>MDTC01017440.1_pt1 | contig 11108 bp, 15 predicted proteins | sample 811181 | NCBI WGS metagenome assembly MDTC01 (sample SAMN05326644, study PRJNA326480) | marine metagenome | isolation source: seawater | place: Pacific Ocean: North | collected 2011 | reverse complement strand
GTCCGGCAAAGGGCGATGTGAATCCGCCGCGTTTCCATACATCGGATGTATTGTCACCACTTTGAGAAGACAATATGTATCTTTTATTGCTCGCATAGGCACATGAAGCGAAGATGCAGTATGGCCATTTGGGTGGGAGTGCCTCTATCACAATCGAATTGATTGGCATCCAAATATGTCCAGCCCCGATCCCGGAACCGTGATATGACACTAACAGTTGCGTCCTTTGCAAAAGAGACACCTGGGCGCGTATACTCAGCTTCTCCAAGAAGTATGAATTGTTTTGAAGGTTGTGACTCGAAGAGAATCTATGGAGTTCAATTTCGACGTCCTTCCTGTTCAATATTCTACGTTTTCCCTGCCTCATGACGAAAGTGGCGAATCGTTGACGTTCTGAATCTCTATTCTGGGGCAGTAAGTGTGGTATGCTTTTACATGTTGATATTAGCGAAGTGTACTGCGCGCTCTTGAACTCAAGTCGGGCGTCGGTGCGATTGACATGCCATTCTAATTTGGGAAAACTGAAATAATTGCCTATACCATCACAATTCGCGATTAGAGGTCTATTGTGGAAAACTTGATTGTAGAAGTCAAAGAACTTCATATACATTCGCGTTTGTCTCGATACTTCAAAGTAGACTTGCGTGTTTGGGTCCGAATAATTGACGCTGTGCGAATGGAGCAAAAACAAAGTCTCAAGCAGGTGACCCTGTATGAAATGCCAAAGTGCCGAACTGCTCTGGATTGAATTCCGACCTTTTATGCACACCTTCATTTCACTATAATTATCTTTTTCTTGGCACACGTTTTTACGATGATGCTCGCATCATCTTTTAATTTTACTAATAATCCCATAAACTTTCAACGACGTGCAATTTTTTAGGATTCAACCTGTTTGAGGAGGTCGTAAATTCTATCTACGGCTTCCTCTGCGAGTCGTCACAAAGCGATATCTATCACCACTTTGCGGAGAACGTCTTTGACTTCCTCTGCGTGTTGTCACAAATCTAAATCTATCATTTGGTGAAGAACTTATTGAAGGGGATCTTCGTGGAGATCGAGGTGGAGGTGGTGGAGATGGTGGTGGAGGATGCGATGGAGGTGGAGGAGGTGGATTCATTACCTCGTAAAATTTATAAACTCTATTAATATCCGCTTCTGTTACCTTAGCTCGTGTATTCGGAAGGGTAGACTTTCCCTTTGAAAACCACGATTCTATATCATCAAGAGTATGACATTCAAAATGATTGTTTTCTAGTCTAAAAAGTGCAACATAAGCGGTGCCTGATATTTCTTCTAGAGTTATAGAACTGTAGTCACACAATGATTCAGAATGTTTGCCAAACAAATGTCGCATTTGATTTTTTTTCAAAACTCCAACAAGAAAACTCTTCATAATATTTTGTTTAATATAATTTTTTTTTTACGAATCAGATTTAGTCGTCAGGATTGGATCAACTCCAAGCAAGGCTCAGTCCTCTTCTGGCAACCACTCAAACCTCGACGACGATGTATGCCCTTCAGGTTCCAACTAACAATATTAAGTTTCAGGAGCCAACGTTTGGTCAAAAAGGTCAAAAAATGGTAGATTTATCGTTTGACGAAACTTCGAAAGCTTGGTCACAACGAGTTATTTTTCAGATGTGTAAGGGAGAATCTGAAGCACTTAGAAGCCCATATGGCCTTTCTAAGCCTCGTGAAGGACAAGACGATACAAAGCGAAACTTGGAACTTGTCTTAGAAAATGAAGATGTTATTAACAAACTAAAGGAGATCGATGAATATGTGAAAGAATATGCGCAAAAAAATTGCAAGACTTTGTTTCGCAAGGAGTTAACCAAGGTTGAAATCGAAGCAAAGTATAAGACTATTCTAAAGTGGAAAGAACCAAGAGACGGAAACGAAGGTTATTATTATATTATTGTAAAGGTAAATACTGAAAAGCAACCTCCAATCAAGGTTATTGAAAATGGAAAAATGCGAGATGGAACCATTGAAAGTCTTAATTCCGGATGCAAAGTTGTACCAAAAGTTCGTCTCTTGTTCGTATGGTTTATGTCGGACAGTTTTGGAATCACACCTCAGGCAGACAAGTTTATTGTCTTTCCTGGAAAGAAACGAAAGTTTCTGGATGATTTCATTTTAGAGAATGAGTATGTTGTAGAAGAGTAGTTTTTTAAATTTTTATATTTTTTTAAACAATAAAAATAGTATTTTAAATAGAATTCATCCAATCTTCTAAATTTTTATATCTTATACTTAAAGTAAAACTTTCTGTAGCATTGTCATCTGTAAGTGTTTGTTCATCAAAGCACCAAGATGGTGTGTTTCCTTCTACAAGTATTTCTGCCCATTCTTGTGCACTGAAACCACTCAAATAACTTGTCATAAAATAAGGAGTTTCTGTACCGTCAATGATTTGAACAGTACCTTCTCTAAAATTTTGTTTTAAAGATAAAAGTTCATCTTCTTCCATTTCAAGTGTTTCCTCACTCAACCAGTTGTTGTCCGGAAGCGGTGTGTTATCAACATATCGCATTACAAGTACTCCTATAACTGGTAACAAATCGACAAATTCTTGTTCAAGTTGTTCAATTCCCAAAGTCACAGAGTCCAAAAGTGTTTGTGATGACAATGTTACTTCATCAATCCAATAGCCCGTGAGGTATAAATGAGATATATAAATAGAGTCTTCTGATTTTCTCAACAAATCGTATGCGTCTTCTACAAATTCAGGGATCTCGTCATATTGCGACCAAATTTTTCGTTTTAGTTTTTCAGGTTCATATTCGTTCGGGTCAAAATCAGGTTCTTCATTAGGAACAAATAAATTAGAGTTGTGACGAAACATTTCTACAAACTTTCCTATCTTCCAATTGTCTTCTTGCTCTGCAAGCGCTATCATTTCATAACTATCTTCATATTCATATGCAAGATTGGAAACATCTAGGCATAAAAAGTACAATTGATCTTGATAATCTACAATAAATCTTCTTGGCGAAAACCCACGTATTCTAGTATAAACCTCATAATTACTTTTCAGAGTCTCAAAGTCTTCAAACGCACTCATGTCAATTTCTTCTTCTCCTTCGTTTCGTCTTTCTTCGTTTCTATTACTGTAGTGTATGTATATATATTCAACGCAATCAAAAATAGTTTGCAATAGTTCATCAAGAGCGTCTGACAGTAGTGGATTTTGCTTGGAACACAAATCTGCAAAAGTAACACTTGATGAAACTCCTTGATCTGGAAAATGTATTTCTCCTATACGTCTCCATACTTCTTCTTCCTGCATAATTTCCTCTTCAGTTTTATCTCGCCTAGTACCAAAATACTGAGATAAAAATGCATGAGCTTGTGTGCAGTTTAGTTTTTGACCAAGTATTATATCCGATAGTTCTGGTGGTAATGTTTTCATAATTAAGGATCTATAACATATAGTATCTCTCATATTTATTTATTTCGAATAAAAATATTGGTGTGATACTTTGTAGTGTAAAAAATTTTATTAAGCATACTCAATATGAGAAAATTATAATTTTACGTAGGATAAAAAGTTTTTGAAAATAAATTTTTTCAGAGCTTTTTTTTGGAATGAGTAATTTTTTTTTATATCTTTTGATAAAGACATAAAAGATTATGCTGAGAGACATGGATAATATGTGTGGCATGATTGCTGTAGTACTTCTTGTTTTAGTTTTCATCAATTTCCAAAAAGATTACCGTATTGTTCATAGAAGCGCCGGTTCTACATGCAGCATGGCATCTTCACAGGACAACGTGTCCGGAAAAGCCAGTTTATCGATAGAACCTGAAGCAAAAGAAGATGACGATACCTCACCTTTAGAAATCGGTGTTTTGAACAAAGATGTTTGGGACGGCACCAAAAAAGAATTGACGGAAGAAGAAACTAAAACTCAAAAGTTTTTAGACGAATACATCAACACTATTCACGATGACAAGTTTGAAGAACATATGTCATCTGGATGCAACGCCAATATTTCAAAACCAACTTACAAAAAAATTATAGAAGCAGGTGCTGCAAACAGAACAATGACTCTTTCAAAACCCACATTTTCTAAAAATTTGGGAAGAAATGGTTTCCATACAGAGGCCAGAAAGTTTTATGCTCCGGATAAGGAAAAATGTGAAAAGCCAAAAGCAGAGCTATACTTTAATGGAAACGAAGCTCATTATGAAGCACAAAAATGTAACTAATTAGTTTACCGTTAATATAAACATTTGTTTTAATTTTAGGAAACTGTATGATAAGTTTTGATAACTCGCATTCGCATGTATTTTATTACAAATGGTTATAACAACATTCTTAAAATTGTGATAATGTTGAAAAAACGTGGTTTATGGTGCGGTATTTCAAAAACAGTGAGCGATCGGCAAAAAATATTCATAGATGCACTCTGAATGTAAGCATTTATAATTTTCACATTTTTTTTGGAAAACATTTAAAAAAATAATATTCTAAAAAAATGGAAAAACAAGCACTTTTGTATATAGTGACCCCAATAGCTTTGTTATTTATTGTTTATTTATTGGTTGTAACAATATCATGGCCTATGGCCAGACGTCATACATTCGTTCCATTCTACTTACTATTGTTACTCGTACTCTTTCCGCCTGCATTTATATTCTTTATATTCTGGTTTTATATTATACATTTAGGATTTTTGACAAGTATTTACTATATACGCGATCCATCAGTCCAAGAAATACAAACAGTTCCGCAATCATATTCTCAGCAAGGAACACTCTCACAGCGTGAAAGAAGAATGTCTGGCTCTTCACGTGTGTAAACACATTTGATTTTAAAAGTAAATAAATTTCGTTTGTATATATTGTATATACGTATTAATGAAACTGTGTTTACTGAAACAAAAACAATATATACTGTTAAAGTTGTGCCATCAAACCTTTTATTTTCAATTAAAAAATTTTGACATAGCATATAATAACTAGTAGTGTTTATAAATGTAAAGTTGTTGAAATACTCACAATCGTTGTTAGTTTTTGAAAAAATTTCAATATATACAGAAAATAACTTTTGTAAAAACAATATCAAACTAAACAAGAATATTGCATTGAGACTTGAAAATAAAATTATTATTTTCATATTGGGAATGCATTTTTTTTGTATAGTTACATTTTTATATGTTGTTTTACAGACAGAACAACACTTGTTATGTTCGACTTTTTCCAATAATTTTACAAAGCAATTCTTGTGAATGTATCTGTCTTTACATGCACATATATTCGACAACAAAACTTCACTTTTTTCTTCATTACATATGTAACACTCTTTAACTTCCATTTACATTATCCTTCAAAGTTTTTTTCAAAATACATAACCTGCAAAAACTATAAACGTTTTTTTCACAACATTATTGATACGATTGCAGTACATGTATTCGCAAATACATGAAGGAATCTTAAAGTAATAGAAATCGTTTAAATATTTATTTTTGTCCATCTCAGTTTTTTCTTTCAAATAATTATAAAATTCAATAGTGTATTCATTTTTTTCTGAATAAAAGTTTAATTTTGAATAAGGATCTTCATTTGAGTCGTCATATAATTCTTTATTAATAATAGGAGGTGGTGAGGTGATTCCGTTCATGCGTCGCCAGTAAACACCTTCGTAATCAAAGTCACTGTCGTATTTCATGCTTGAGTTTGAGTGTTTGATCCTTATGAACCTGTTCTTTCTCCACGACGATGCCCGTGAAGCTGCGCGTTTACAATCTGATGTTCATGTTGTTAAAATGATTTTAGAAACAATGCAAATGCTGTGCACCGCTTTGTACCACTGCTTAAATCCAATCGTATTTCCCATTGAGTTGTACAAACCAACTCATGTAAACCATCCTTCTACAAAATGGATACGCCATTCGCCGGAAAATTTTTTATGGGCACTTCATCATGGTCATGAACTTTGCTTGGAATATACGAGGCGTTATCACAAAGTTCACAAGTGTCAAAAACTTTATGACATTTTGATGACTCTTCCTGAACTAAACTTCAAGAAACTCAGTATCAAAAACTATGATACCAAAAAATTAGCATTTCACGGCATTCCTTCTTCTGTCAAATTTGTCGCGATTGCAATTGCAGACGAAATATTCAAAGATTGTGCAGTGTACGATTCTGAACGAAATCTGTTAGCGATTCCAACTTATAAAAACTATTACATTTATAAGACAAAAACTTTGAAACGATCAATGAAGTGGTATAAGAAGGAAGATATTCCACAAGAACTTTGTGATCATCCTTCAAAAAAAAGAAAATGTACAATACTGCATTCTGATAGTGCATTTTAGTTTGATCCACACATACGAGGCACAGTCAAACAACAATTAAAATGTACAACATTCTGAGAGTTTGATCCAACGAGAGAGAGAGACGCGGTCAAACGACAGCGATGATGATCCTATGCATTTTTTTGCTTGGTTACCACGCAGCAGTATTTTCCAATACTCAAGCGATCGATTTTAAACGTAAATTTTTACCAATCAAACCGGTAAAAAATATTGTGTCGCTTCGTGACCTAAAGGAACGAGCTTCTCAAATCAAGACGATCAAAAATGTTTTGAAAAAACCTTCTTCTTTTATGGTGGTAGGAGAAACAAACAACGATAATAAATCATACTTTTTTTTTACAGAACCTTTCAATGGTCTCCATCGTCTTGATGCTTACATAATCAATGACACAGACGATCTTTTAAATCTTAAAACTTGGCATGAAAAATATTTTGCAAACTATGTACTTCAACTCTTTTAAATTTTAAATACAGATAGTAAATGTTGTGTTGTTATAGTTATAAAAGTATTGGTGGAAATTGTTGTGTCTGTCAAAAGCTATGTACAACACGCGCATGTAACTGTATGTATTTACACAAAGAATGTTCTAAGAAACTTTTAAATTTTTATGGAAATAATTGTCGTATATGCAAAAAAAAATTTAAAACATGGTTTTTACAAAGTTGCCCGCCCGATACAAATGATGAAGTAATTTTTATTAAAAAATGTAACGAGGCACAGTTAATTAAAAAAAGGACCTTAAATTTAGAATTGAAAAAAAAAATTAATATTTTAGCTCCTTGTGTATTACAATTATACATGTATTTGGAAGGTGCAACTAGTTTAAATGTAAAACTATTACTTGACGATATATGCAATGATAATCGATTGAAATTACTTTTGTACCAAAAACTATTGAACTGTGGTATAAAAAATGAAGAATGTAAAGAGTTGATACAATTTTTGACAAATGTAAATAAAAATTACGATATTTTTCATAATTCTAGTAAAAAACTTTTAAAACAAATATTCAAAAAACATTTAGTATCTCACTCTACATGGGAAGAACCTTGTTTTGATACCATACTTTAGGTGGTTTCGGAAGACAACTTGGACTTGGTGAATTTACGTGTTCTATATTCATAATAGGTGCATTTGAAAAATGTTCAAATATTTTATTTTTAAATTTAGGTGTTTTGTCGTCAACAATTTTTGTTCCGTAATTAGAAGAAAAAGGAATATTCGAAACACTTGAAGAAGTAGGAGGACTCAGAACACTTGAAAAATGAGGAGGACCAGAAGGCGGGAGAGGTCTTGGAACACTTGAAAAAGGAGGAGGACCAGAAGGCGGGAGAGGTCTTGGAACACTTGAAAAAGGAGGAGGACCAGAAGGCGGTGGAAGTCTCGGAACACTTGAAAAAGGAGGAGGTCCAGGAGGAGGACCAGGAGGAGGACCATGTGTGATGTTTACTTTATTCGTTGACATTTATTACTCATTATTATTTTTAAAGTAATTTTATACACGACTGATTGAACTGTTAATTTGATTATTTTCTCTTTTTATAAAATAAAATATTAAAATCAGTTTGTCGAAAACAATGTGGAAAAGTTATACTCCTCATAAGAAATGATCTCACTCAATGATTTTGTGATTCAGACGAAACGAAGAAAGGGGTCAATTTTAGGAAACACTTATAGTTTACCCGTTTCTTCACTCACACACGAGGAGTATTTGGATGAGTTAAAAAAGTTGACCTTACAAGCAAAAGTTGGATTCGGTGCACCACCACCTCCGCTCAAAGCTTATTTTATTGAAAGTGATAGACTTCACGTACCTCGTTTTTATGGTTTAGAGCGTTTTGGAGAAGCAGAAATTGATGAAAGGTCAGAAGGAGATCGTATAAATATTGAGTTTGTGGGAACACTTACAAACATACAGGAAAGAGCGATTCAGACCGTAATAAAACGCTGTTATTCGCAAAATCGATCATATGGCTGTATTTCTGTATTGCCGTGTGGTTTTGGAAAGACTGTAAAAGCTTTAAAAATGATAACAATTTTTAAACGTAAAACAATTGTTTTTGTTCATAAAACAATTCTCGCAGATCAATGGATTGAAAGGATAAAAACCTTTATACCTGAAGCTAAAATAGGTAGAGTTCAAGGTGATACATTTGATATTGATGCAGATATTGTGATTGCAATGGTACTTACGGTCGCGAAAAAAAATTTTGAAAAGAGTGTATTCGACTCGTTTGGGTTTGCAATATTTGACGAATGTCACCATATGGCAGCTAGGGTCATGAATACAGCAACTTTGATGCTCAATTGTAAATATATTATGGGTCTTACTGCGACAAAAGAAAGAGCCGATGGTTTGACACCATTACTGCATTGGTCTCTTGGTCCGGAAGGATTCAGACACGAATGTGTAACTGAACAAACAAAAGTTACATGTATGATATACGATGGTGGGGACAAAAAAGAAATATTTTACAAGGATGGACAACCCGCCATGAGCCTTATGTTGTCACGTTTGGCAGACGATGAAAACAGAACGTTATTTATCGCTCAACGTATGGTAAGTTATTATAAATATGGAAGGACCATGATAGTATTATCTGATAGGATTTCACAGTTAAAAACACTTGTTAATTTTTTAACAACACTTGGTGTGAAAGAAGAAGACGTGGGTTTCCTAATAGGAAAAACACCAAAGCTAGAGAGACCTTATGTTCTTGAAAGAAAAATAATAATGTGCACATATAGTATGGCAAATGAAGGTTTAGACAAGAAGAAATTAGATTGTCTTATTATGGCGACACCAAAAGGAAATTGTATACAAGCAATTGGAAGAATCCAAAGACCATGTGAAGAAAAAAATACACCTTTAGTACTAGATATAGTAGATAATCATTCTATATTCAGTAAACTTAGATGGAAACGATACAATTTATACAACAAAAACAATTTTAAATGCCAAACAGTATTATGCAACGATCCTGATGTCGAATGGTTTTTATAATATATTTTTTAAAATAAACTGAGAACATGGATGGACAATATTTTTTTTAAACATGTGTATAAACAGTATCAAAATGCCGAGAGCCAACAACTTTGGAAGCATAGGCAACACATACAAACACGGAAAAGGTGCCGAAAAAATAGCAATGGAAATGAGAAACAAAACCCAAAAGAACTTTGTTGTTTCAGATGTGGATTTCGTTAATGACAAATTTGTTTTTTCTATTCAAGGAAGACGTCTCATGACCGTTACCGCAAACGGAGGAATTAAGAAAAAAATTGTACAAAAATTGTGCACACCCGTTCCTACTCCGGAAAATCCAGGTGCAATATGACTAGGAGATAAAGAAACGTGTCCTCCTGGATATGTAAAACAAAAGTAAAAAGATAAAAGTCATAAACCTAAACTTTTTTGCATATAGTTAATAATCCACTTGTATTTTTTTACATTTTTATTAGATGGGTATGAATCACATAAAACATTTGCACATTCCTCTGAATTTTTCCATTGAGTACACCATGTTTCATAAGAATTTTTTTTGTCAAATGCTCGCATACGGTAAACAGGAATGCATAATGAAGGTGGAGGATTTGGTGGAACAATTTTTATCTTAAGTTGTAACGGTAATAATGATGCAAAAAATGCATATATTTTCCAACCTATTTGTTGTAATGCCATTTTTTCCCCCTATTTTTTTTAATACCTTTTTTAATTTTTCCATTGTTTTTTGTATGAAAATTTATACCATTCATATTGTAGAGTAAAAGTTCGTAACCTGTCATGTTATGTAACTTGTCAAGTGCATTTAGTTCAGACCAAAACGACGAGACGTCTGATGTTTCTGAGTCGTCGTCGTACATCGATCTGACTCTTTGACTCTTTGACTCTGTTTTGACTGTATCATCACATACAAGGTTGCACTCTACCAATGTTTTGTCATGTGCCATTTGAGTAAACTTAACAGTTCCGAAATCATTCAAAACACAGACTGCAGTATTTATTTTTTTTCGAGTTTATAAATTTTCGAATACAAAAATACGAAAAAAATACGTATTCCGGTAGATATAACCACTTCATTCATTTTATATTATACATTAATAAAAAACAAATAAAAAAAATTATAAAATGTTTAATAAAAGATTGAAATGTTAAAACTTGTCTTATTTTTTATATTATTCAATAAATGTTATTTTGCTCATGTACCAGAAACAGAAATCCGTTATTATGTAAGAGGTGAGTTGCTGTTTCGTGATGTGAATGTAACTGACACTATATATAGATCTCATAGAAACGCACCTTATCTTTATGAAATAGAATGTTCCAAATTATTTGAAAACATAAACACAACTGGCATAAAAGTATTCAATATGAAACGAAATGATGTTTGTGTAGGAAAGGGTGTTGGTTTTGAAAAAAATTATATACTAAAACCTTTTGAAACATATTATATTCAAATAAATACTTTAGAGACAAATATAAGCAGCATTCCTTTTGAAATTATAAGCGAATCTGAAAAAATTACCAAAACTATTAATGTTGAGACATCAGTTAGTATCACAAGTAATGATTACAAAGACTACGTGATTTTTCCTACTGAAATATCATCATTGTGCAATTTTATTCCACCACCGTTTCAGCCACCTTCACAACCATATCCCCCGTTTTCACCACCTTCATCACCACCATCACCACCTCCACCTTCATCACCACCTCTACCGCCATCACCACCGCCATCACCACCACCTACACCTCCACCGCCATCACCACCGCC
>MDTC01034893.1_pt1 | contig 11109 bp, 9 predicted proteins | sample 811181 | NCBI WGS metagenome assembly MDTC01 (sample SAMN05326644, study PRJNA326480) | marine metagenome | isolation source: seawater | place: Pacific Ocean: North | collected 2011 | reverse complement strand
TGTCTCGTCCTTCTCTTAATCGAACTGAGATATCTAAAAAACCATTTTCAGGATTATCATCTGCTATTGAATAATGATTACAACAAATAGCCCTAACTCTAATTCCTTTTGTTGGGAATACTCCTGTTTCTATACCTGCTAATCTTAAAGTATTGCATAACTCCTTAATATCTATTTTTTGTTCTAGATTTGAAGAATACTCAATTGAAAAATGAGGCATGTTTAGTTTCCCGTCCCTTGTTTATAAATTTTTTCCTCCATCAATAATAATTCTTGTTCCTGTTGCAGTTTTTAAATGTGTTATACACCCAATAATTGCTAGAGCAACATCTTCTGGTTCAACGACTTTATTTAAAGGAGTTTTTTTAGCTAATTGTTCTAATGCTTCTCTGTCTCTACCTTGAACAAAATCAGTTGCTACAGCTGCCGGTGAAACACATAAAAATCTTATTTTTGGACCAAAAACTCTTGCTAGAGACATTGTCATTGTATCAAGCGCAGCCTTTGATGCACAATAAGCAATATTACTACCCGAACCCGTAAATGCTGAAATTGAAGAAACATTAATAACTACAGCCTCGCTGCTTTTTTCTAACATCGGCATTAATGATCTAATAATTGAATAAGGACCTCTAGCATTTGCGATTAAAATTTGATCAAAAGTTTCTATATCTAATTTATCTATTTCTTTATGGGGTATTGGTTTTGTAAAACCAGCAGAATTTACTATAATATCCAACTTACCATATTTTTCTTTTATTTTATCAGCTAAACTTTCAGTTGTTTTATGATCCTCTAACTTTATTTGAAAAGTCATATGATTTTTATCTGACAATGTGTTGAGAATATTGTTAGCTCTATCTTTCCCATTATAGTAACCAATAATTACAGTTGCACCTCTATCAGCTAACATTTTGACAGTTGATAGTCCTATGCCATTGCTTCCACCTGTAACTAATGCAATTTTATTTTCTAAGTCATTTTGCGCCATATAACACTCTCAAAATTCATACTTAATTTATTCATTCCAAATTTTATTTGATGTTTCTATAACTAATTCTAATTTTCTTTTTTGATCATCAAATGAGATCATATTACCTTCTTCTGTTGAAGAAAATCCACATTGTGGAGCGATGCCAAGCTGATTCATCGATACAAATTTTGAAGCTTCATCGAATTTTTCTTCCAGAAATTCTACTGTTTCTAATTTGCCTTTTTTTGTTGTAATAAAACCTGGAAAAACTCTCTTATTCCCTTTTGGGAGATACTTTAGGGGCTCAAGACCTCCTGATCTTTCATCATCGTACTCCATGAAATATACATCCAAATCAATTTTATTAAATACTGCATCGACAGCTGGATCATATGCTCCTTGAGCGGCATAGTTAGATTTAAAATTACCTCGACATAAGTGCATGCCAATAGTCATATCCTTAGGTCTGTCTTTAATTGCTTCATTTAACATCCATGCATATTTTTCAATTAAAATGTCAGGGTCTTCACCAAATTTTGTTCTAGTTGACCTATGCTTTGGATCACATAAATACGCAAAAAATATATCATCCATTTGTAAGTATCTACAGCCAATACTGTAAAATTCTCCTACAGCTTTTTTATAGGCTTGAGCAATATCATAAAATAATTTTTCATTATCCTTGTACTCTTTTGGATATATATCTTCAGGAGTTGTTCTAAAATGACAGCAACTTGGTCCCGGTATAGCTATCTTTGGAAGTACTTTAGTATTTTGTGATACAAATTTAAAATGTTTTAGCATTGGGTGATCGGATGGGAAATCAATTTTATCTTTTATAATTGGGAAAAAGGGCCTGAGTTTTGCCCCTGAAAATTGAACTCCACTCTCTCTTTCTTCCAGCTCAAAACCATCTAATCCTTCTAAAAAATCATAATGCCAGAATGATCTTCTAAATTCCCCATCAGTAACAACTTTAAAACCTAATTCTTCTTGAAGTGTGATTGCTTTTTTTATTTCATCGTCCTCAATAGACTTTAATTCAGTTAAACTTGCAGCATTTTCTGTAAAATACTTATGTCTAATATTCTTGATAGTTGCTGGCCTTAAAAGACTTCCCACATGATCAGCTCGAAAAATAGGTTTTTGATGCATTCAAACTCCTAACATCAATTAAAAATAAAAATACAATTTAATATAAGCATCATTTCTATTATCTTTAAATCAATTAAACAATATAAAAGCAAAGTTTGAATTAAAAAATAAAAAGGATTACTTTATAATTAAAGCTATATAAAAATTTAATATGGCTAATAAAAAATAATTTTTAAGAAAGAATGACTAGTTTGCAAAATTCCATTCCAATTTTGGAAAAAAGAAAACTTCAAGCGGAGGTAGCTAAATCTATTTTTGAAGAAATGAAAAAAGAAATAGGTGATAAAAAAGCTAGAGAAATTTTAAAAAATGCCATTATCAAAAATGCAATTGGTGAAGGAACAAAATTTAGAAATGAAATAGATAAAAAGCTATCAAAGAAAACATCTACAATTGATAGATTTATTGAAGTGTTTGAATTATGGAAAACTGGTGGGGCACTTGAAATTAGAGAATTGAAAAGAACAAGTGAGCAATATCACTTTGATGTCACAAGATGCAAATATGCTGAAATGTATAAAGACATGGGCATGGAAGATATTGGGCAATTATTATCATGCAATAGAGATTATAATTTCACTATTGGCTTTGACAAAAAGTTAGAACTTGTTAGGGAAAAAACTATAATGGAAGGACATAGTTGTTGTACATTCAGATATAGCAATAAACAAAATATATAAGTGAAAAGAGAAAATGCTCAACCAAGAAGAAATTAACAAATATAGATTTAATAAAATCCAAAATCAAAAAATACTAGTTGGAAGTAATTGGATGCATTCTAAATCTGGTGAAACTCAAAGTATTATAAGCCCAATAGACGGTAAAGAAATTTGTGAACTTCAAGTTTGTGATCATTTAGATGTTCATGGCGCTGTTCTTTCAAGTAGAAAAAACTTTGAAAAAGGGGACTGGTCAAATATGCCCCCAATAAATAGAAAAAAAATAATGCTCAAAATTTCTGAATTGATTGAAAAAAATATGCTTGAACTTGCTGTTTTAGGTGCAAGAGATAATGGAACTGAAATCAATATGGCTCTTAAGGCAGAACCAGGATCAGCAGCTGGTACCTTTAGGTATTACGCTGAAGCAATTGATAAAATTTATGGTGAAATATCCAATACTTCAAATAACTTTCTAGGTCTAATTCATAAAGAGCCTGTTGGAGTAGTAGCAGCGATTGTTCCTTGGAATTTTCCTTTAATGATTGGTGCTTGGAAAATAGCTCCAGCGCTTGCTATGGGCAACTCTGTTATTATTAAACCTTCAGAGGCAGCCTCTTTATCACTTTTAAAATTAGGTGAAATATGTCTTGAAGCAGGACTGCCTCCAGGAACCTTAAATATTGTCACTGGAAATGGAAGAATTACAGGTCAAGCACTTGCCCGACATATGGATGTGGACGTATTGACATTTACAGGCTCTGGAACTACGGGGAGAAAGCTATTAGAGTATTCAGCGCAATCTAATATGAAAAAAATATACCAAGAACTTGGTGGCAAATCACCCAATATTGTTTTTGCTGATTCTGAAAATCTGGAGGAAGCAGCAAAAGTGTCTACTATGGGCATATTTAGAAACTCGGGGGAAGTTTGTGTTGCCGGCTCACGTTTGTTGGTTGAGCAAAAAATCCATGATGAATTTTTAGATTTGATTTCTAACTTTACTAAAAAATTAAAAATTGGTGACCCTTTAGACATAAACAATGATATTGGAGCAATTAATTCTTTAAGCCAATTAGAATCAGATCTTAATTTTGTTGAAAAAGCAAAATCTGAAGGTGGGAAGATTGAAATAGGTGGGAATAGAATTCTTGAAAATAGTGGTGGATTTTATATGGAGCCAACAATTATTTCATCTGTAAAACAAGATACAAATATTTTTCAAAATGAAGTTTTTGGACCTGTTTTAACTGTTACGTCTTTTGCAAGTGAAAATGAGGCTGTTGAGCTTTCTAATGCCACAGCTTTCGGTCTTGCCTCAGGAATATGGACATCTAATCTTTCTAAAGCACATAGAATGATAAAAAAAATAAAGGCTGGTACAGTTTTTGTTAACACGTATGGAGGATCAGATAATACTTTGCCACTTACAGGAGTAAAGCAATCTGGGAACGGTTCAGATAAATCCCTTCACGCTCTTGATAAGTTTACTGATCTAAAGTCAGTTTGGATGAAAATATAAGAATTAAAATTATTGGAGTTAAATATGCAACATGAAAATTTTTTAAGAGAAAACAATGCTAGACATTTTTGGCATCCAATGGCTCATCCAGCTGAGATGCTAGAAACACCACCAATGATTATTACTAAAGCTGAAAATGTTGAAGTTCATAATATTGACGGTCAAGTTATGCTTGATGCTGTAGGAGGATTATGGAATGTAAATTTGGGATATAGTTGTGAACCAATAAAAAAAGCAATACATGATCAACTCCATCAAATGCCATACTGCAATACTTTTAGAGGTATAACTAACGATAAAGCCATTGAATTATCTTATAAGCTTAAAGAGTGGTTTCACTCTGATGGTATGGAAAAAGTTTTTTTTACTCAAGGCGGATCAGATTCAATCGATACTGCAATGCGTTTAGTAAGACAGTATTGGAAGATCAAAGGTAAAATAGATAAAATAAAATTCATATCTTTAAGTAAAGGTTATCACGGGACTCATTATGGAGGTGCATCGCTCTGCGGTGACCCAAGATTTAGAAGGAATTATGAGCCAGGTGTACCGGGGGTTTTCCATATACCTGCCCCTTGCATATATCGGAATCCTTTTGATGAAAGCAATCCTAAAGAGCTTACAAAAAAATGCATGCAAAGCCTTGAAGCTTTAATAACAAGTCAAGGTTCGGATACCATAGCTGCATTTGTCATGGAACCCATTATTGGTTCAGGTGGTGTTATAGTCCCACATGAAAGCTTCATGCAAAAAGTGAGAAAAATTTGTGATGATAATGAAATCTTGTTGATTGCTGATGAAGTTATTTGTGCTTTTGGTAGAACTGGAGACTGGACAGGATCAAGATTATGGGGAGTTAAACCAGATATAATGACAATTGCTAAGGCACTAACAGGCGGATACTTTCCAATGGGCGCAACATTAATGTCTGAAGAAATTGCTGAAACAGTTGAAAAAAATAGTAATGCTTTAGGAATGCTTGGACATGGATATACAAACTCTGGGAACCCTGTTGGTGCTGCTGCTGCAATTGCGGCACTTGATGAAACCAATAAATTAAATTTAGCATCTAATGCAAAAATTAGAGGATCTGAACTACTATTAGGGTTAAATCAATTAAAAAACAAACATAGAACTATCGGAGATGTAAGAGGTAAGGGTCTAATGGCTGCAGTTGAACTAGTAGAAGACCCTCAAACTAAAAAACCAGCACCAAAAGATGTGATCTCTAAAATTTATAAAACGATTTGTGATGAAGGCGTTTTGGTTAGAGCCTCAGGAAATAATTTTATCATTTCCCCATCTTTAATAATTACAAAGGACCATGTTCAAAAAATTGTTGCAGCAATTGATAAAGGATTTTCAATCATTTAATTGAAAGTTACATTTATCTTTTTGATAAAATATAATCAGCGCCTTTCTCAGCAATCATTATTACTGTAGCATTGGTATTTCCTCTTATTATTTTTGGCATAACGGAAGCGTCAATAACTCTTAAATTTTTTATTGATTTAACTTTAAGGTTTGAATTTAAAATACCTTTATCACCCATGCAACAAGTGCCTGAAGCATGGTAGCCAAGAAAACTATTACTTTTTATAAAATCCTTTATTTGAATGTCATTTAGTTTGATAATTGGGTTGTTTAAAATATACTTAGAAATGGGTTTTGAAGACATTATTTGCGAGAGTTTTTTTAATGCTTTGACCATATTTTTTAGGTCCTTTTCACTATCCCATAACGAATGTTCAATTATTGGTGGCTGCTGAGGATCTTTTGAACTTATACTAACCCTGCCCTTGGTTTCAGGATTAAGAATACAAGTTCCTGTTAATATTGCAGGATATTTTGGTAAATGTAACTTTGACAATGGGGAATAATGATATGAAAAAGGAGAAAAATGTATTTGTGCATTTGGTCGGTCAAGTATCTTATTTGTATTGAAAAATGCGCAACATGTTGCTGCCGGTGTACTTATTGGGCCACTACCATTGAATAACCAATTTAAACCATGTTTTAGCATTTTATTAAATTTAAATTCTGTATTAAAAGTTGAAATATTTACAGGGTATTCACAATAAACGCCAGGATGGTCCTGAAGGTTTTCTCCTACTGCTTTATGATTAACTTCAACTTTAATATCATTTTGTTTTAAAAGTGAAGCGTCTCCAATTCCTGACCTTTGTAAAATCATTGGACTTCCAATTGAACCAGCAGATACTATTACTTCTCCTTTAGAAATAAAATTTTTAGAATAATTTTTGTTAATAATATTGATGCCAATGACTTTACTATCTTTAATAATTAATTTGTTAATCAAAACACCTGAAATAACTTTTAGGTTATCTCTTTTAAGTATGGGTTTCAAAAAAGCAGATGAAGCATTATGTCTAAGTCCTTTTTTTTGGAAAGCTTGAACTTTACCTGAACCAATCTGCGTTTCACCATTAAAATCATTATTTTTTGGCAAACCAAAGTTAGAAGCTGCATCTATGAAAGCATCATTAAGTAGATGGTTTGATTTTAAATTTGATATTTTTAGTAGACCATTTTGGGAGTGATAATATGAATTTTCTTCTTCATTATTTTCTGATTTTAAAAAAAATTTTAGAACATCTTCATAGTTCCATCCATCAACTCCATAATTTTTCCACTCATTAAAATCTTCTTTTTGACCTCGGATATAAATCATGCCATTTAGGGAGCTACCTCCTCCCCAAACCTTACCAGCAGGCCAAATAGGTCTTATATTATTTCTAGTTTTATCTGGTTGTGCTTGATAACACCAATCAAACTCTTTTTTTCCAAAAACATAAGGTTGAAGAGCTGGAATTTTTATTTTTATAGATGTATCACAATATCCAGCCTCTAATAAAAGGACTTTATTATTTTTTATAGCAGACAATCTATTTGCTAGAACGCATCCTGCTGTTCCCGCACCCAAGATTATATAATCCCATTCAATTTTTTCTAATGACATTTGATCTTTCTTAATTAAATATTAAAAATGATTGTGATTAGGATAGTATAATAACAATTTAAAAAAAATAATAGTTAATGGTATGCTTGAAAATATAAATTCAATTCTTCTAAAAAATAAAAAGTTAAAGTTTGTATCAGTATGTTTTGTTGATCCTCTTGGACAACTTAGAAGCAAACTAGTCAATGTAAATAAAGTCAAAAATTCAATTGAAAAAGATTGCACTGGATTTACAATTGCACTCCCTTCTTTAGCATTAGGATATTGTGATACACAGATAGAAATTCCAGGTTTTTCGTCATTAAAAGATAGTTTTGGAGACATTCCAGCAAAAATTGATTTAAACAGTTTCAGAGTTTTGCCCTGGGAAGATGAGAGCCAAAACTTACTCTGTTTTCTTGAACTTGAAAATGAGCATTCTAACTTTTGCAGCAGAAGCATGTTAAAGAAAATTTTAAAAGAGACTAATAATAATAAAATGTTTCCACGATTTGGTGTTGAACTAGAATTTACACTTTTAAATGAAAACTCAAGCTCAATTATTGAGAAGAATTATAGTAACTTAGACACTTCTACCAAAGGCAGTTCTTACAACCTATTACAAAGACAAAATGCTCAAAGTGAGCTTTATAATGATTTTATAACTAATTCAGAAAAAATGAATATAGAAATAGAAGCTTGGCACGAAGAAATGGGAGCTGGCTTTATGGAAGTTGCTTTATTATCAGGTAAAAGCATCAAAACAGCTGATGATACAATTTTGATTAAGCATTTAATAAAGCAGACTGCATTGCGTCATGGTAAATTAGCAACTTTCATGGCAAGGTGGAGCAATTCAGCAGACGGACAAAGTGGCCACGTTCATATCTCAATAGAAAATGAAAATAAAGAAAATATTTTTTTAAAAAATAAAATAAATTTAAGTCATTTTATTTTTGGTCTTCAGAAGTTTGCACCAGAATTAATGCTTTTATTTGCTCACAATTCAAACTCCTACAAAAGATATCAGCCTGAAATATTTACACCTATTAAAAATAATTGGGGTTGGGATAGTAGAAAAGTTGCATTTAGAGCTATAGAGGGAAAGAATGCTAGGGTTGAAAATCGTATACCGGGTGCTGATTCCAATCCATATTTAACTATTGCAGCAACTATTATTAGTGGATTAGAGGGCTTGCAAAGTGAAGATTTAAAAGTTGAACCAAAAATAATTGATTTACCCAAAAATGTATTTGAGGCTTTCAAGAAATTAAATACATCAGAAATTGCAGAAAAATATTTTTCACCTGAATTCATTAAGTTTTTTAGTGAATTTAGATATAAAGAGCACTTAATCGAAAATGCCCAAATAAGTGATGTAGAGAAAAAGCGCTTGATAGAATTTTCATAAACCATAATATCAAAAGTAATTACTTCACTATGCTAATCTCCACTGAATAAAATAAAGGATCCAAATTGAGTATAAAAAATATTTTATTTATAATGACTGATCAGCTTAGATGGGATTATCTTTCGTGTAATGGTCACCCCTCCCTCCAAACGCCAAATATTGATAATTTAGCAAAAAGGGGAGTTAATTTTAAAAATGCATTTGTTCAGTCACCTATGTGTGGTCCTTCAAGAGCGTGCTTTTATACTGGAAGAACAATTTTTAGTAACGGTGTAACCTGGAATAGAGTTCCATTACCAATCGGTGAGTTAACAATAGATGATTACCTGAAACCAAAAGGAATACGAACAGCAGTTGTTGGTAAAACGCATATGGAAGCCGATGTTGAAGGCATGCATCGATTAGGTTTAAACAAAGGTACTGAAATAGGAATGATAATTTCAGAACCTGGATTTGAACCTTATGAAAAAGACGATGGACTTCATCCTACTCCTGGATATCTTCATAAAAATGAAGCCTTAAATTACAATAAATGGTTAAATGGTCTTGGCTATGAAGGGGCAAACCCCTGGAATGATTACGCAAATTCTGCTGAGGGTGAAAATGGTGAACTTTTGTCTGGATGGAGTTTAAGGAATTCAAGTTTACCAGCTAGAATTAAAGAAGAGCATTCTGAAACTCCTTATATGACAATGCGTGCTAAGGAATTTATTAAAGAAACTGGTGATAATCCCTGGTGCCTTCACCTATCTTTCATTAAACCACACTGGCCATATATGGCACCAGCACCCTATCATGACATGTATGGTAAAGAGAGTTTTATTCCTGTTTCAAGAAGTACTTTTGAAAGAGAAAATCCAAATCCAGTCTATAAAATGTTTATGGAGGAGCAAGTGGGTTTAACTTTCTCACAACAAGGAACAAGGGAAACAGTACTGCCTGGTTATATGGGTTTAATTAAACAAATTGATGACCATCTGGGAGATCTATTTAAATTTCTAGAAAAAGAAGGAAAAATGGATGAAACAATGATCGTTTTTACTTCTGATCATGGTGACTATTTGGGTGATCATTGGATGGGTGAAAAAGAATTATTCCATGATGTATCTGTGAAAATACCTTTAGTAATATTTGACCCTAGAAAAGAAGCTGACCAATCGAGAGGCATGGAATGCAATGAACTTGTTGAAGCCATTGATTTACTCCCAACTTTTATAGAAGCAAATGATTTAAAAATACCAAATTCAAGACTTGAAGGTAAATCACTAATGCCAATAATTAATAGTAAACAACAAAAACCATTAAGAGATCATGTTTTCTCTGAATTTGATTATGGCATTTACCCTGTTAGAGAAAAATTAAATGTTGAGATTAACGATGCTAAAATTTTTATGATTCGAGATAAAAATTGGAAGTTTGTTTATTTTAAAGGATTTGATCCACAATTATTTGATTTGCAGAATGATCCCGAAGAATTTTTTGATTTAGGAAAAAGTAAAGAACATAAAATAATTGTTGAATCTATGAAAGAAAAATTGTTTCAGAGGTTGATTAACAGAAGAAACAGAATTTCAATAACTGATGAAGCATACTCAATAATGAGAGATGATGAAAATGAAAAAGGTATAATTATTGGTGAATGGTAATCTAGTTTAGATTTTAGCGTTTAACCTATGATCAATACTATTTGTAGAAAAAATTATGAAATCAAATTTTTCTGAAAACCAAAAATTTTTATGCTCAGATAAAGTAAGATTATTTGATGCAAGCATAACACCCAAACAATTTAAAAGTAGAATATCAAAAGAAAGGAAATTTAAAGTTGAAAATTTGTTTGAATTTAAGCGTATTACAGGAGACTTAACACTTTCTATTATTTTTTTATTGTTTGTTGTTTTTCTGTTAATATATTTTAATTCTGAAAGTGGGTGGAGTGCTAGAGATTTAAATCAGAAAAGAGTTGGTAAAATACTTAAACAACAATGGGTAGGGCCATTAATGTGCATGGTAATACTTTTACCAGCAACCATATTAAATACATTAGAAGCATTCAAAGCCTATAAAAAGTCTAAAAGACTACTACTTCCAAATAAAATTATGTATGAAATGACGCAATGGATAAGGTCTTTGGAATTTATCTTATATTTCTTGGTGTACACATTTTCAATAACTGTATTAGGCTACCTAATTTCAACATTAATTTTTGCGGTATTTTTAACTTATAGGCTAGGATATAGAACTAAAAAATGGATATTTATAAGTCTATTTTCTTCTTTCATAGTCGTACTAATTTTTAGGACAATATTACAAATTAAAACTCCAGTTAATATTTGGCTTTATAAGTTTTTACCTGAAAATCTTGAAGTTTTTATGAAGATATATTTCTGATGGAATCATTTTTTTTAGGACTTTCAAATCTTCTTCATATTC
>MDTC01273126.1_pt1 | contig 11110 bp, 10 predicted proteins | sample 811181 | NCBI WGS metagenome assembly MDTC01 (sample SAMN05326644, study PRJNA326480) | marine metagenome | isolation source: seawater | place: Pacific Ocean: North | collected 2011 | reverse complement strand
CTACATGAAGCGTATTAAGTACGCCTGCCGCAAAGATCCGGGCGAAGGTCTGACTTGAGTCAAAAGGGATAATTGACTCGCTTATGTCAAAACCTGCCGGCTCATTAAGAAAACCCCAACCCGTTGCTATATTCTGGCGATCGAGGTTTTCATTTATATTGTCATAAAGATACCAGCCTAGAAAGGCCAGCGCTGCAACAAGTAGCAGTTGATATGCAATATTCCGAAACGCGATACTGTGGAGTATCGAACGATTGTTTTTTGGCGGGTGTGCCTGTTCGGCCATAACCTATTTCGCAAATTCGGTGAAAAAAAATTAGATGCGCCGCCCCTCAAAGGCCGGACGGCACATCTAAAAAAGTCTTACTTCATCGGGAAGCCGTACATCAGGCCCCCTTTTGTCCAAAGTTCATTAACCCCTCGCGCAAGGTTCAACGGCGGGCCCCAGTTTCTATCGTATACTTCACCATAGTTGCCGACCGCTTTGATTGCGTCATACGCCCAAGATTTACCAAGTCCTATCTTTTTGCCAAGATTACCAGTGGCACCAAGCAGTCGCGTGACATTCGGATCTTTTGACGCCTTCATTTTATCAACGTTCGCCTGGGTAATTCCCCATTCTTCTGCGTTGAATAGCGCATGCACAACCCATTTTGTAATATCAAACCACTGGTCATCATCGGCTCGTACGCCAACGGCTAGTGGTTCTTTGGAATAAACTCCATCCAGAATCACATGATCGGAGGGGGTTTTAGCATCGTACTGTTGGTGACCCGGAAGACCTGCCTGATCCATTGCAAGTACATCGCAACGACCTGCCATGTATGCACTGACAAGTTCTTTTGAATTCTCGATAACAACGGGTGTCATCTTCATTCCTTTTGACTTGAATAATGCGGCAATATTCTTCTCTGTTGTGCTGCCTGGAAAGACGCAAATTGCTGCTCCACCCAGTTGGTCAACCTTTGTAATGCCCAGTTTCTTGCGAACCATAAAACCCGTTCCGGTGTAAAACGTTGGGGGGCCAAAGTTAAGACCGAGAGCTGAGTCCCGGGTAAGCGTGATAGTTGTAGTGCGTGAAAGCATGTCAACTTGCCCCGATTGCAGGGCAGGGAAGCGTTGCACGCTTCCAAGTGGAATATATTTTACCTTATTACCATCACCAAGAACCGCTGCTGCTACCGCTTTGCAGACATCAACATCAAGCCCTTTCCACTTGCCCTTTTTATCAGCAATAGCAAAGCCATAGCGACCCTGATGGACACCGCATATTAATTCACCACGTTTTTTAACTGCAGTGAGTGTTGGGCCATCAGCGGCATGCGCTGGCTCTGCACCAATGATAGTGTTACTGGCAAATGCCACTAAGGCAGCCGCCATCAAAAACTTTCTCATGTTCCATACTCCCACTTGTTTTGCTCAACAAAAACTCTCGATTGGTTATGTCACATTTAGTGGTAACACTGAAAGTCTTTAAATGGCGCAAGAAATATAATGTGGAAATTAGCATGGCCAACATAACCAATTTTCGATAACCCAAGGGTCATGACATCAGAGGAAAATCGCATAACTGAATACCTGTTTCCAACTCTCTATCAGGTTACACAGCATCCTAGTGCTGATATTTTTGATGCTGCTTTGATGAAGGAAATTTTAGTTATCCGTGATGAAGTACCCAATGGGAAACCAAGTAATTGGTCATATGACCATTATACAACAATGACAACCGAGGGTCGTTTGCATTTACGCTCCTGTTTAAAAAGTTTTGCTAAATCTGTTACGGCGTGCGCAATTCATTACGGCGAAATAATGCGTTACCATTATAGAGAAAAAAGGCTTCATCTTAACGATTGTTGGTTAAACATATACGGTCGCGGGCATTCACAAGATATCCACAATCATCCGTCAGGGAATAAAGCTCGGTGGTGATAACCTATTTGTAAAATTCAATATTTGAAATGGCGAGATCGGCGCTAAAGGGACGACCTATAGCCACCAAACCGATACGCTTAAGACGTGTTATGTTGAGTTTTGTGTCCAGCCTGTAAGGTTTGAAGTTCTTAAATGGCAGCTCAATAACGTGCCACATTGATTTTGCGATAAAATGTGCGCGATATGATTGCCATGGTCGATTGTTGTCGAGCGTGCGCAGGTGGATCGAGTAATTCTCATTATTTCCGTATACTGTTAGACGAACGCCAGAAAACCGTGATGCATCAAATATTTTGTTGTCTTCTGATAAGTTCAGTGCGGCTTGAATAAAACCACCATTATTTTCAACGCGCACATCGCCCGTGAGATGTAAGCAGCGACGCAAGCTTATTGTTGTTGTTTCTATTCTTGCCTCAGATATTCCGCCCATCACTTTATCACTTACCCCAACCCAAGATGTTCCCAAGGCTGAAATGAAATTTTCTTTACTAAAATCATCTATTAGCATTCGGTTGTCCTGTGCTGATAATTCCAAAGGCCAGGAAAGTATAACGCCAAATAACCCTATGCCCATTAATCCATTCACAACACGTCGTCTATTGTTTCTCACAAAAGATGGTTCCTTCTGTAACTCAATCGATATAGTGTTAAAGAGATAACCGTAAAAATTAGGTTTTTCGAAAAAACTTAAAAGTGAACATCAAGCTCATTTAACTGTACAAGTATTTATTCAAATGTGGGAATTAGTTTTATATATTTTTGGTCTTACGATGGCAGCTATACTAGCTGGTTCATTGGCGTTTTTTTCGTGCGTAGTTGCACCGTTGATCTTCATAAAATTAGATGGAGACACTGCTGGTTATTTTGTACGTAGCATTTTCCCTTGGTATTATCTTTTTACAGCCAGTCTTGCAGCCATTTCTGCAGTGAGTTTATTTCGCGGATATCATTTAGAAGCGTCTATTCTAGCATTTATCTCGGCCGGTTCTATATGTGGACGACAAATATTGATGCCATGGATAAACAGATGCCGTGATAGCATGTCCGCTGATAATACTAAGGCCGAGCGATCGTTCAAAATACTGCATGGTATTTCCGTTTGGATTAATGTGCTTCAATTAATTGGTTCGATTTCTGTAGTGATTTTATTAGGCTATGGGAATTATCATAGACTGCTTATATCCTAACCCACGGTCTGGTGTGAATTATGGCGAGGAGGTGCCGGTTTGCGCAGAGAACCTCGGCCGCTTGCATCAAATAAGAGGCACCTCTGAAAGTATTGTTGGTATTTTTTTGCGAAGCTTAAAAAAGCCACGCGATGAATGGGGCCAAGACATCAAATCCCAACGGGCTATAACCTGACAAAAATTGATCCCTTTCGATTGTAATTCCTCTGATAAACCTCCCAAGGCATCCTGAGTGGGGCCAACTGAGATGTGTGGGGTAACAACTTGATTAAGATTATTGCGAAGTGCCCACTCACAAATTGATTTAACCGATTTGCATTCAGAAATTAAAGAGTCATTTAAGCATTTCGTCTGCCTTAAACGAAGACCGGCATCTTTATGTGCGCCGCAGACAAAATCTGAAACATTTGACGATATCGGAAATGACGAACGCTGTTCTACGCTGCTAAAGTTGGCGACAGCCGCTAGTGGTCCGATTTTCCGGACGAGCTCGGTAGGATTTAAATCTTCGTCTGTTAGCAATAATCCCGTTGGCACTCCACTCTTAAATGGTTCGTGGACGGGTAAGGGCAGTAGAGAGGGCGCTTCCGCTACAAAGTTAGCTGGTAATGCCTCTTTTGAAAGCTGAGTAATATTAGTGTAACGACCTTTAGTGAATTTCGAAATATTATCTGATCTTGCGAGGTATGTTTTTCCTTTTGTATGAAGACCAGCAACCCATCTCCACGACAGGGTATTTGAAGCCGGGTCACCATCTAATAGGTGCCGAAGAAAAAAATCTGCTCCAAGTTCCCAAGGTAGTTTCAAAGTGAAAACCCATATGCTGGCAAACCACATCCGTGCGTGATTGTGGAGGTATCCACTCTCAATAAGCTCGTGTGTCCAATCATCGAAGCATGCAATGCCAGTTTTTCCAGTTGTTGCATTCACAAACTGCTCTCGCAATGAAGTATTAATCTCCAACTCTTTGGCTAGTTTAGACGTACGGACTGTGTAATCTTTCCAAACACTAGGGTGTGTTTCCAGCCAACCTTTCCAATAGGTCCGCCAAAACACCTCTTGCACAAATTTTTCTGCTCCGCTGAGAGTATGCTTCTCTAGAACCGCAGTGACTACCTCCTCTTCAGAAATTATACGGTGCCTAACCCACGGGGACAATTTGGACACATGCTCATGTCTGTTCATGCCCAAGTCAAAATTTCGCTGCGCCGCGTATTCTCTTCCAGAACGTGCCACGAAACGCTCTAGCTGCTTTAATCCATTTTCACGCTTGGGATTCCACATAGATAAAATTTACCGGAAAATTAAATCGAACGAGCGATGGTGACTGCCACCAACGATCCAAAAGTTACTAGCTTGCACCAAGTTTTCAAAAAAATATTGTTAGCTCCTAACGCTTTCTTCCGTGCTTCATCTCTGTGCTGCACCTCATCAAAGCGACAATGTTCTAAAATGTTAGAAATGCGCTTATGACGATGTGTATGATTTAACCTAACAATTTGTTTTCGGTAATGTTCGTCGACAAAAGTCTCAACTGCATCGATGGTTTGGAACACTGCTTCGGCCCCAAATAATGCGGGCAGGCCCCCCGTAATATAGCCAGCACATGTCCAAAGCGGTAATGATGTGCTGCGATCTGCTAGCGGAAGAATGGTTTCAAGCAATTTTAGGTGATTGCTTTCGGTTTCAAGATGTTCTGACGCAAAAGTACGCACGCTTCCGCACCGGGAGACATTTAAAATGCCTTTATACATTGCTACAGCACCTGCTTCTCCAGCGTGATCTGATCGTAAATCGCGTATTAACCAGGAAGGCAAAGAAGAACGCGCGGCTGAGTAGGCCGAGAAAGCGGGAGACGGACAGTCTTGTGCAGTTCCAGACAAATTTCTTTTAGGTTGGTTCGCCGTACCTCTATCGACCATAATGCATATTCGCCGCTACTAACTGATATAATACCTTTATAACGTTCCCGTATCCCATTCAGATCTTTTCAAGGTATAAAAATGAATGATAAAAAAAGACTAGTTTCGTTCTTAAAAAACAATCTAATTTTTTGACCGACAAAGGTCGAAATATTCTTTTGATCTCTGCTAATATCTGTCTTGAACTCTATATATCGAATAAGTGAGGAGAAATGGATCACGAAACTTCACCCCTTAATGGAAGCTTTGGCATTCTTGTAAACGGCGTTACGAGACAGGACCTGAGTGATAAAACCTTCCAAACAGAAGCATACGATATTTGGCTCAGTTGCGGTGGTCTCGTTGCTGTCCGTGGGGAAGACTTGAGAGACATTACACCGGCCGAATTAGTCGCATGGTCCAATGTTTTTGGAATTGTTGAAAACAAAACTCAGACTGCAAGAGAGGACAAAACGGTGCCGGGTTTTCCTATTCTTAGAATTGGGAATATAAAAGATAATGCGGGTAAGCCTCGAGCTCAATTCGCCATCGTACCGCAACTTAAGGATGATAGCGATATTCGTTATAATCCTAAAACGAGGCGACCCGTTTGGCACACCGACTCTACTTTTAGAGAATTTCCACCCATAGGATCTGTATTCCATTGCAGGATCGCCCCACCGGCAGGTGGTGAGACGCTTTTTGCAGATATGCGTACTGCTTACGCACGATTAGATAACGAGAAAAAACTTGAATTAGGAAAATTAGAAGCAGTGTGCTCGTTGGCCCATCACGATAAGAAAATTAATGCTTATTCTCCAGAATACCCGGTTTTATCCCCTGAGCAGCGTGAAGCGAATCCGCCTAACAGGGTGCCGTTGGTACTTCAGCACCCTTTGACCAGGGAGGTAGCCCTTTATGGATTAAATAGTTCCACGTGCGCTATTGTTCCGGCGGGCAAGGATGTTTCAGATGAAGATTTAGACATTTGGGATTTGGAGGGTGTTGAGGATAAGAGCGTAGGTATTTTGCGCGATCTTTTGCCTTACCTTACAGGGCCAGATTTCACAGTAAAATGGCAATGGCAACCAGGCGATATCGTTGTCTGGGATAATCGTTCTACTATCCACGCTGCCACCGGTTTTGAGTATCAAAGATTTGACCGTGAGATGTGGAGGCTTACTTTAAATCAAGATACAAATCACGTGACAGCCTGAGGCTCGCGCGCCCCTTCCGGCTTCATATCAGATATCATCGTTTCATTTTTTCTAGGGTCTAGCACCTAAGTTTACAGCGGATATTGATTTGATAGGGGGCGCAGTCATCTGTTGCTGTTTTTTGTGCTCGCTGAGCATGAAAAAAAAGCTTTGTCAGCAAGACTTTGCTCCCACTTCGAATTGTCGTTCCAGCTTTTATGACGTGAAATTTTATCACCGCCGTACCGTATGCGGAATAATATAGTTCTCGTGTTACCATTTAAAAATTCATGGATTTCGCCCGGGGGGTGAAATGTGAAAGAACCTGGTTTTATCTCAACTGATGCCTCTGATGTTCGCATAACTCCGCCACCTTCAAAGCAAAAATAAATTTCACTTGCATTGGGGTGGCAGTGGTTAGGGCTAGTTTGTCCTGGCTCCCAACACGCAATGGTTGCATCACCGCCTTCGATTTTGGCGAGAATTTTATGGACGTGATGATCAGTATTGTATTCTTCTTCGTCTTTTAAATTATGTATCAGCATCAGTTTTCCCCACTATAAAGTTTCCTCTAATTTTCATGGAATCAATATAACTCTTGTATTCAGCAATGAGGTATTTCCAAAGAATATTTTGTGCTACACCGGTTACGGATCATCATTATAATTCCGATGATAACGATCTGTGCATATTATGGTAAAAAAGGTAAAAAGGGGATATCCGATGGACCTTGGAGGGGAATTAGATATTAACTTTGATAATGCTTCAGGACCATTTCCTAATAATTTAGTTGTGCGCCCAATAGGTCGTGTGGCGGGCGCAGAACTTCCGGGTTTAGACCTTCGTTCGCCTCTAACTGAAGAAACCATCGATTTTATTCTGAAGGCATTAGCCAAATATCACGTGCTGTCATTCCCAGATCAGGATCTTACAAAGGATCAACAAGTTTTGTTTACTAAACAATTTGGTGAATTAGAGGGACACGTAGCGCTTGACCATAACGGTAAACCTTTCCCGGCAGTACACATAGTATCAAATTTAGACCCAGACGGGCAGCCAACTGCGAAGCCGCGAAGCCATGGAAATTATTTCTGGCATTCGGATAAGTCGTATCACGCGACGCCCTCGCTTGCTACTATCCTTTACGCTAAGGAAATACCTCCTAATGGCGGTGCTACGCAATTTGCAAATATGCAAATGGCTTATGATGAATTGTATCCAGAGATGAAACAAATGATAGATGGTTTAGAGGTGGTGCATCACTGGGCACAAAGCAGGCGTAATTCATGTAATGCGCCAGCAACCCCAGAACAAGAAAAAGAGAGCCCGCCAGTTACTCATCCTATTGTTCGGATTCACCCCGAAACAAATCGTAAAAGTATTTACCTTGGCATTCACGCCTCACATATAGCAGGGATGAATTGGCATGAGGGGCGAGAAATAATATATCGCTTGACAGATATGGTAACCCAACCTCGGTTTGTATACACACATGAGTGGAAAACAAATGAATTGGTAATGTGGGACAACCGATCTCTAATGCACCGTGCTACTGGTGATTTTGCTCAAGACTTACACCCTCGTGTTCTGCATCGTACCGTGTTACGTGGCGCGAAACCGCTGTCGCCATGATATTTTTCACGTATGCATTTATAAACCTGGTCAATGCATAATGTAGAAGCCATTCTATTTGGCTACTGCTTTAAACTCTTTGCGCCGCATATGGAGGATATACTCAGTATATCCATTGGGTTGTTCCGCTCCTTTAAAAACGAGATCATGAGCTGCTTTAAAAGCGATAGAATTTTTCAAATCTGGCGTCATTGGCTTGTAAAGGGGGTCTTTGGCGTTTTGTTGATCTACTACAGCTGCCATCTTTTCCAAGGTTCTTTGAACCTGATCTGCGCTACAAATGCCATGGCGTAACCAATTAGCCATATGCTGAGATGATATTCGAAGGGTCGCACGGTCTTCCATTAAACCCACATCATTTATATCTGGTACCTTTGAGCATCCAATTCCCTGGTCAATCCAACGAACCACGTATCCTAGTATCCCTTGCGCATTATTATCGAGCTCTGCTTGTATATCATCTTCAGACCAGTTGGGCCGTTCAGTGATTGGAATAGTCATTATATCGGCAATCGATGCTTGGTCGCGGGATTTGATTTCTTCTTGGCGGGACAAAACATCAACCTCATGATAATGCATTGCGTGCAGGACTGCAGCGGTGGGTGAAGGGACCCAAGCGGTATTAGCTCCAGCCAAAGGGTGGTTTTTTTTCTGTTCGAGCATATCATTCATCATATCAGGCATTGCCCACATGCCCTTACCAATCTGTGCACATCCTTGTAAACCCGCTGCAAGCCCTACATCAACATTCCAGTCCTCATAGGCACTGATCCAGGGTGCTCCTTTCATATCGCTTTTGCGAATCATGGCACCCGCATCCATGGAGGTGTGTATCTCGTCACCTGTTCTATCCAAGAATCCGGTATTTATAAAAACTACCCGGTCTCGAGCTGCACGAATTGACTCCCTTAGGTTTAGTGTTGTGCGCCTTTCTTCATCCATTATACCCATTTTCAAACTGAACCGCTTTAAGCCGAGCGCGTCCTCGACCAGGCCGAAAAGGTCATTAGTAAAAGCCACTTCTTCTGGTCCATGTTGTTTCGGTTTAACTATGTAGACAGAGCCTTCGCGACTATTTTTTATTGGCCCTGAATTATTTAGATCGTGTATGGCGATAGCCGATGTAATCATTGCATCCAGTATACCCTCTGGCACTTCTTCACCATCTGTATCGAGCACAGCATCGGACCACATGTGAATTCCAACATTACGATTTAACATTACACTGCGTCCGTGAAGGACAAGTTCATCACCGTTCGGTGTCGTATAAGCACGATCACGATTGAGTGTACGGGTGATTTCTTGGCCGTTCTTTTGGAAGGATGTGGATAAATTACCTGTCATAAGCCCAAGCCAATTACGGTAAGCCATGACTTTGTCTTCCGCATCAACGGCTGCTACGGAGTCCTCGAAGTCCTGAATTGTTGTTATGGCAGCTTCGAGGATTACGTCGGATATGTTTGCTTTATCGTTGCAGCCAATTGGATGATTGCTGTCTACCTTTATTTCAATGTGAAGACCATGATTTTGTAGCAATATTGCACTGGGATTTTCTGCTTTTCCCTTATAACCGGCGAATTGAAGAGGAGTTAGCAGCCCAACTTCCACATTATCGATTAAGGCGATAAGTGCGCCATTAGCAACTATATATGATGAAACATCCGAATGACTTCCTTTGGCAAGAGGTGCAGTTTGATCTAAGAATTTACGGACATATTGTATAACCTTATGGCCGCGCGCCGGATCATAGCCGTTTGGGGCATCGTCGTTATTTTTAGCGATTGCGTCAGTGCCATATAGAGCATCGTAAAGTGATCCCCAGCGCGCATTTGCTGCGTTGAGTGCGTAGCGTGCATTATTGACGGGTACCACTAACTGCGGTCCGGCAATACTAGCAATTTCGGTATCTACATTTTTTGTACTAACTCGGAATTCTCCACCATCCTTTACCAGGTATCCGATGTTTTTAAGGAATTCGGTGTAATCTTTATGATTAAGGTCTTCGTGCCCATGTTTCCCATGCCAATCGCTAATTTTTGATTGCAAGATATCGCGTTTCTCTAACAGCTCGCGATTACGAGGTGTCATTTCTCTAAGAATGCATGAAAGTTGCTCCCAGAAGTGCTCGGTTTTTAAATCAGTTCCCGGAACAACTTCTTGATCGATGAAAGAATAAAGTTCGGTTGCGACTTTCAATCCAGCTACAGCTATGCGTTCTGTCATAATAGTTTTCCTAATCGGTAGTATGTTGCGATATCGTCAAGGTTGGGTCGAGTCAACTTAAATTGCGGGAATGAGTATTACGATGTTTTTAATTTTCAGAAGCAGTTTTTTTAGTGCACGTGGCCTTTGTTCATTGAATTAGCACACAAAATCTGATTTTTTTCATAAACTAATCCCGTATTAGGGTAATCAATTCAGCTTAAATTTTGTAATTATTGGATATCTTGAGCTTATAAAAAACAGAATTGAAGAACAAAAAATAATGTGCAGACCCTTTTTTGCTAATGATTATTTTGCGGCGTGCCAAGGTGGCCTGAGAATTTGCCCTTTGCCAGAGTAGTCCATTGCATTTTTAGAAATTGCTAACTTCGAGGAGTTGCACCCAAAAAATTTATTTAGGCCGCCCACCTTTTAGAGTTATTCTATGCATTTGACGGCGTTGACCCTGGTAATCATTAAGTGCTTTATGTTGGGTGCATCTGTTGTCCCATATTACTAAATCACCTTGTTTCCACCTGAGCCTGCAGGTGAGTTCCGGGCGCACGGCATGATTGGTAAGATAACGTAATATCGGCAGCGTTTCTTCTGGTGTCATGCCTTCAAAATGAGTTGTATGAGAGAAATTTACATATAGGGCTTTTCGACCAGTTTCCGGATGTGTGCGTATGATCGGATGAATCGCCTCTATAGCCCGAGTTTCGGTATATGCCTTCTTCATGCCGGTTAAGTTTTTCATTTTGGCATCACGACCACCAATGTTTTTCTGAGCAGAGCTGTAGTGTCCCCTTACATTGTGAAGCATGGACTTTAGGCCCGGTGAAAGTGAATCATATGCTTTGTACATATTAGCGAACAGGGTATCTCCGCCATATCTCGGGACTTCGATGGCGTAGAGAATCGTACCCATGTTTGGTCTTGCCATATAAGTAGTGTCAGAATGCCAATGAACTCCAAAATTAATTTTATCTTTTTCTGTCTTTAATATTTCGATGATCTCAGGGTGTCCATCTATTCCATCTAGGAACGGGTAGATGTCTGG
>MDTC01262776.1_pt1 | contig 11110 bp, 8 predicted proteins | sample 811181 | NCBI WGS metagenome assembly MDTC01 (sample SAMN05326644, study PRJNA326480) | marine metagenome | isolation source: seawater | place: Pacific Ocean: North | collected 2011 | reverse complement strand
GTCCGCCTTGACTAGGACCCTTAGGGCCGCCTGGTCCGCCTCGACTAGGACCCTTTGGGCCGCTTGGGGGGCCGCCTCGACTGGGGCCTTTAGGGCCACTTGGAGGGCCGCCTCGACTAGGACCTCTAGGTCCACCCGGTGGGCCTCCACGTACTGGACTAGGAGCTGGCTCTGGTTCTTCCTCATCTTCATCGAGGAACTCGGCCCCGCATGTTGGACAAGAAGGATCACTATCGCGAACAAGACCGCCACACGCACCACATTCAAACATCTCTTCATCATCATCATCATCTTGAACTGACGATTCCGGTTCTTCGCCCCATGAGAACGAAATCACTCCATCTTTACTTCTGAACAATGCAAGAAGTAAGTCTACGTCATATCCTTTCAGTCGAATTTCTGTATCTATTGCATGTTCAAACGCACCATGCAATTCCGGAGGGTTATCCAAAACTCTTCCATCATCAATGTAAGTTACATTTACTCGAATAACTGTGCCTTCAGCTTTAACTTGAGGCGTTTCGACACCCACTCCTCTCTTCCTACCTACTCTTCTAACTGCGACCTCAACCATTCTCCGAACTAAAGTATCCGAAGGTAGGTTTGAAGGCGAAGATGTACGGGCTGGAGGAGGATTAAATGGCTCAACTTCATCCAATGATGTAGAACTTCGATCTATATTTGGAGAACCCTGAACTGCACCCACTGCTCCAAGAAAATCAGAAGCACTCTGTTGATTCATTGAAAGCCAAGCAGAGCGAGCGTTTGCCTTTTTCTCACGATCTGCTTCAACCATCGCATCAACAACCATGTCTTGAGTAGAACGATTGGGGTCAACTTGTGGCGTTACGGGAGCAGGTTGACCGGTCATATCTGCTGCAAGTGAAGTAAGAAAACCCTGTGAGACCATATCTGAATCCATCTGATTGGCTTGAGGTTGCATATTACCTGCTGGTTGAACTGCTCCAAATCCCCCCTGCTGGTTTTGATTTTGGAACATTGATGGGTCCACAGGAACTTCAGAAGTAGGTTCAGGAACTGGAGAGGGAGTAGGAGGTATTCCTCCGCCGCCAGCATTCTGACGAGCTCCACATTCGGGACAAAACAGTGAGTCGCTGGGAATCTCTTCGCCACAGGTACTGCACTGCATGGCAACCGCTCATCCTGTCGAGTCAAGACCTCTTCATTAATCCGTTCCCAAATGAATGGATTTGAAACGGACAAACTACCCTACAGCCTCAAGAACACCTTCCATACCTCATAGATTAGGAGTGATGCCATTGTTGATTGATTCATCGACGGATAAACTCCTAGAAGATACCTCGCGGTCATTCTTTCTAACTCTGAAGATTCTACCAAAGAAAATCAGGGGGCAGGTGGGTCTACTTTACCTATTAGCTAGAATCGCAGATACTATTGCTGATTCGAAAATTGGTGAAGCAGAGATGCTCATTGAATATCTAAATCTGTATGATGCTGCGATTAAAGATAAAACAAAAAAAATACCTGACTTAGAAAAAATCGCCTCACTTCAGGAAGATTTAGGCGAACAAAGATTGTTACGAAATGTTCCACAAGTAGTTTCTTCTCTTTCAAAATTTAATCCCGCCGATAAAACTCGAATGTTGCGGTGCCTAGGAATCATCATTGATGGGCAGAAATTGGATCTAGAGAGGTTTGGTCCAGCCAATGATTCACAAGAAATTTCTGCGCTTCAATCCCCTGAAGAAATGGACAACTATGCCTACAGAGTTGCAGGGAGTGTAGGGGAATTTTGGACTTCAATGACATTGGCGCACTTGGTAAAGGCAGATGGCCCTAAAGAAGAAAAAATGTTTGAACTAGGGGTCCGATTTGGAAAAGCACTTCAAATGATCAATATATTACGAGACATACCGGAAGATCTCCGTTTTGGACGATGTTACATTCCTGAAAAATTGCTAAAGGAACATGGTTTAGAACCTGAGGATTTACTTGAACCAATAAACATGAATAAATTCAGAGAGCTCTATAATCACCACTTAGATATAACAAATGAACATCTAAAGGCTGCTGAGGAATATATTCTAATGTTACCAAGTCGACAATTCAGACTTAGAATTGCATGCCTACTTCCAGTATTAATAGGCCAGAAAACCGTAAACATGTTACGAACGAGAAATGTTCTTGATTCATCAGAACGAGTAAAAGTCCCAAGAAAAGATGTGAAACGATTGATGATTAGATCCGTTTTTTCAACAATTATTCCGGGGGGAGTCGCTCGTCTTCTCAAAAAAAATCGGGCAATTTAACCAATTATCTTCTAATCGATAGAAACTGCGCGACAATCGCACCCTTTGATATAGGGCAGGAGTCTGTTCGCAATGATTCACATGGGGGAGACCGTCCGGCAGGAGGCCTCAAAAACTACTGTAGAAACCCCTGTAAAACCAATAAATCGTGACGAGCAAGGCATTCGTTCGCTAAGATCTGCGGTCGAATTGACTTCGGAAGCAGTCCGCGCAGCAAGTGTAACAGCGTTCGATGCATTGCGTGCTTCAGCGAAGTTCATGGGTGTAGCAAAAACAGGAGAAGAACTGGCAAATCCCTTCGACAGCATCGATGCTCCTGTTTGGTCTGAAAAAGAAATCCCACCATTCCTAATCAACACTTCTTACGACTACTGTGAAGCCCTCACAATCAGAGAAGCAGCAAATTTCTATCACTCATTCAAGTATCTACCTGACGACAAAAGAAGGGCGATGTGTGCCTACTATGCATTCTGTAGAAGAGCAGATGACATTGCAGATGGAGATTATAGAGACCTCTTTCCGGGGTCTGATGGAGCAGAAGATCCTGAAGCAAAAGCATACATCAATCGCTTAGAAGAAATGATTCAGCGAGTCCCTGTAGTTGATCGAAGTAGTTTCATGGATAAGATGGCTCAACTTTACTTCTTCAGGAAAAAATTGTCCACTGCATACAATGATTTAGCTTCCACGGACCCGATTTTCTTGGCTCTAAAAGACACTGTACAGCGATATGGGATTCCAAAAATCCACATGGACGATTTAATCACAGGAATGGAAGATGATTTCTTCAGAGATCGATATGAAACATTTGATGATTTATACAAATACTGCTACAGAGTTGCTTCAACAGTAGGCCTAGTATGTATTGAGATATACAATTACGAAAACCCCGCTGCACGTGAACATGCAGAAGCGTGGGGTGTTTTCATGCAATTAGTGAACATCCTCAGAGATGTTCAAGAAGACGCAGGTAGAGGCAGAATATACTTGCCAATTGACGATTTAGCTAGACATGGCATTACCCCTGAAGATGTCTTAGAAGGGCGCCTGAATGGACATCCAGGATGGAATCCATTCGTCAATGAGTTCATTGAACGAATTGAAGTTTACAGAGACAAAGCGTTGGGATTACTACCAATGCTAAAACCAAAAGTGAGATACAGTCCCGCGATTATGATGGGTCTTTATAGATCAATTCTCAAGAAAATCACTCGAGTAAACGGAGATGTATTCACAGAACGAATCAGATTGAACAAGGCTGAGAAAATTACTCTAGCACTTACGACATACATCCGTCATCGATTCCTGACGTTCTTCTGAACCTCTAAAGCCCCATTCGGCAGGTAATTACCAATAGCGAAGTCAAAGGAGATGAAAAGATGCGAGTAGCAGTCCTGCTTGAAGATCGGTGTGCACCTAACATGCCGGCCTTTGCATATCTTCAGAAATATGCTGGCATGTGCGGTAGTGAATGCATTCAAGTCGTAGACAATAAATGCAAAATTCTGGAAACTGCATGTCCTGTCTGCTTGAATAGAGCAAAACACTGTCCAGGTGACGCTGTGATTTTGATCAATCTCCCACAAGAACTGGATAAAGACATGACTCATTGCTTTGGTGAAAATGGGTTTAGAGTCTTTCGACTACCCACTCCAAGAGAAGAAGCAGTTATTGGCATCCTAGGACAAAATGGAATGGGGAAATCAACTGCTGTACAAATCCTATCAGGCGCACTGAAACCGAATCTTGGAGATTGGGGAGGTGAGAAAGATTGGGACGAAATTATCGAAAGTTATCCCAAAGGTGAACTTAGAGACTATCTGGAACAAGTTGCCGTTTCAGGAGTTAAAGTGGCTGTAAAACCACAATATGTAGACAAACTTCCAAAAATATTTGATGGAGTTGTTAGTGAATTACTGAATCGAGTAGATGAACGAAACGAGGTCGAAAAATGGGCTGAAGAAATGGGAATTGTTCACTTGATGGATCGCAAACTTGGAGCTTTATCGGGAGGAGAATTGCAAAGAGTTGCAATTTGTGCCACTCTATTGAAAGAAGCAGACGTATACTTCTTTGATGAAGCTACGTCATACCTAGATATTCACGAAAGAATGAGAGTAACAAAAATCATTCAAGCATTGGCACAAATGGGCCGTAGAGTACTTGTTGTTGAACACGACTTAGCAATTCTGGATGTTCTTTGTGATCAAGTACACATCGTATATGGTGAACGAGCAGGATACGGAATTTTCACCCCTTCAAGGGCAACAAGAGTTGCAATCAATGCATATCTTGATGGACATTTAGTTGAACAAAATATGAGAATCAGAGACAAACCAATCAAATTCCATACTGGAAGAATCCGTTCAGAGGAAATTGGTGACCCCATTCTTCAGTGGGGAGACTTAGAGAAAACGCTGGGCGAATTTACACTGAAGACTGATGATGGTGTGGTTCATTCAGCAGAAGTTGTAGGAGTTGTGGGGCCAAATGCAACTGGTAAGACAACCATGGTGAAAATGTTAGCTGGGGAAATCGAAGCAGATGGAGGTTGGACAACAATGGATGCTAAAGTATCCTACAAACCACAGCATGTAAAGGCAAATTTCGATGGCACAGTACGCGAATGGTTGGATACTGAACTAGGAAGAGCATGGCATTCAGGAGAGTTTCAAACAAAGGTAGTTAGGCCACTTAATGTACACCAACTTCTAGAATTACAAGCTAGAAAACTCTCAGGTGGAGAACTACAGGCAGTTTGGATTGTTCTTTGTTTAGGCAAGGATGCAGACATCTACCTTCTCGACGAACCTTCTGCACACTTAGATGCAAATGCTAGAATGGAAGCTGCAAAAGCAATTCGAAGAACAATGGTATCCAAAGAAAAAGCGGCCATGGTGATAGATCACGACATTTACTTCATCGATATTGTTAGCGACTCACTTCTTGTTTTCGAGGGAGAAGGGGGAGTTGAAGGTAAGGCAGTTGGACCACTTCATCTACGCAATGGGATGAATCGATTCCTCAAAAATGTTGGAATCACTTTCAGAAGAGATCAGGATTCTCAACGTCCAAGAATAAACAAAACCGATAGCAGGAAGGACAGAGAGCAGAAATCATCCGGAGAATATTTCTATTCATCATAATGAGGTAAGAAGATGCCAGTGAACCAACCTCCATTTGGCGGAGCAGGAAGACGTCGACGAAATCGACTAAGCGGTAGTTCATTGGTTAGTTGGGAAAGATGTCCTCGTTCATGGATGGTAAAAAGGAGAATTGGTCTCAGAGGACCTGTTAGGCCCAGTATGATTCTAGGAATCTTGCTAGAGGATGCTGTAGTTGGGTTATTGATGGAAAGTCCGCCACATGATGGTTCTAAACCTCATGGTGTTGCACGTTTTTTAATTCATCAGGGCGTGCAAAATTATGAAGAAGTTGAGACAAATAGTATCGATTCTCTAGACGGAATTCATCAATGGTTGAATTCACTTATCCCCGCGTTATCAAAACATATTTTCTCAAAATTCTTGGAAGAATGGGAACAAACGCCATGGAAAAAAGAAGGAACTAGTGCAGAAGATGTGAAAATAGAAACCATTCAGAAACAGATTGGTTCTGCGATCCAGATGCAAATTTCAGAGGCAGAAAAATGCCTGAATTCAAACGGAGGGCCCTATCTTGTACAATTCAGAAAACAAGGCGACCCATTCACTCCTGTTGCTCCACGATGGGATTCCCCCCCTGGTAAATCACATACTCCAGACGGTTTCCAAAGTGAATCTCAAGAAGTAAATTGGTGGGAATCGTGGGAAATCTCTCGCCCTTGGATGAAGGACCCTAGAATTACTTCAGCACAACGAATTCATCACCCAGAAGGATGGGCTTCAGGAGAAATGGATGTTGTTCATCGTTGGAGAGAAAATGCGACAATTGTGGATATCAAGTCCGGCTGGGGTTCTGGAAAACCTCAACCGAACTTAGAATCTCAAATTGGATTCTACCGTTGGTTGTGGAATCAAACTAGATCTTCAGATTCCCAAGGAGTTGATTCTTTGCAGGGTTGGTTTCTGCTGGATGGCTATGTTCACAAAATCCAAGCATTGCCTGATTCAATCATGGATATTGAAACAAAACGACTAGCTAGAATCAGAGACCAGATGACAAAGGTAGAGGAACAAGATTGGGGATGGTTAGAAGAAAATGGAACACCTTTGGGTCACCCATTATTTTGCCCTCATTGTACTGGATTGAAAATTTGTGGTTATTCTACTGACCCTGAGGACCGAGCGATTGAGAAATTTTTACCCGAAATAGATTTTGAGATTCCTAGAGATGCAACCGCTATATCTGAATTGCCTTCAAGGATATCAGTGCGCGGTTCTATAGATAATAAATGGAAAGAAATGGAAAATTCATATGGCGAAATAGTACGTGTTGCAACACTTCGAGCAGGAAATACAATGATTACAATCGAAGAAACAGAAGAAGGGGTAGTAAACCCGAATACATGGGTTGGAGAAATCGGCATTACCAATGCCAATCCAGGTGTATTCCGAGGCAGAGCGCATCTATTTCTCGATTTAAAATCAGAATTAATCGAATTGGAGAATAACGAAGATTGGGTTCGCTTGGGATTAATCCCTACTAGAGCTACAGTTGCAGGTGAAGTTGTATCAATGGGAAAAAATCAGGGAATTTCAAACAAAGGGCGACCATGGTCGATTCGAACGCTACACATTTGGGATGGAACAGGAGTTGTGGAAATTGCAGCATTTGGTTCAAATCGATCAAGGACTTTTGAATCAATGACTGTAGGGGATCATTTGATTGTTCGACACGGTGAATTGGGATGGAGAGAAGGAAATCCTCAGATTCAAATTGGAAAACAGACTACTCTTGAACATCTACAATCTGATAGTTGAGTTCAATACCCCTCGATGAAATTAGCCCTTCATGCCGGTGACTAGGCTCGCTCCAGATGAGGTCCTGATTCCTGGATGGAATCGCTTGTCTGCATCGAAGATTGGAGCATGGAATAGTTGCCCAAGGCAATACTGGATGCAATATCATCTGAAAATCAAGGAAGCTATGCCTCCTGCTGTAGTACGAGGAATTGCAGTAGAAGCTTGTATCTCTAGAGTTCTCAGAGAAAGTCCTGCATTAATCAAAGATGATGCTCCTGATCGAATACTAGTCTCTCCATTGGATGAACAAGGAAATCTGAATGAAGGGATTGATGGATGGTTAGGACCTACCCTCGAAGGTATTCCAGAAAATGAATTGCCTCAAGATTTAGAATCGCTTTCAAATTGGGCACACTCCCGCATTGATGCACATGTAGAAAGGTGTACTGAAGAGGCACTAATCTCTTGGCTAATGAGCCCACATCGAATCGGAGGCGCTGACGATTTAGATCGAGAAGAAGTTGTTTCAATGGCACATAGGGGAATCGATTTACATCTTGAAGAAGTGGCATCTTGTCATTCCAATCTTACAGATGAGGCCCTGAAAACTTGGAGACAAGGCGGTGAAAGAGATAATTTTCCACCTCCCGATGGTTTTCCGAATGTAGGTACACATATTCCTCCAGAAACAAAATCGGGCCCAATCACATGGAGTGAAGCTTGGGCTATTGCACGCCCATGGTTCGTTGATCCTGATGCTCCTTCATTCTCAATGCAATCCATTCATCCGGACCAATGGTTCCAAGGAGAATACGACCTAGTGTATCGTTGGGATGGACGTATCCGAATTATTGATCTCAAAGCATCAATCGGAAACAATGACCGTTCTAGACTCTATCCTGAACAGTTGAAGATGTATGCTTGGCTCTGGTGGGAAACACATGGACGAGAAGAAATGGTAGACGGGCTAGAAATATGGTATCTTGGCCCCGGATATAGGAAAATGATTGACGCACCAATTGAATCTGAATTAGTTAACATGAGTAATGAAATGGAAGAAATGTACCAACTCCTAAGTTCAGTATCTTCAGAAGAAGAGACTCCTCTAGAGCCGGCACCTGTAGCATATTTTGAATCAGGTGGAAACCTGATAGGAGAATCAAATAACCCAAAAGAGAGATGCGGATCATGCCCGTATGTCGCTCTATGTCCACAAGGAGGGCATGATGCAGCACTTCCAGACAATAAGACTGCCAAAGTCAAAGGAAGGGATTTGTTACTAACTCCAGTAGATGACGTAATCACAAGAGTGGATATAGAAGGCGAAATTTTCACAATGCCAAGGGAGCCAAAATTAGAGAATGGAGGCGTAATCTTCCAATTTGATTTGAGACAAGGTTTGGATGAAGTTACTGTCAAAAATGCATGGAATACTGCTCCAAAGAATGTTACTAGAGGTATGCGAAAGGGAGTGCGTGTTAGGATTAAAGGTGGGTTGCCGAGCCTTTGGAGAAGTCGAACCGAGATTTCGATCGATCACCATGCAAGCATTGAACTGTCCGAAGGACCTGAACCAGAAGACACCGAAATCATTGAGATTCACCCACGAGCAAATGTTGTGGGGAGAGTCTGGTCTGTTGAATCACTAAGAGGTCCATTACCAGATGGGAGGCATTCAGACCGATGGTCAATAACCATGATTGACCATACTGGAGTCATCAATGTAGTCGGTTTCAAAACCAATGTCCCTGATACTTCAACAAGTGTCAAAAGAGGAGATATAATTGCCATCATCAACGCTGAACCAGGGGAATTTGCTCGAAGAAAACAAGTAAAATGTATACCAGGAACAAGCATTCTTAGATTGCGCGATAATGAGGATTTACCTGGTTGGAGACCGTGAATTTATTCGCATAACCAGAATGTATACCAGCATAGATCCAATCACAAAAAATGCTGATTTAATCATTGAATCTGTCCCCTCCCAACTAAGGAACTCATAAGTTGTCGGCGAACCATTTACCACAATCTTATACCAATCGATTACAAGGTATAGGGTGGCAATTATTGCCCCAATAAAACCGTGCCAAATCTTCAACTGAACATCAGATAACCGTAAATTCACCAACAATATGACTTGAGGGACAATATGACTCCATGTAAGTGCTACAATCCATTCGTAACCAATAACTGGGAAATATACGCGAGCAAAAGCAATCCAAAAAGCAAACATCGTTCCCAATGCGAGATATATTGCTACACCAAGAGATACATTGGCAGCTTTTCCTAAATTTCGTTGAGGATATCTCTCATGAAGATATCCGATCAGTATCGCAATTGTGGTCAATTCAATCGACCATTGCGAAGCATAGAGGTAGAGATATTGGGGGCCATTGAGATATACTGGCAACGCCATACTTGGAATTAAAACGAGAATCGAAAGAAGACGGAATCGTTGCATGCGTTCCGTCATAGGGAGGAATTATTGCCCCATAAGTTAGACTTGACGCAAGACGATGCAAACACATTCAGCATTCATCTGTAACTCTCCCTCTCCATTCATTTGCTCCATATGTAGAACAGAACGTAATGCAATTTCTACCGTCAAAGAGCGGTTAGGATGTGCATTAATGAGGAAATTCAAGCCATGGTGGCACGGTACACTTGGGGCCAATCGAATTAGAATATTGTATTCCATCACATTTGCATCAAGGCGACGCCGAATAAGATACGAAATGAATGTAGATTCTGCTAGAAAACCGTGTATCTGGAGATGTGAGGATGAATCAAAATGTGGAAGATGGAATGTTAATCAAGTGAGAGTGAGAGAAGGAAATCGTTCAGGACGATGGATATTCAAGTGCCCATGTGGGAAAATAAAACAAATGAATTCTGAAGATTCTCTATGGGCATCAAACCAAATCGATGCGTGGACTATTGTGGCTGATTTCCGGTCCATTGAAGAATAAGAGTACACACCCAATAGGTGATGGTGGCGGAGAGTTTGCCTGTATCGAGTACGCTCGAGAAAGGGACTTTTGTCAACATTGCAGGATACCGATTCATCGACCTTCCAGATCGAGATACAATGAGGGCACCATTGCTGGAACACTGCCTAGAACTTGGACTAAAGGGAACAGTGTTGCTCAGCCCAAATGGAATCAATTTCTTTCTAGCTGGGACACAGAAATCAATAGACCAGTATATCGCACATTTAGAAAGAGACGAACGTTTTCAAGATATTCCGCTACATATCTCCTACTCTGAATACCAACCATTCAAGCGAATGCTTGTTCGTCTAAAGAATGAGATCATCTCTTTGGGCATGGATGAAATTAGGCCTGCAGAACGTGCAGGCCAATACATTGAACCGCAAGAATTCAAGAAATGGTTAGACGAAGGAAAAGAAGTGATGGTGTTAGATACTCGTAACGACTACGAATTACGAGTTGGTACTTTTGAAAACGCCATTGATCTTGACATCAAATCATTTCGTGAATTTCCTGAATCTACTCAGAAGTTAGAACAAGACAAATCAACACCTGTAGTTATGTTTTGTACAGGCGGCATCCGATGTGAAAAAGCAAGTGTGGTGATGGAAAATCAAGGATGGAAAAACGTGTACCAAATCAAAGGAGGAATTCTTGGCTACTTCAAAGAATGTGGTGGAGCACATTGGAATGGAGATTGTTTTGTATTCGATAAACGAGTGTCCATCACTCCAGAATTAGAAGAAAGTGAACATGTACTATGTTTTGAATGCCGAAATCCACTTTCAGTAGAGGAACAAAAATCAGAAGATTACGTGATTGAGAAACATTGCCCCTACTGTATTGAGAAAAAACAGTAGCGAATCCTTCATTTCTATACTGCTCCCCTCTTCATACATGGCAGGACGAAGGGCGAGTATCAGAG
>MDTC01184605.1_pt1 | contig 11110 bp, 8 predicted proteins | sample 811181 | NCBI WGS metagenome assembly MDTC01 (sample SAMN05326644, study PRJNA326480) | marine metagenome | isolation source: seawater | place: Pacific Ocean: North | collected 2011 | reverse complement strand
GAGATTTAATCCTTCGGTGAGGCCAAAGCCTGCTTTCCAGAGTTATTACGGTAACGGTCCTTTTGCCTGAGAGTTTCCGGGGTGGTTGCTCCTTCGGCGAGTATGTTAGGCCAAGTTTTCTGCGCCTTTCTACTTCTCTCCCGTCTAACTATCTTTCGATAATCGTTATAAAAATACAATACGTTTAGGTTGTATGCAAGCGCTTAGAAACTAGATCTAGTGTGATCAAGTGTGATCAGATTGTGATGAGTTTTATACGTTTACTGTGATCAGATTGTGATGAGCTAGGTAGTAAAAGGTAGTTAATTACTACTTCTCCAAATAATATTGCAAAATATATATTAAAAATTTTTTTTGACACTTTGCAAAGTAAGGATGAAAAAATTTTGTAATCAGAGTGAAAAAATATTTAGGTTTATCAAATATAATATTTTCAAATATGATATTTTTATATATATTTTAAATATGAAAAAAGTTATTACATCAATAATTGGAACTGGAGGGCACGCTTATACTTGGGGAAATGAGCTTAAGAAAAATAGTCATTACTTTATAAAAAATGTATTAAGCCGATCAGAAGAGAGAGGAAAAAAATTTGCAGCCTATCTTAATTGTGGTTTTGCCGAGAGTATACAAAATATATATAATGATAAGGAAATTGACCTAGTAGTAATTTGTTCTAGTCCAGAAAGAAACCTTTTAGCTATAGAGCTTGCTAAAAATAAAAAAAATTTAATTTTAGAAAAACCACTATCCTTAAATTTAAAAGATGCTGAGCTCATTTATAAAGCATGCAAGGAAAATGGAATAATTTGTGGCGCAGGATTAAATAGAAATTATGATACTTTTTTCGAAAAACTTTATAAGTGCACAAAAGAAATGGGAAATTTTATATCAGGTGAGTTTAAGGCTTATTTTAAAACAACAGATATTGAAAAGAATATAAAAAATAATGGGGGAATCTTTTTATCAAAACTTGTACATAATTTTGATCAGTGCAATAAAATATTTGGCAAACCAAAAGAGTTAGTAGCCACAGAATTAATTACTAAAAATAACAATATTATTACTGGATCTCATATAATGATTAGATACGAAAACAACAAAGTTGTAAGTTTTAACATAAACCTAAACAACACAAACCATTTCGGAGAAATCCTGATACTTTATTGTGAGAATGGCATAATAACAATAAATTTTAATTTATTAGAAATAACATGTATATCTAATCCGTTAAATTATAAATATAGCCGTTTTATTTTGGGGACTATCAAGTCTAATTTACTTAAACTAAGAATACCTACTTTTAATAAAAAAAAAAGATATTTTAATTAATAATTTTTGGCCAGGAGGAAAGCAAGATATTTTGGAAAATTTTTTAAGAGCAATGCAAAATATGAACGATAAAGGTCTGGTAAATATTAACAACAATTATATAAGTACCAAAATGGCTTTAGCTTGTGAGGAGTCCATAAATAAAAAATTATGGATTAAAATCTAATTTTAATAAAAAAAATTTATTTTTAACACTTTAAAACTCCCCGTCCTCTTATTTCATCAGTACTACGTTATTAACCTTATCAATAAGGTCTTCGGGTTGTAGTCTGCTATATCTTCGGTGTAGTACAGCAAGTGTCTTGTGACCACTAATACGAGCTACTTCAATAACCTGCATTCCACTCAACAACATCTTTCTTATTGCGTGGGATCTCAAATCATGAAATCTCAGATCTTTTAGACCTGCATTACTTCTAGCTCGATTGTAATAATTCTTGAACATATCTCGAGATTTAATGTTAAAGAACTTGTCACCAAAAGGTTGTTTCTTAAGAATACGTATAGCTTCTGCCGACAACGGAATAGTGCGATCATCACCATTCTTAGTCATTCTCAACGTTGCTATACCTCTATTGAAATCAACATCTTTTCTTTCAAGGTTAATGATCTCTGAATACCGACAAGCTGTTGCTGCTGCAAAAACAATCATATCAGGCAGCCAATTAGCTTTCCCAACAATCTTATTTTTACCGTCTTTGATAACAATCTTATCGGCCTCTTCGACCAAGGTTTTGAACTGTTCATCAGTAATTGTAATATCTCTAAGGTTATTCACCCTTTCCATTGCAACTAATGAGAACGGACTTTGAGGAGGTAAGGTAATTCCCCATTGAGATCTTGCTAGCTCCCAAACGTGCTTAAGCATATTGATATATGCATTAATTGTTTTAGGTGCTCTACCTTCTGAGATCTCTCTCTTAAATGTATTGATATGAGAACTATTGAGCTCCAGTAAATTGTAGTAACAGACCTTGAACTTAAGCGTATAATTTATTTTATACGTTAAGGTTTTTTCTGACTTCAATGTTGGAACTATCTCATCTCTATACTTGATTAAGAGTTGCTTTAGGGTTGTTCCCTCAGCTCCCGACAGATCCTCAAATACTCTCTTTTCCATTTGCGTCTCAATCATGTATGACCACTTCTTGGCCATGGTTTTAGTTAGAAAAGATTTAGTTATTTCAGGATAGTTTTTCTTACGTACTGTGACCTGCCATTTACCCGACTTTAGCTGTCTGAACGTCGCCATTACTTTCTGTCCTTTCTGAATACGAAGTGTGATCTGAGTGTGATCAGCTACTAAGGATTGTCAAAAAAGATAGATAAACCAAGCTTCTTGCTGCAGGTTTCCGGGGTGGTTGCTCCTTCGGCGCTAAATTAATAGTCTCTCCCGTTACAATTATGACTTTCGTCTAAATAAAATAAAATGTCAAATATAATTACGCCGCTATAGATTTTCTTTTATCAAAACTCTTAATAATTATCGCGGCAATAATAACAGCACCTCCCACAAACACACTTAAAGGTGGAATTTCGCTTAAAAATAACCATACCCAGATAGGTCCAAATATTGTTTCGGAAAGCATTAACAAACCAATAGTTGCTGACGCTGTTGACCTTGAACCAATTGTTATACAGATAAATCCTAAAGCTAGTTGGGGCACCCCTAATAAAAATCCCATAAAAATATCATGATTAGAAAAATTGAAAGACTCAGATAAATAAAATCCATATATACAACTGAAAATTCCAGAATAAAAAATTGCTGGAACCATATCTAAATTTGAATTTTTTCTTATTATCATTACTAATATAGAAAAATTTATAGGTATAGCTAAAGCAACTAAGTTTCCAAATAAAGATCCTGTGGAAATAGAGTCTCCAACCATTATTAAAATTCCTGTCATAGCTAAAGCGATTGAAATAAAAGCAATAAGAGAAACCTTTTCTTTTAAATAGAAATAGCCAAATATTGCTAAAAACATAGATTGTGTGCTGATTATAAAAACAACATTAGCCACTGTTGTAGTACTCATAGCTACTACAAAAGAAATAAAACTAAAAGACATTACTAAACCACCTATAGCCGCAGGATAACCAGAGTCTTTAATAATTTTTAATGTTTTGCTCTTATAGGTAATTAATAAGAAGAATGTGATAGCTAAAACAAAAAAAAATGATCTTAAAAAAAGAATTTGCCAGACACTTGCCTCTTCAAAAGATTTTACAATAAAACCTCCCCAGCTAAGACAAAATCCTCCAAATATTACTAAAATATAACCAGGTATTTTATATAAAAACTGCATTTAAAATTTCTTTAAAATTTTATAAAATAAAAAGTGTAGTGTTAAAGATCTAAAAATCATAAATAAAAGTAAAGAAAACCACAATCCGTGATTGCCAAATAATTTTGATAGATATATAGAGATAACTAGAAAAGAAGCAACAGAAATGATCATCGCATTTCTCATATCCTTTGTTTGGGATGCCCCAATAAATATTCCATCTAACTGATAACAAATGGAAGCTATTGGAGGAATAATAATAATCCAAATAAAATGTTTATAAGAAATAAATCTTAATATCTCAACATCAGTAATAATATTTATAATTTGTTTAAAAAAGATAAGATACAGTATTGAAATAAATATTGCTGTAAAAAAACTAATTTGAATTGAGTTTTTAACGACTGACAAAAAAGATTTTTTATTTTTTCTACCTATTGCAAATCCAACTATACCTTCAGTAGAAAAAGCGTAAGCATCAAGAAAAAATGCAGCTAAAATTATAAACTGCATTAATATAGTGTTTACTGCTAGAAAATCTTCTCCGAGCTTTGATCCTAAATATGTAATCCATAAAAAAGAAAAAGTAAGAAATAAAGTTCTTATAAATATGTCAAAATTAATATTTATCAATTTTAAAAGTTTATTTTTAATTATTATTTTGTTAAAACTTGGAAATATTTGAAATTTTTTGATTATAAAATTATATGTAAATAACAAAAAAATTAATATTGTAATACTACTAGCTGTAAATGTACCAAGCGCTACACCAAATATATCTAAATTCATTGATAGTACAAAAAAAGAACTAAACACTATGTTCAAAACTGACAATGTAACTATTAATAAGCTAGAAATTTTAGTTTTTTGAATGCCTAGATAAAAACCAACTAAAATATAAACTGTTAATTCTGCGGGTACAGAAAAAACTCGAACAGACAAATAGGTTTTTATTAAGTCGTAAGTATCTGTAGATGGTAAAAAAAAATACTGAATTGAATTTAATATAATTGGTTTAATCAGAATGATTATGAAGGCGGCAATAATTGCTATTAAAAGATTTCTAAGCAAAGTTCTTACAATTTCTCTGTAATCCCCTTTGCCATATAATTGCGAGACTATACCTACAGTACCCATTCTTAAAAAACCAAAGCTCCAAATAATCATAGTCATAACTGACGTGGCTATACTTGTTGCTGCTAAATATTTAGTGTCTCCCATATTGCCCATCAAACCAGTATCTATCATGCCAACCAAAGGAATGGCTAAATTTGAAAAAAAAACCGGGATGGACAGATAGAATATTTGTTTTTTTGAATTATTGGCTGAATAACTTTTGATTTTCATTTTATTCTTTTAAATTGTATCATTAAATTATATATCAATTAATATAATGTTAGAGCAATTAATCATTTCATTTCAAATCATTCTAATTGATATAGTGATGGCGGCAGATAATGCAATCATAATAGGTTTAATTGCTGCAAACTTTGCTCCTAACAATAGAAAAAAAATTATAGCATGGGGTGTTGCCGCTGCTTTTATCTTTAGAATTATTTTTGCTTTTGGTGCAAGTTACATGTTTGCTTTTGCTTGGATCAAAATTTTAGGAGGTGTTTTACTTCTTTGGGTTATAAACAATATAAGAGAAGATTTATTTAAACAAAAAAAAATTAGATCACCACTAATTAAATCAAATGAAACAGAATCATTTACTAAAGGTGTTATTAGAGTTCTGGTTGCAGATTTGACATTGAGTTTCGATAACGTTTTGGGTGTTGTTGGGGCAGCTAAAGATAACTATCACTTACTAGTTATTGGTCTACTTCTTTCTGTTTTTCTCATAGCTACGTTAGCTAGTTACTTTGCGGATTATATTAAAAAACATCAATGGCTAGGATATGTCGGTTTGTTTGTTATACTTATTATTGCAATTCAACTAATAATTGGTGGGTTTGTAAACTATGAAATTTTATCAATAAATGAAAAGTACAAATTTCTATTTAGTATATGATAGATTTTTGTATTTTAGGGTCAGGTGTAGCTGGCTCTACAATTGCTAATCTAATTTCAAAAAAGTACAAAGTTCTTGTGGTAGATAAAGCTAGAGGACCAGGTGGAAGAGCTTCTCATAAAAGGTATAAGAAAAGTTTAAGTTTTGACCACGGAGTTCAGTATATCACACCAAAGACCAAAAATTTTAAAAAATTTATACAAAATTTAAACAAAAAAAATATTTTAAAGATATGGAGTGGCCAGCATTTAGATTTTACTTTTAAAGAAAATATTGGAATAAAGTATATTGGTAAAAGAGCAAATAACGATATCTGTAAACATCAATTAAAACAAGTTAAGCAATTATATTTATCTAATATTATTAAGATAAATCGTCATAAACACTTTTGGGAAATTACTCTTAAAAATAAAAAAAAATATCAATTCAGATCTCTAATACTTACTTGTCCTTACCCACAATTGATAAAATTAGCTAAAAAATATCTTAATAAAAAATTACTAAATTTAAATGTAAAAATGCAACCAAATATGACTGCCATGTTTGTAGTTAAAAATCATGTTAAATTTCCAATAAGCAGTATTAGAACAAATACAGAAATAACAACTTGGATTGCTAACGAAAATAGTAAAAAAAGATTTAAATCAACATTAGGTTTATGGACATTGCAATCCTCAAATAATTGGGCAAGAACAATAATAAATATTTATAAAAAAAAACCTAAATTAATTAAATCTACTTTAAAGACTGAGTTTTGCAAACTTACTGGTTTTAAAAAGAATGAAATTATTTTTTCTAATATTCATGGTTGGAAATATTCCTACAATTTCAAGAAAACAAATCTTACAAGTTATTGGAATAAAAAAAATTCTCTAGGTGTGTGTGCTGATTGGTTTTTAGGTCCCAAAGTTGAAGATGCATGGAATAGCGCATCTGATCTATACAAAAAAATAAAAAAAAACCCTCCTATTAATAAATAAGAGGGTTTAATTTTTTAAATTTTAAAACTTAAAATCTATAACCTATAGCAAGTTTAAGTGCGCTTACGTCTAAATCAGCTTCGATTGAGTTAGTCTCAGATGCAACACTGTTTCCGCTTGAAGTAAGTTTTAATGTATCAAAATCAGTTGCTTCATAATAAATTTTCCAATTTATTTGATCATTAGCTTCAAAATTTCCTTTGAAACCAGCACCAAGAGTAGTTCCGTCTAGCGTTTTGTTACCGTAAGAACCACCGTTTCCTGATTTTACTTCTTCAGTGTTCACATCAATTGATGCCATACCAGCTCTTACGAAGAAAGATTCGTAAATTGGTAATTCAATGTATGCTGTATAAAGATTTTCTACTGTAGCTTGAGCTTGGAAAGTTCTGCTTGTACTTGTAACAGCAGCACCACCAGTTACAGATGTTTCTGTATCTGTTCTTTTCAATACAGAGTTACTTACATCTGCTTCACCTGGTACATACTCAACTCCTAGAGTAATACCCCAATAGTCAGACTCATACTCAGCAAAAACTGAACCAATAGCTACATTTTCGTTGTCTACTTGTTTCTTGTTTACATTCGCAGTACCTGATGCGCCTGCACCCGTAGTCTCTTTACCATCTGCTTCTACTGTTGCAATTGCTCCTGTAGCTCCAATATTGAAGCTTGCAGCAAAAACACTAGAAGATAGCAATATAGAGGCTACTATAGTTATGAATATTTTTTTCATGTATATATACTTTCTTTAATTGTTAATTTGATATCAAGGTTTTTTTTAAAGAGATTCCATTAAGAAGTCTAATGAAAACCGTCTCAAAAAAATAACTTTATTTTCAAAAATCGTTGATTTTAAAGGCTTTTTTAGTGATAAATTTGCAACAATTGAGTATTTTTTTCAAGCTAAATTAAAAAAATAAACCTTTTTTTTTGTTTTTAATTTTCTTAGATTTTGAGTCTAATTCGATATTTAAGCTTTTTAGATCGCTTGATTTTAGTTTTTTAAGGTTTTGAACAGCCTTCAAGAATCTTTCAGACTCCTTTTTATTCACCAAACCTTTAGTTAACTCCCTAAATTTTTTAATGTAATGCTCCCTTTTAAACGGCCTTTTACCGCTAGGATGAGCGTCGGCAACATCTATCTGGTCGCTGATAGAAGAACCATCTTTCATTTTGATGATAACTTTTCCTCCAAAGCATTTTTTTTTAGGATCTTGATAGTGATATTTCTTAGTCCATTTCTTTTCTTCACGGGTTATAATCTTGTGCCATAGTTTAACAGTGCTTTTTCTTCTGGCTCGTTGAGGTGTATAAGATTTTACATGATGCCAATATCCATCTTCTAAAGCTACAGCGAAAATATACATTATCGAATGATCTAATGTTTCTCGACTAGCATGAGGATCCATTTTTTGAGGATCATTAGCGCCGGTACCAATAACGTAATGGGTATGATGACTTGTTTCTATAATAATTTTTTTTATATCTGATAAATTTTTAATTTTTTTATTTAAACTTCGGGCTAAATCAATCAAAGCTTGTGATTGATATTCTGCTGAATGCTCTTTGGTATAAGTCTCTAAAATTGCTTTCTTAGGTTCATTTATTCTAGGAAGAGGGACTGTGTATTTATGCTTGGAACCAGAGAGTACATAAGCAATAACGCTATCTTCACCTTCATAAATTGGACTTGGTGCCCCTTCTCCTCTCATGCATCTATCTACAGCCTCAATTGCAAGTTTTCCAGCGTGGGCAGGAGCAAAAGCTTTCCAACTTGAAATTTCACCCTTTCTTGATTGTCTTGTAGAAATAGTTGTGTGTAAAGCTTGTTGAATAGATTGGTATATAGTTTCAGTTTTTAATCTTAATAAACTTCCTAATCCAGCAGCAACACTTGGACCTAAGTGAGCGATATGGTCTATTTTATGTTCATGTAGGCAAATTCCTTTAACAAGATTGACTTGAACTTCATAGCCAGTCAAAATTCCTCTGATTAGATCTAAACCGTTGCATTTAGTTTGTTGTGCTACGGCTAGAATTGGTGGAATATTGTCACCTGGATGACTGTAATCTGCTGCTAAGAAAGTATCATGATAATCTAATTCTCTTACAGCTGTTCCATTGGCCCATGCAGCCCATTCACAATCAACCTTGATTTTAGGATTTAAGCCAAAAACCGTTGCTCCATTTTTTTTTGGATGCGCTAGGGCCATTTCCCTTGCTGAAATAACTGAGCTTCTATTAAATGAAGCAATTGCTACCGAAGCATTGTCTATTATTCTATTAATTACCATTTCGACCACATCATTATTTATTTTAGACTTATCAGTTGCAATTTCTGCTATTTTCCAAGCAAGCTGATCTTTTTTTTTTAAGTTTGCTGATGATGGGTGAACTCTGACTATAATATTTCTCATTATTTAATTTATCATGTTTCGCAAAACATATTGAAGAATTCCGCCATTTTTATAATATTCAACTTCATTAGCAGTATCAATTCTACATAAAACTTTAATAGTTTTACTTGTTCCATCTTTATATTTGATTTCACAAGATACTTCTTCTCTCGGCTTAACTCCTTTATCGATGTCAACCACAGTAATTAATTCTGCTCCTGTGATATTTAATTTTTTTCTGTCAAATCCTTCCTTAAATTGAAGAGGAAGAACACCCATTCCAACCAGATTTGATCTATGAATTCTCTCAAAGCTTTCTGCTAAGACTGCTTTAATGCCCAATAACTTCGTTCCTTTAGCTGCCCAATCTCTAGATGAACCCGTTCCATATTCCTTGCCTGCGATTACAACTAAGTCATTTTTTCTTTTTTTGTATTCAATTGCAGCATCATAAACACTCATTATTTTTCCATCAGGTTGAAGAGTTGTAAATCCACCCTCTGTCCCAGGAGCCATTTCGTTTCTTATTTTAATATTACCGAAAGTTCCTCTCATCATTACTTCGTGATTTCCTCTTCGAGCTCCATATGAATTAAAATCTTTTTGTTGTACTTGATGTTTCATAAAATAATCACCTGTAGGACTATCTTTTTTAATGTTTCCAGCTGGAGAAATATGATCAGTAGTAACTGAATCAGCTAATAAAAGTAGCACTCTTGCGTCTTTGATTAATTTAAAGCCTTCCGGCTCATCTGGTAGATCATCAAAAAAAGGTGGTTTTTTTACATAGGTAGAATTATCTTCCCAATCATAAATACTGCTGTCGACAGTTTTAATCGAGCTCCATTCTTTTGGTCCTTCTGAAACGTTGGAATAACGATCAATAAACATTTCTGCATTAATTGATGATAGTATTATCTCTTCAATTTCTTTATTGCTTGGCCAAATATCTTTTAAAAAAACATCTTTTCCATCTTTATCTGTTCCCAGAGGAGTTTTATATAAATCAAAATTCATATTTCCTGCTAAGGCAAAAGCAACTACAAGCGGTGGTGAAGCTAAATAATTAGCTTTAACATCTGGGCTTATTCTGCCCTCGAAGTTTCTATTTCCAGATAATACAGAAACTGCATATAAATTTTCTTTGTAAATTGCATCTGAAATATTTTTATTTAGTGGACCAGAATTGCCAATACATGTAGTACAACCATACCCGACTAAATTAAAACCTAATTCATCTAAATATTTGTTTAATCCTGCTTTTTCTAAATAATCTGTGACTACTTTTGACCCAGGAGCTAAAGAAGTTTTTACCCACGGCTTAATTTTTAAACCTCTTTCTACGGCTTTTTTTGCTAGTAATCCTGCCCCAATCATTACACTTGGGTTTGAAGTATTGGTACAAGAGGTAATAGCTGCTATCACTATGTCTCCATCTGTAATTTTAAAATCAGCTCCAGCAACATCTGCTTGAACAGGTTTCTCTCTTTTTGTATTTTCTTTATAAACTTTAGCAAAACCTACAGAAGACTCTGTTAGCAAAACTTTATCTTGTGGTCGTTTAGGACCAGATATGCTCGGAACAACTGTGCTAATATCTAAAGATAAAGTGTCTGTAAATTCCATCTCCTCGCTTGACCAAAGTCCTTGTACTTTTGAATATTTTTCTACAAGTTCAATTGTTTCTTTATCTCTGCCCGAAAGTCTCAAATATTTTAAAGTTTCTTCATCAACAGGAAAAAAACCACATGTTGCTCCATATTCAGGCGCCATATTTGCTATTGTGGCTCTATCGGCTAATGTAAGATTTTTTAAACCTTCTCCATAAAATTCTACAAATTTTCCAACAACACCTTTTTTCCTCAGCATTTCTACAATAGCTAAAACTAAATCTGTGGCCGTTAATCCTTCGAGTAATCTTCCTTTTATTTCAACTCCAACAACCTCTGGAATTAACATTGAGATTGGCTGGCCTAACATCGCTGCTTCTGCCTCTATTCCACCAACACCCCAACCTAAAACTGACAATCCATTGACCATTGTTGTATGACTGTCTGTTCCCACCAATGTGTCTGGATAAGCGTAAAGATCGTT
>MDTC01227771.1_pt1 | contig 11111 bp, 3 predicted proteins | sample 811181 | NCBI WGS metagenome assembly MDTC01 (sample SAMN05326644, study PRJNA326480) | marine metagenome | isolation source: seawater | place: Pacific Ocean: North | collected 2011 | reverse complement strand
GTTTTTCAAGTGCGTCAACTACGGAAAGGTCATAAAACTCATCAACTTTGTCCGGAACCAAAAGGGATGCGATGACGGGTATGAGAGCTGGAATCAGATCAGCCGTGTCTGGATTTTCGGACAATAAACGCGGAATATCCTGCAAAAGTGGACCATGACCAACCTGGTCGAAGGCGAGTACGGCAATGCCTTGTCTGGCCATGGCATCAGCAATCGCGATGGGTTCAAACCGGCTTGTACCCGTCCCATGAAAGTACAGCATAACAGGAAAGGGCGGCCTGAACCGGTCGGTTGTCTTCGGTACGGCGAGCATAAAGGGGACATCTTCTATCCCGACCAAACCGTCTCCGGTCGCTAGATTAAGGCTCAATTCTCGCCGTTCGGTCATCCGGATGTTGGGTGTCTTCCAGCTTCCGAAGACGAGGTAATCAACATATTTAAAGTCCATTAGAAAGTTGTCGTCATCTTGTATGTTTCCAAGTATGGCGAGGATTTGGCTCAGGAACTCCGCCTGGAGAATGTAGCGATGGTCACGGGGATCTACAGGGAAGTCTATGCCATCAGCGTCGTGTGAGATCGATGTGTCTCGAATCTCCGTAATTTCCGAGGAGACGGCTTCGCTCAGCTCTGCTAGCACCCCTCGACCATAGAGCCCCTCGCGAAGGCGTTTGAATGGCCCGACAACATCGGCTGTTTTGTACGTCCATCCAAATGCGAGGTCGTCCGGAGCTGTTTGAGTTAAAGAGAGGGCGCGCTCAATAAAGGGCATTTGCGCATAATGGCTCTTGTACTCAAATGGAGAGCGAATAGGGCCAACCGTGCCTTGGGGGCCTTGGCCAAACAGGCCTGAGGTAAGGAGCACGGCATGTCGAGCATCTTGGGCGAGCGGCGCAATCGGTCTAATAATGAGGGTATGGGATTCAACTTCGTAGTGCCCAACTAACTCAGCCTCTCCATCCCCATCTACGTCCACCCGATTTGAATCGGGGAAAATTAAGCTGTCGACATCTCCATAGGGGTCATGGCCGTGGTAATGATGGATCTGCCCCGCTCGTGGGAAGTATCCCATGCCAAGATCTAAGGGGGCAATCTCGCCCTCCCGGGGATGACCTGGTTCAATATTAACGACCAGAATACTGTCTCGATTGACCGTCTTTAAATCGATAGGTCCATCGAAAGAGATTGTAATGGGTGCATACGGCCCAAACCCATCGACGCCGTTGAGCAAGCCTCGAAGGTGTGACTCGTGTTCGGTGTTCTTGCGAGTGGAGACGTTCCATGATGCGCCGGACGCCGTGTCACGATTCGATGTGAGTATGATGTCATTGGGAAAAGGCAGCTCAGGCGTCGGCTGTGCTAAAGGATCAAAGATGATCGTCGGGCCGTACACAGCGGTTTTGTCAACCGGAAGAACGGGGGGCTCGCCTGAAGAACAGCCGAATAGTGTCACAAGGCAGAGTCCGACCGAAAACCGTCTACGCATTACCATAAAATCTCCAGAATACTGCCAAATCCCTGAGCCTGAGGGCGACTTTGGCCCGCAGCTGTGTCAAAGACATCTCCGGGAACAAGCTTTGCGTACCAAAGTTGTGCCGATCCGCTGAGTCCTGGCACGTCAAATGAATATGCGATGCCGGTCGTATATTCTTGGCCCAGGACTGTGCCACGTATGGCCCCTCCCGGCCCGGTCGGTACGCCTCCGTTCAGGCCGGACTGGTAGGCATCGACCCAAGGCACAGCCGCACGGGCATACAGATAACTGAAATTCAACGAGAGGTTGTCCAACACTTTTCCCTGCACTCGAGGATTCAGATAGAGCGTATTTTCGATAGCTCCACCTGTTGGGAGCTTTTCGAACCCTCGGGGAGGAGACGCTCGATAATTATCGTCGGCAATATTCGATGCGCTGACCGCCGTCGCTGCTCGGATAAAGGATGAGAATAAAAACGAACCAGCTCGGAAACCAGAATCGAATCTAAAATTATGAGCTTGTCGGTCAAAGGCGTTATCATCCCCACTCGCATAGCCCGCCTCAATGAGTGCATCGATTCTGCGGGACAAGACGCCCGCTCTCAATACACCTCCAAGGGCCAAAACATCCATGGGCTCAGGCTGCAGTACCGACTGGCTGAGTGATGATTCACCATCTAGTATCGCCCCCTCGGCATCAATGAAGACCGTGGGGTGAGAGTCTCCCTCCCAATCGTAACTCAGCGTACCGATGTAGGCGATAGCATTGGTCTCTCCACCCTCTTGGTGGACCTGCTTTCGTTTGAGGACCACAGCACCGAATTGACCATCCAAAACCCGGCCAAAGAAGCCTCCACCGTACTGAGTGGTCTCGTCGTTCTCGGTCATCGTTGTCGAATCATCTCTATAGACTCTATCGCCGAGTAGGGTCAGCGCCAGAGGTGTCGTTACCCCGGACGGACCCTGGCGGCTACCGAGCGGCAAGTAGGCTAGCTGAATACGGATATTTCTGTCACCCCGAATTCGGCCCCCATATGGATTGGTCCGGATGGAGTGAGCAGGCGCATCAAGGCCGCCATTGGCCAGTAGGCCCAGGCCAAATTGCGACCGAGTTAAACCGGCCAGGGCGACAAACTTCTCGTGCGCGGCAAGTGCGTACGCCTGGTTTAAAGTAAAAACTGATCCAGTCGTGTCTGTGTAACTGCTGTCCGAGTTCGCCAAAATATGAGGCGGTTCAATGGCAGTCCAATTGAATTCTAATTCAGCACTGAATTTAACCAATCGGATTCCGCGTCTTGGCATGAGATAAAGAGTCGGATGCAAACGGAGGCGCGTCTCAGACCGTTTGAGCGCGTCTCCAGTAGGCCCTTGGTTTTGAGTGCTTTCAAACGCAGATTTGTCTAGAGTTTCGTAGTAAAAACGCGTCGAACCGTTAAGTGTGAGCAGGCTGGTTTCCCCAAGGGGGATCAACAGTCGATTGGGATTCGGCGAGAGGGCATCGGAGCCCATTTGGGCATGACCGCTCGAGGGGAACCAAGCGATTGAAATTAGCAATAAGAAGGTGTTCCACCTTAACCAATGGCCCATCGCAGTAACTTTCCCCTAAATAGACTGTGCCCAGGAAACACTTAAGAGACTATTGGTGCCGGGGTCAAGCGGAAGATGATGCGAAACACGAGGCAGACCCCCATTTAATTGTTCTACTCAACAAGTTGTCCCGTCACCTCGAGTCGGCCACCAAAGATAAATCGGCCGTTTTCATATCGTACCTGTTCGTCTAGAACAGGGCCGAATCGAAGCTCGCTAACCGAGGCTGTGATGGCGGCAAGCTGGTCCAGGTCGACGACAACATCATCGATGCCGTAGCGCAATCCGGAGTTGAGAGCGGTCTCAATTTCGGGCCAGACCGTCGTTGTCATGATCGTTTGCAAGAAAGCCACGTCGAGGGGTTGCCCTGAGAGAGCACTCAGAAGCTCAATTTGAATCTGTGGCTCACCGTTTGCCTCCATGGAGATTGTGGAGCCAGAACTGGTATTGCGCATGCCAACGGCAAAGGTCACAGTATACGTATCAATTCCTTCTCCACCCAGTGGGATAATCCGTATTTCAAACGCGCCAAGTTTGACTCTAAAAGCATCATCGCTGCTCCGATCAGGTGGGCCGATAATCGGCGGAATGAGAGCATTGAACTCAATCTCGCCGACCAGAGCGGAGACCGAGTCTGGCAGTTCGAGACTGGCCTGGAAAATTCCAGCCCGCCAAATCTCATGACAAATGGCGTTAAATAGACCTAGATCGATGACCACGCCAACACCGCTGCCAAAATCTGGCTGATATGCAGTTGGATTGACGTCTGCGACACCCGGGTCGTTTTGCCGAGGTTGGACAGGTTGAGCATGCTGGAAGATTGCATCGAACTTAAGCAGGCTGCCCTGACGAGCACGATGCTCTATCTCTGTCGGGTTTAAGCTGATTTCCATCTCGGTGACAGGGATGCCTGGTACTTGGGCATCGATGGTAATTGGTAGGCTAGATATCTCAGTCTCCAAGAGTGAGAAACCCAGTTCAAAAAGCTCTGGCACGGTGCGCGTGATGACATCGGATGCGAGATCCCTAAACAGCCCTCTGGCTATCACGCCTATCTGGGTATCAAGGCCGCTGATAAGCGTGTTGATCGTGGGCTCCAAATAGTTCCCCTCTAAAGCCGTAATCGAGATGTCGTATTCGGGTATTTCGACATCTATCATGCCAGGAAATAAGACATCGAAGAGAGCAAAGATTGAAATGGATGCGATCACTGAACCATCTAAGGATGCCCGTCGCCCATCAAGATCTAAATAGCCATTGGTGATCAGTCGGACACCGCTCATTTGCCCGAATAGTTCCGCTCCACTTGATACGATCTGCAACTCGACGTCTGGTCGCGTGAACTGAATGTCTTCTACCGTCAATCGGAGTCCTGGTGCCTCAACTGGTGGCATTGTCGCCAGGATGTTTCGCAAGTCCCCGTATTCAAATAGAATCTCCATTAGGTTTGCTAAAGTTGTTGCTCGGAATTCGGTCCCGTTTACTTCGAAGGAGCGGCCGGGCGTATCCAGCGCGGCCTGGTCTAGGCGTGCCGTGATGGCATCCGGAATGGTGGCGAGGTCATCGGTGATTGGGTGGTATCTGGGTGCCCAAATAAAGCGTTTGTTGGACCTGGAGGGTACGACATTTACATCGTCTGCAATGGAGAGCCTAAGGGTGTTGAGCCCAAAGTCGGGTTGAAGCCGATGGGTAAAGCGACCACCTGGCTCCACGACGACAGGCGCTTCGTTGATGGCTAGCCGGACAGTGCCTTGCGTATTGAAAACCTGTCCTGTGACCACCAGCGAGTCTGAACCGTGACCACCCTGGTGGGTTCCGTGGATAACCGGTTCGAATTGAATGAGAGGAGTGGATTGTACCAGCAGAGGTCGCTGTGTACACACGCCATCAGGTGTACATGCCGAAACCACGGCTTGTCCATCTCCGATACATTCGAAACTTGAGTCCGACAGGGCCCTTAGAACCGTCGACGGGCGTCCGACATACGTGACCTCGTCTACGTCTACAGGGGCGTCTGGATTCAGGATATTATCGGTCTTTAGCCTGATAATGTCTCCGGCATTGTAGACGGGTTTATTGGGGATGAACCGTATGCGACGGGCCACGCTCTGGCTTGTGGTCGCGTCATGAGTGGGCAGAGGACGGCTCGCATCCTGTGCCGGTGCTAGATTTGCATCTTGTCGTTCAGCTGGGCGGGTCAAGTCGTTTGCACAACCGGTCCAAACGAGGCTAAGCGCAGCGACACGCACCAAAGTATGTCTACAAAGCGTCATGATTCCCAGTGTCCGCTCAATTCACCAAGGGCAGGTCAACTGCTGGCCCGCCGACTGGTTCATTCTGTCACCCTTTGTTATGCTGAGTCTAGTCATGAGCGAACAAACCCACAAACAAGCTATGCCGCCTGTATTGCATTCGGGCGGACGGCTCGACTTTCAGGATGCAGGTCATCTTTCTGCAGTGTGGGAGCGCGAGCTTTCATCTGGGCGGCTGACGGCCATTAATGCGGCATCCTGTAGTGTATTTGACAGATTAGACGTGTCCCTTAATGTGAGTGGCTCGGTCTTGGGGGCCGGTTTCTCAGTCGAGGTGGTTTTTGCCCAAGGCGATGTCCTTGGCTTGGATTGCCATCTCAGCACTGAGGCGCGGGACACCATACTGGCTCGATGCAAGTCAGTGGGAGACATTCAGGCCGACCAAGGCTGCCATGAGCAATCAAGCGTCGGCGATGACCCGGTCCCCAATCAGACCGCTGCGTCCCCCGAGGCTGGTCGGCATGAGGACGGGATCGAACAAGGATCCCTGCGGAGTCTGGCGGGCATCCAGGACGCTCTGCTCGTCCGACATGACCCCTCTTTGTTTAGTTTATTACGCGATCTTCAAACGTCGGGGCGCTATGGCCGATTAACACTTTTGTCGGGTGGAGAGCCTCAACCCCTTGTCCTGAGCCCAGCAGGTGCACTTGTGAGTTTCAAGGGTGACTTTCGCCAGCATCTTCTCCAATTAGACGGTTTTTCATCGCAGCAGCTGTATCAACTTCCTCAGGTTGTCGAACTCAATCAGCTGATGGTTGGGCTTCAAATAAGCCCTGCGGCAATGCAAGAGGAGGCGCGTCGTGCCTTTAACCGTGCTATCCTTGATTGTCTCGTTGACACCCTGGGTCAGGCGTCTTTGATCAAGGGCGCGCACTACGTTTTTGAGCCAGGGCAGGGGATGTCACCGTCCGGTTGGGGTGGAGTCCCGTTTTCTGTGTATGGTCGTCATTTTCTCCAGGCGCTGTCTAAGAAAAGCGCGCGGGCCGACCTGGATTCAATCTTTGAGTTTCGAAAGGAGGCCTTTCCAAGCTTAGTCTTGAGTGACGCTTGGTATCCTGGCCTCTTGCGACTGAATGAGGGCGAACGCCGGTTTGTGGATTCAACACTTAATAAAGGACGCAATTTACGACAGTTATTGACTTTGAGCCCGCTCAATCGTCGGGCAACCATTGAATTTGTCGCGATGCTGGCTGCAATGGGCTTGCTCGAGTTTTCCCGGGAGCAGATTGAAATCGATCAAACGGAGACGATTGTGGCGGGTCTCAATAAGCGTGTCGAGCGGGCGAGTCAGGGCTATTTTGAGGCACTCGATGTCCATGCCAGCGCTCATTGGTCTGAATATGAAGCGGCGTTTGAACGTATGAACGCGCGCTATGGAACAGGCACACCCCTGCGGGGGCTTGGGCGTGACGTCGCCTCTATTTGCGATGAGATAATGGCTCTGGTCAAGGCCGCGTGTGCTGCGCTTGACACAAAAGAGGCTCGGGTGGCCTATCGGAGTCAATGTTACAGTCAGACAGAGTTGAGAGGCTTTGCGCAGTTACTCTTGGACAAGCTCAAGCTGGCCATCCTGAGAGAGGACAATCAGCAGGCTGTCAAATTGAAGGCTATGGCACTTGAGTTGGCGCCGCGAATGGCCATGATGGAAATGCGAAAGCTTTTAGAAGCCCCTCAGGAAGACGACATCACCTAGCGTCAGTCAAGATCGACCAGAGATTTTACAGCGTTGGCGTCCTCCGGAGCGAGAAATGTTCCACCAAAATCAAATCCCATGGTCCTCGGGCCGTCGTTGAGATCAAGGTAAATGGTGGCCATTTCGCCTGTTGGCAAAACAAGGCCTTGCAGGTTAAAGAAGAAGATGACCGCGCCTTGCCCATCGGCATCGTATTGAACGCTCGGTGGATGGTTGGCGGCCGCTTCACCGGGCTCGACGGCCCCCTCGGCGATACTGAAGCCCTCGCCAAGATCGAACTCAACGGCTGCCTGTGTCGGTAGACGTCCCGCTCGGGCAGCGTCGAGTCCTCGCTGCGTGAATGTCAACTGGACCGCTTGACGGCCATTGACTAAGTCACCTCGGACAAAGGTGAGAAGGTTCCTCACGTCCGCGCAATCTTCATCAACATCACCATCGCAATCATCGTCTATGCCATCGCAGCTTGCATCATCCATGGCTGGCTGAGCGGCTGGAGTGCAGGCCAATGCAACACCGTCAGTGCACGTTGACTGAGCAACACATGCACCGACTCCGCATGTCTCTGGCGCGAAATCCTCGTCAGTCAGTCCGTCACAATCGCTATCTAGACCATCACAAATACTGTCATCCGGGGCAGCGGGCAGCGGGTCGCATTCGGTTTCAGTGCCGCCAACACATGTACTGACCGCTCCGCATTGGCCGACGCCGCATGATGTCGCCACATAGTTCTCATCGGTCTGTCCATCGCAATCTTCATCCAGCCCGTCACATTGGGCATCGTCAGCAGTCCCGTTTCCAGGTGTGCATGCCTGCACTTGACCTGCGATGCATGCACTGGTCGCTTCGCATGCGCCAGTGCCGCAGCTCTCAGCTTGGTAGTCTTCGTCAAACCGCCCGTCACAATCATCGTCTACGTCATCACACGTCCCATCGCTGTCTGCAGCCTGTACGTCTTCCGAGCAGCTGACCCGGCCACCTTGGCACTGTGTGCGGCCGCTGCAATTATCTGCTCCGCAGGCTTCCCGTTGGTAGTCCTCATCTATTTCACCATCACAGTCGTCGTCGATCCCATCGCAGGCTGCATCTTGATCCGTATCAGGGGCGACAGCTGGGCAATCTTCTAGTGCACCGTTTACGCATGACTGAGCCCTTGCACATGCGCCAGCTCCGCAATCTAGGGCAATATAATCTTCGTCAGCTTGACCGCTGCAATCCTGGTCGATGCCATCACAGTTCGCGTCGATGTCAGACACTGGTGGCAGCGGTGTGCAGGCTTCCTCACCGTCAACACACGTGCTGTCCGACCGGCATGGGCCGATGCCGCATTGGCCGCTCTGATAACCTTCATCAGTGGAGCCATCGCAGTCATTGTCGACTCCGTCACAGCTCGTGTCATTTCCGGCTGGTTCGATATTTGGGCACTCAACCTCGTCGCCGTTGACGCAGAGGCTCTGTGCTGCGCATCCACCGAGGCCACAGTCGATGGCGAGGTAGTCTTCATCGATCTGACCATTGCAATCGTTATCGATGCCGTCACATGAGCTGTCATTCGGGGCTGCGGCGTCCTGATTGGGTGTACAGACTTCAACGCCATCACTGCATTGGCTTTGCTCGGCGCACGGGCCAAAACCGCAGTCAGTTGGAGTATAGTCCTCATCGATCCGTGAGTCGCAGTCGTTGTCGAGCCCGTCGCACTGCCTATCGTCAGCCTCTGGGTTTCCCGGACTACAGAGGCGCTCTTCGCCTCCGACACACTGGCTGTTCGACCGGCAGATGCCGACACCGCACTGTATGTTCTGGTAATCCTCATCCACTGCATCGTCACAATCGTCATCGATGCCATCACACGTCGTATCTACGTCGGCGATGGCTATACAGGCTGCTACGCTGGTACTGACACTTCGGAGGCGGAGGATGTCGTCACTGCCGGCTGGTGCCATTCGTGTGCGGGCGGCTCCAAATTCAAATACGTACTGACCTGGGTTGGCCGCTGGAAAAGTCAGCCTAGCCAAACGGCCAGGGGCCAGTCGGCGGTCGTCGACTCCATCCACTAGGATTCGAATGTTGTCATCCGCTAGAGTTTGGATGGATAGGCTTTTACCGAAATTTTGGAGACGCTGATCAGGAGTTGTGACCGCGTCGATGGCCACGGTGTCAGTGTCCGTGGTGAGCCGTATCTCCATGTCGATGAGTTGAGGCATTCGGTCGGGCAGAGCGTCAGCGGCCGCCTGAGTATAGACAACGTCTATGACCAAGCCGTTTCGCTCGGCGGCGACCACGTCAAAGGCCAATAAGTTAACTTGAGCGTCACAGCCCTCGTCGACGACGCCGTCGCAATCTTCGTCTATAGCGTCGCAGAGGATGTCGTCGCCCGATACGGGCGCTGATGGCGTACAGTGAGTCTCCTGGCCATCGTTACAGGCGCTTGTGGACGCGCAGGCACCAACGCCGCACTGAACAATGGTGTAGTCTTCGTCGACTGTTCCGTCGCAGTCATTGTCTTCGCCATCGCACTCGATGTCGATATCTACCTCTGGCTCCAATGGGTCGCAGTTCGTCAATACGCCGTCTGCACACATGGATGTATTTTGGCAGACGCCCTGGCCGCACAGAACCGGTTGGAAATGCTCGTCGATCAAGCCGTCACAGTCCGTGTCCTGGCCATCGCAAACACTGTCATCAGCGCCAGCCGCTCCGGGTTGGCAAGCCGACTCGATGCCATCGATGCAAGTGGATGCGGCACTGCATACGCCGAGCCCACAGGCTTGTGGGTCATAGCCCTCATCGACCAGACCGTCGCAGTCGCTGTCTATGCCGTCGCACAGACCATCAGTATCCTGAGCAATGCCCGGTTCACACGCCTGCTCAACACCGTCGACACAGGCAGACCGTGCGCTGCACAAGCCCAATCCACACACTGTTGGCTGGTAGCCTTCATCGATTTGGCCATCGCAGTCTCCATCGAGTCCATCGCAATCCGAGTCTTCATTCTCCGGCTCCCCCGGTATACAAGCGATTTGGGCACCGTCTTGACACAGCCCTTGCCGGACGCAGACCCCAATCCCGCACGTGTCCGCGATGAAGCCCTCGTCGGCGCGGCCATCGCAATCATCGTCTTCATTATCGCAGGTCACATCGAGTGGCTCGGGTGCACCCTCTACGCATTGGACTTCTACGCCCTGCGCGCATGCTGACGTTCTCGAGCAGGCGCCAACACCACATGGGGTTGGGTTGAATGCTTCGTCGGTTGCGTTGTCGCAATCTTGATCAATGCCATCGCAATTATCGTCGAGTTCGATTGGTTGCCCTTCAATGCATGGCGTCTCTTGCCCGTCTTGGCAGCTCGAATTAGCTTGGCATGCACCAACACCACAGACGATGGGTTGGTAGTTCTCGTCTATACGTCCATCACAGTCGTTGTCGACTCCATTGCATGACTCATCATTGGGCGCTGGCTCAAGTGGAATGCAATCGCTTATGACACCATCTATGCAGCGGGTTTCAGCGGAACAGGCGCCCTGGCCACAGCCGACGGCGACGAAATCTTCATCCGCGATCCCGTCACAATCGTTATCGGCTCCATCGCATGGGTCTGCCGCGTCTGAATTGATGCGGGGGTCGTCTTCATCACAGTCTGCACCTTGGCACCCGTCGCCTAAGCCAAATCCATCACCGTCTGGATCGTCGCAGGCGACACACGCTCCGGAGACCGGTGTGCAGATGTCCTGTGCGTCGCCTTGACTGCATTGATACCCGTTGGCGCATTGGCCATCGTTGCACGGCAGCGCGCAGTAGTTACTAGAGCCTATAGTCGTGCAGATATAGGGCGCTGGACACACTTGGGCATCAGGGCAAAGTTGGCAAAGCCAATCGGCTTGCCCACCACCCGCACCGGCTTGTCCGCCAGTTCCAGCTTCACCACCTGCACCGGCTTGTCCGCCTATTCCAGCTTCACCACCTGCACCGGCTTGTCCGCCAGTTCCAGCTTCACCACCTGCACCGGCTTGTCCGCCAGTTCCAGCTTCACCACCTGCACCGGCTTGTCCGCC
>MDTC01216291.1_pt1 | contig 11111 bp, 10 predicted proteins | sample 811181 | NCBI WGS metagenome assembly MDTC01 (sample SAMN05326644, study PRJNA326480) | marine metagenome | isolation source: seawater | place: Pacific Ocean: North | collected 2011 | reverse complement strand
CGCTGGTGGTGTCGCCGTTCGTGCTGATCACGCCGCTTGAGTCCTGAGCAGCAAGCTCGTGCAAGAGATTGACCATGGCGAGACAGCGTTCTAGAGTCGCTCCATGCCCAAATTCCTGCTCTTCCATAGCCTGGTCTGGTTTGCTTCTGTGGTGGTTTCGCCAACGGTGGTCGCGGCCGATGAGGCGCCTGCAAAGCTTTATTCTGGGAAGCCTCTCAACGTATTGCTGATCACGGGCGGCTGTTGCCATGATTACTTGTTCCAGTCCCTGCATCTGGTGAATGGCGTGGAAAACTATGTCGATGTAGAATTCACAGTGAATAATGAGGGCGGTACGGGCACGCGTGGCAAGATTGACCTCTACGACGACCCTGATTGGGCCAAACCCTATGACGTAGTGGTGCACAATGAATGTTTCGCCAACACCAAAGACCCTGAGTATGTGAAGAAGATCACGGCTGGTCACAAAGGTGGCACACCAGCAGTGGTGGTGCATTGTGCGATGCATACGTACAGAGCTGCAACATTTGATGATTGGCGTGAGTTTCTCGGTGTGACAAGCAAGAAGCACGATCATCAAAGCAACTACGCCGTGACTGTAGAGAAGAAGGCGCATCCTGTGATGAAAGGCTTTCCGACCGATTGGGTCACGGCCAAGGATGAGCTTTACATCATCGAAAAACTCTGGCCGAAAGCGACAGCCCTTGCGACTTCTGTCAGTGAGAAGAGCAAAGACAAGCACCCTGTCGTGTGGGTGAACGATTATCATGGCACGCGCGTCTTCGGCACGACCTACGGCCATTCCAATGCCACCTTCGAAGATGCCACTTTCATCAATCTGTTAGCGCGCGGCATCGTGTGGGCGGCGGGCAAGGCCAAAAAATGAGCACTGATTTGTTAGCCAACGCCAAAGGGCTTTGCAAAGAATACAAGGCTACCAGTGATGGTGGTTCTTCGGTGAGCGCTTTGTCTCGAGTGAATGTACAGGTGGCGGCCGGAGAAATGGTCGTTCTGCGAGGGCCAAGTGGTTGTGGCAAGACGACCTTACTGCTGGTTTTGGGCCTGCTGATGCGGCCCGATGCTGGCGAGCTCACTTTGCTTGGAACAAAACCAACGCAGTTGGATGCCAACGCACGCGCTCAGTTTCGCGGCAAGCACCTCGGCTTTGTATTTCAAGAAGCCAACTTGATCCCTTACCTGGATGTGCAGCGCAACATCCTTGCTCCCACACTTGCGGCGCCTATGCCGGAAGTTGAGGCACGCGTGGCATCGCTGCTCCATATACTGGACATGGCCAAACGTAGTGCACACAAGCCATCGCAATTGAGCGGTGGTGAGCGTCAGCGTGTGGCTCTGGCACGCGCTGTGATCGGAAATCCTGAACTGGTGCTGGCCGACGAGCCTACCGGAAATTTGGATGAAACCAATGCCACCATCGTGATGAATTTCCTTCGTGATTATGCCAAGGAACAAGGTCGCGGCGTGGTGGTGGCGTCGCACGATGATCGTGTCGCGGCCCTTGGCGATCGCGTCATCACCATGAAAGGAGGAGTGATGACGTCAGCATCATGAGCACTTTGCAAGTGAACTATAGTGGCCAATTGGCCTTGGCCAGCGCGGTTGCAGAGGAAACAATCGATATCCGTGAGGGTGATACAGTATTAGGCTTAGTGAGTCGAGTGGCCAAACGGCATGGCGAGGCGTTTCAGAAACTAGTTTTCCAAGATGATGGCAGTATTGAGTGCACGTTGTTCATGGCTCTAGACGGCGAACAAGTGACCGATCTCAATCAGCCGATCCTGGTACACCATCGCGAGTTGATGCTCATGCCTCCAATCGCAGGTGGTTAGCTAGCTAGTTGAAATTCATGGACCTGTCAGCAGATGATCGTGAGACTTACGCTTGGCAACTTGATGTGCCGGGCTTTGGTGATGCTGGGCAAGCCAAGCTCCGTGGTGCGACGGCGCTGGTGTCGCGGGTCGGTGGCCTTGGTGGGCCGCTAGCACAGTCCTTAGCGTCCGCCGGTGTTGGTAAAATCATTCTTGCTCATGGAGGTTCCTTGCGTGAAGACGATTTGAACCGGCAAATCTTGATGAGTCGTGATTGGTTAGGCCGATCGCGTGTTCATTGTGCCCAAGAGACGTTGCAGCGTTTCAATCCCAGGATTGAGGTTGAAGCGGTGGAAGAGAATGTGAACGAGAGCAATGCCCGCGAGCTGGTCGCCAAGGCGGACATCGTCTTTGGCTGTGCGCCTCTATTTGAGGAGCGTTTGCTGATGAATCGTGAATGTGTCAGACAAGGCATACCCTTGATCGATGCCGCCATGTTCAGCATGGAGGGCCAAGTCACCACGGTCGTGCCAGGCGAAACTGCTTGCATGGCCTGCCTTTACCCTAGTAATCCTCCGCATTGGAAGCGTCGTTTCCCTGTTATCGGAGCGGTTTCAGCATTGGTCGCCAACATGGCAGCCTTGGAGGGCATCAAGCTTTTGGTTGGAATGCCCGGCGTGCACTCCGGGCAATTGGTGCACGTCAATGCCAGTAATCTGCAAACGCGCCTGATCCGCATCAAGCGCCTTCCAGAGTGCACGGTGTGCGGCTCTCTCTAAGCTTGCTTCTCGATCGTGCCCCTCCGTATGGTCTGCGGCATATGAAAGCACTAATCATAGCCTCCATCGTGATAGCCAGCACTTGTTTCAAGGAGGAAGCACTAGCGCAGGCCGTAGCGGCTACTACACCTGCGGTGAGGGTGACGGCCGTCGAAGAAGAGGCGCCGACCGACGGACGCCTCGAAGCGCTTACTGATCTCAATAGTTATTTTCCCTTCGATGTGCCGAAAACCGAAGTCGCGTGGGAGAAACGCGCCGATGAACTGCGGCGACGGGTGTTGGTCGCCAATGGCCTCTGGCCCATGCCGGAACGCACTCCGCTGAATCCCGTCATCCATGGTAAGGCCGAGCGCGATGGTTTCACTGTGGAGAAAGTCTACTTTGAAAGTGTGCCTGGATTTTATGTGACTGGATTGTTGTTTCGCCCTGAGACTGTTGAGGAAGGAACCAAGCTGCCAGCAGTATTGAGTCCACACGGTCACGGCGGTCGCTTACAAGATCATGGCCCTACCAAGATTCGAGATTACATTGTCAAAGGTGAAGAACGCTTTGAGCAATCTGGCAGATTTCCCAAAGTAGCGCGCTGCGCGCAGTTGGCGCGCATGGGGGTGGTCACTTTGTTGTTCGACATGATTGGCTATGGGGACAACCACCAGCTTTCATACGAGCTGGGTCATCGCTTCGCGGAACCTCGCACAGATCTAGACCAGGCCGACCGTTGGGGGTTCTACTCCACACACGCTGAATTACGTTTGCAGAGCATCATGGGGCTGCAGACTTGGAATGCCATTCGTGCGCTGGATTTTCTGTCAGAATTGCCAGACGTAGACCCAAACCGAATCGCAGTGACTGGTGGCAGTGGTGGAGGCACGCAGACCATTCTCCTGTGTGCAATTGATCCGCGTCCGGTCGCGGCGTTTCCGCAAGGTATGGTGTCCACCTCGATGCAAGGTGGGTGTACCTGTGAGAATACGGCGCTGTTGCGCATTGGCACCGGCAATGTGGAATTGGCAGGATTGTTCGCGCCAAACCCGCAAGCCATGACCGCTGCGAATGATTGGACGAAGGCCATGATGAGCGAGGGCTACCCGTCGTTGAAGAAACTCTATCAGTTGTATGATGCTGAAGAGATGGTGCAGTGTAAGTCGACTGTGCACTTCCCGCACAATTACAACTACGTGACGCGCGGAATGATGTATACCTGGTTCAACAAACACCTTCAGTTAGGCTTACAAGAGCCGATCGTAGAAGAAGATTTCCAGATGCTGACCGGCGAAGAGCATGCCGTGTGGGACACTGCGCATCCGAAGCCTGCCGATGGCGTTGAGTTTGAAGTGGCCCTCACCAAATACTTGGCCAAGGCTTCCGATGCCAAGATCGGCAGCCTTTCACCCAAGGATGTTGATGGGCTGGCAGCCTACTGTGATTTGATGGGCGGCGCATGGAAGACATTGATTGGTCGAGGACTGCCGCGGGAAGGTGATTTGGAGCAGGACACGGGCGATCAGACCACTCATGAAGGCTATTTGGAGTCCGTCGGCGTGATTCGTTTGCCAGATCAGAATGAGCAAGTGCCAGTAACAGTATTTCTGCCCACGGAAAACATCACGCGAGAATTTGTGCTGTGGGTGGACGGGCGAGGTAAAGCTGCAGCACTCACTGCGGAAGGTGGTTTGAGTGCGGCTTTGCAATCCTTGGTGAAGGCAGGTCGTACGGTGATCCTTACTGATGTCTTTCAGTTAGGACTGTTAGAGAATCGGGTTGTGGCTAACAAGCGTGCTTATGCAGGCTACACCTTTGGCTACAACCACCCCTTGTTTGCCCAGCGCGTGCATGACTTGTTGACTATCATTGGAGCTGCAACCGAAGATGCCGAATCACTGGATCTCGTTGGCGTGAATGGGGCAGGTCCTTGGGTTGCTGTGGCCTCCGCTCTTGCAGGCGAGGCGGTGCGTCGCACAGCCATCGATGATGGCCGTTTCCGCTTTGCTCAGGTGAGCAGCTACCGAGATGCCAATTTCCTTCCAGGAGCGCTGAAATATGGTGATTTGCCTGGTGCTCTAGCGCTTTGTGCACCTCGGCCACTTTGGATTGGGCAAGGCGGGAATATGGATACTACTCAGGTAGCTTACCAAGCTGCTGGAGCTCGGGACGCCTTAATCGTGTCCAACGTTGAGCAGTCAGAAGAGCCGATTCTTGAATGGATTCTAGCAGCAGAAGAAGAGAATCAAGAGGAGAGTGGCCGTGAGCGAGAATGACGTTCAGTCACCGGCTTCCACCCAATCAAGATTGAATCGCGCATACTTGATAGACTTTACTTCTTCGCCCTGCTCGTTCTTCACAAAGTAACTATAGGTGGCGTGTAGGCTGTTGTCCTCGGCTTGGATGATGGAGGGATAATGATAGCGCCCGCCATCAGGTTGATCGTTCTCCAGATGCCTTGTCCAGCGATAGGTCTGACCTTCATCGTCAGAAATGGACACCGCCAAGGAGTGACGTCCCAGTTCGAGGTCGTTGTAGATGGCGAGGAAGCGACCGTCCTTTAGATTCATCAGCTCAAGACCGGCGCCGGGATTCTTGAGCACGGGGTGATCGTAAACACTGCCCCAGGTTTCTCCCTGATCTTTGGATTCGCTCACATGCACGCGCTTGGGTGCTGGTCCATTGTCACGCATGTAGGTGACCAGGGTGCCATCTTTTTTTCGCGCAAAGCTTGGCTGGATGTTACCACCACCGATGATTGGGTCGCTAAACTGCCAAGAGGTGCCCCAGTTGTCGGTGTAAGCTACCGCTGAAAACGAGAACCCATCTGAATAGAGGCCAACTAACATTCTGCCTTCAGGAGTGATGTAGGGATGTGCGCGGGTAAACCAGCCAAGTCGACGGGTAAGCTTGTCATCGGCTTGTTGAAAGTTGTGGGTGGCCAACTCGATCTCGCGAGCGTCAAGGATGCGGTTGGACAAGTAGTCCGCCGTCTTGCGCCGCACAGTGTTGGGAAATTCGGTGCTGGGCTTCATGTGTAGCACTTTTTCCACCTCCCAATCGGGTGCGGCACCGGGTTTCTGATAGTCTGCCGATATCTTGTAATTCATCAGAGCTGATTCCCAGAGGTTAGCCTGAATGGTAGGCCAGAATAGCCACAAGCGTTCTTCGGGATCAATGATCATACAACAGTTGGTGTCAGGAAAGCCGGGGGTGTCGGCCATGGGAAATGGTCTGGACCAGGTGCCTGTCGCATGATCGCGCTTGGCGCCCAAGATGACGACATCATCGGACTTCCGTTCGCCCGATCCATGAAACCAACAGACGATCAGATCGTTGTTAGGTGATTCGACAATACACGATCCGTGATTATGCCAAGACTCCGCGGGGAAAATCAGTTCGCTATGATACTCAGGTAATGCTTGGGCGAAGGTGACGGTAAGCAGACAAAGCAAGAGAGATTTCATTGTGACCTATGTAGCAGGATAACCAAAACCTTACAAGAGTGTGTTGAGGTAAATGAAAGTTAGAATTGTTCATATGAGCTGCCTACAATTCAATTGACATTTGCTTTCACATCAGGGTGACTGGCTTGCTGCTAAGCGGTGCATGCGCCCGGACTATCAGGGGGATTGAAGAACGACTAGCGATGCAACAGGCTTGCGCCTCCTGCGCATCACGCAAGCGCTGAATACGAAACAGCAAAGACGAAAACACTTCATGCGTTCTTCTTGGGAAATCGAGAACCTGGTGACACGAATCCGAGCATGATTGGCCATCAGGCACGACTGGGCTTGGGATACTTACGCAATTGATAACAGATAGCGCAGAAAAAGAATCGGTGGTATTTCATATTACCATAGAGGCTCTGGTAAGCACTTCAATCAGTCACTCTTCCTTGCGAAAGTAATGAAGAACATCTTTAGTTTCCTGGCGGCCAGCGTGTTGGTGTTTAAGACTCGGAGTAGCCTTTCTAAATAGTGCATGTGACTTCTTCTCTCCGCCAAAGCCCCTATTATCCACCAAGAGAGTCTCAGGGTGGTTGGCGTTGCTTAGTATCCGAAGCGAATCTGGATGTGAGCAAGATTGATCGATTGTTTGAACTGCAATCAATCCTCTTCGGCGGATGCTCGTGGAATGCTGTGATCATACGCAACGGCTACCTGGTATGTGAACACGCGACTTTCATGACCTTGCCTACAAGCAGATTTGATGTGTGGTCTTGTACAAAATCCTTCACCGGTACGGCATGGGGAATGTTGTTGGAGGATAGTAGACAAGGGCGCCTTCCTAACGGACAAGAAGTGAATCTGGACAGCCCTGTCTACGCGTTTATTCCGCAAAGCAACCCACTCTCGGATCCGCGTAAGGAATTGATCACCATTCGTCATCTGCTAACGATGACCTCAGGCATTCCTGGTGAATCTAAGGGAATCTATGGCACTCCTACCTCCACCGGAGATGGCCCCTATGAACATGCACTTGGACATTGTGCGAATCGTTACGGCAAGTGGGTAGACACACTAGCTGCTGAACCAGGGACGCGATGGGATTATAGTGATCCAGCTCTGACTCACCTATCATTGGCCTTCGCTCACATCGCAGGGATGGAAATGCATGAGTATGTGAGGGAACGTTTGTTTGATCCGGTTGGGATTGAACACGCGAGTTGGGATGTGTTGGGTGGGAGCGGGTACCTTGGGCCACACACCAATGCCCACGTGGGGCTACATATTTCCGCGCGAGAGTTGGCCCGGTTTGGATACCTGGCACTTCATCAGGGAGCTTGGAATGGAGAACAACTCATTCCTCAGCCTTGGATGGAACTCGCCACGCGATCCTCACAGGAGCTGAATCCTGATTACGGGTATACTTGGTGGGTCAATTCCAACGGCACCCGTTGGCCAGGACTGCCGACTGATATGTTTGCCTTAGAAGGGCATTGTTGCAATCGATGCTACGTCATCCCCTCGCTTGAGATGGTCGTCGTGCGTGTAGGTTCCGGACCTGCAAGGTGGAATGAGCAAGATTTCATCGGAGGAGTCATCGACGCCTTGTGTGCGACGTGATCTCACTGCAAAAGGTGGGCCAAGCCCCTTGATAGTATCAATGAACGGAATCCGCTGGCCGACAGAACTCTGAATCCCTAGATTTTTGGCATGAGAACTTTCATGATCATCACGGCGATTGCTGTCGCAGCCTTAGTCCATTTTACGGCCAAAGACGCGGACACAACTGATGCCAAAGCCGAATGGCAGCAGCTTTTCAATGGAAAGGACCTTGAGGGCTGGTACGAGAACCGGTTCAAACATGCGCCCGAATGGAAGATCGTCGATGGCGTCCTCGTAGGCCATGGAGGCCAAGGCTACTTATCATCTGTCGAAGACTACGATAACTTCGAGCTTGTCGTCGAAGCGCGCATCAGTGACACCGGTGGTGGCCGTGGCAACAGCGGCGTCTATTTCCGCTGTGCCTCGCACACTGACAAAACACAAGAATTCCCTATTGGCTACGAAGCCCAACTGGATCACGGCGACGGCAATAACCCGACTGGCAGCATCTACAATCTCGGCAGCGAGGGCGCCAAGGCTCCGAGGTTCGCTGACTTGAAAGACGATGAGTGGGTGACCATGCGCATTCGCGTGGTCGGTGACCATGTCCAAACCTGGGTCAACGACAAGCCAGCGGCCGATTGCAAGCTCCCGGAGAAAGATCGCTTAATGACAGGAAGCGTGCTCCTGCAAATGCACCACAAGACCGGCAAGGTAGAGTTCCGCAAAGTCGAGATCCGAAAGCTGAAAGTGAGGTGAGCCAACAACATTCTTCATTGAGCCTACAAGGCGCTATTTGCCGGACTTCGCACTCCCTTTTCTTGCCTTCCTCGGTCTGAACCGATCCAATAATAGAGTCATGCCAAGGAACATCTTTCTGCTGACCATCCTCTACTTGTCAGTGCAACAGCAGAGACGCCAGCGTATTGGAGGGATTCCCGCAGCAGGATTCTTCAATGAGTTTTGGCAGTTGAAGTGATTACAGAGACCTTTTCGTAGGTACGAGTGTCAATTACAACACCCCTGAGGTAAACTTAGCCTCATTTCGGGCCGGACTTTGCGTTCAGGACAGAGTCAATTTCGATTGGTTGGAGAAACAAATAAACCGTGGCATCTCCCTTGGGAAAGGCGTCGGCGATGAATTTTGTCAAGTTGCCATAGGCCATGGTGGGATCAGCGTAGACAAAGAGCGCAGCGGGGACAGCCAACTCATCGCTGGCTATCCGGCGTGCGTTCTCCGTTTGGATTAGGTTCGTCAGGGCTTTGGATGAATTGACCGGCCAATGCGAGGAGGTGAGCTGTTCATCGTCGGCATCATTGTCATTCGTGCGATAGAGCCAAAGCGTTCCTTCGAGTTCTCCTAAATCTCCGCTTAGTTTTAAGTCGAGCTCCCACGGATGTACAAATCTATCGTCGCGGTTTAACATTTCTGCCCGAGGGCTGAAGGCCTCGTAGAATAATTGCCCCTTCATGGGCGGCTCCACGCGGATCCCCAGGTCGTTGTCGATTGCTTTGATCAGGTGCGCGTAGGATTGAGCCTGTTTTAATGGTAGGTCGGCCGCGAAGTCAAGCTGTACGAGGAGGTCATGACCAGCTTCTGATAGTTTTCCAAACGCCGCGAACGCCTGGATGAGTTCTCCCTTGGTGATATTCTTTCCGGTAGGCGTCTCGCTGAGAACTACCGGCTCCGTAGAACTCTTTTGAAGCCTCAGTTTCAAGTCCATAGCGCGGGCGCTGTCATTGTTGCCCTGCGGTTCTAAAACCACTGTCACCAGGGTGTGAGGCTTAAACTGCGCCTTGGGGTGAAGCACGAGCTGTCCGTAGACCTCGCGTTGGGGTGATCGCGTGGGGATATCGAGCACCGTAAGACGCATGTTGAAGATGGAGGCAATCGACTTCGGTTCAAAGATATTTGCCTTTGGCCTCGGCGGCCGCCGGATCTTTGATGTAGCCGATCAAGCTCTTCAACTTAGCTTCGCCGATGCCATTGACCTGTACGACGTCTTCGGCTTTGTCTAAGGGGCGCTTTTTTATGATCGTGGACGCTAGTTTGGGGCCAACACCAGGGGCTTTGCTCAAGTCGTCTTTGGTGCCGCTGTTGAGAAGCTTGGTGAGGGTGTCTTTCTGGCCAGAAGAGAGGCTCCCGACTTGTTTGGAGGCGAGAGCGATTAGCTCCTCGGAAGGAGCGCCTTCAGCGTTTGCGACCTTCTTTCTCTAGGGCTTTGCTTTGGTCTTAAGTGTGGATTTTGTTTTGGCGTTCGCAGCTTTTTTCTTGATGTTATCGGCCTTGCCGGCGGCTTTATATTTATTGTAATTTACCGTTTTAGCACACACCGATAGTGGCGATATGGCAAGGCCTAGGATGAATGGGATGATTGTGAGGAAGACTTTCATAAACTTGTCAGTAATTAGGTGAATTAAGCAGTACAATGGCATTCCTGAGTTCAAGTTGGGAGAGGTGGTGGTGACTAGAAATTCTCTTCGTGGCGCCAATCGCAGAGAATTGTTTGTACTTCCCAAAAGTTTGTAGTAAAGCGGGCGTTCTGCTTTCGGCTAGTTTGCCAAGCCACCCGGGGCACTTCAAAGTCGCTGGGTTTTATCGCTGGTCTTTGTCTAACGGGCGGAAGGTTCCTGAGCTTTGGCGTTTCTCTCGCCTCCTGGCAAACAATTCGAGCAATCAGGGACGCTAATACACTGCATAGGGAGTTGTCACTCGGGGAAACACCTCGTAGTGAGTGCTCCCTTATTCTGTCAATTATGAAAGATCTGTTCCTAGAATGCGCCCGGGAGGCCGAGTGCGAATCTGAAGAAAGGCTGTCTGAAGTCCTGGATGAAGCGGCTTTTCAACAGACCTCGCTGGTGGATGATGTGCTGGATACCCGGCTTTTGAATGAGGAACAGTTTCTAGAGAATCTTAGTAAGCGATTGAACATCAGGTGGGAAGAGGACCTGGAGCGTGATGATACTAAACCACGACAACTTCGCGAATTGTGTTCGGCGCAGGTGGCACTGAAACATCGTTTGCTGCCAGTGTTCTTCGATGATCCGAATGCTGAGGACGATGAATTTGCAGGTGATGATGCCGAACGTAAGAGCACCGGCTCGGGAAAGCTGGAGATCGCCACGTATGATCCGTTCAATTTGACGGCGCGCCAGGCGGCGAGTCAGAATATCAAGGTGCCGATCCAGTGGCGCATGGCGTCGCGGACTCGGATTGTTGAGGGTTTGCAGAGTTTGTATGGTGTGGGTGCTGACACGTTTGAGCAGTTGCTCGCGGGTCGTGACCTGACCGAGGACACCTTGGACATGCGCCAAGATGTGAATATTTTGGATGATGATGATGACGAAGCTTCAGTGGTGAAGTTCGTGAATCAGATTCTGCGCGAAGCCTTGGATCAGCGCGCGACGGACATTCATGTCGAGCCGCAAGAGCATGACCTGCGCATTCGCTACCGTGTGGATGGCAAGTT
>MDTC01167984.1_pt1 | contig 11111 bp, 8 predicted proteins | sample 811181 | NCBI WGS metagenome assembly MDTC01 (sample SAMN05326644, study PRJNA326480) | marine metagenome | isolation source: seawater | place: Pacific Ocean: North | collected 2011 | reverse complement strand
AATTCTTTAATCGTTTCTTTTGCTGAATCCAATTCAGCATAATATTTTTTATAATTTTTTATGAAATCTTTATGAGTTTTAGATTTAATATGTTGTTTAAAACCAGTATTCCCCGTAAATGTACAACCAGCGCGACACCTACATTCATATTGTATAGGATTTCTCATATAAGGTTTATAAGGAGACTTATCAATATATTTATCAGTATTTTCATCAAAAGATGGTATATATATATTTTTTTGTAAAGATATTATTTGGGACATCTATTCATAATATATTTATCTTGATAAATATTTAAATAGATAAATAAAGTTTTTCTAATTTACCCATTTCTTGTTTGGAAGTTCTTCCATGGAGTATAGTCGGTAAACCTTCATTTACATCTGAATCTATCATAAAAACCAAGTCCCAGTGAATAATTATAGATCTTTTTAAGCGGGGATCTGGTGTTCCAAATGGAAATAAAATTTTATATCCGTCTATATTATTACCAGATAGATTCCAATTATAAAAAATAGTCTTTACCACTTCCAATGATCGTTCATCTGGTCTATAATGACCACTTTGATTATCTACATATATTATTTTTTCAGTGGGGAATACTTTTATCTCACCACCTGCAATAATTGAAGCATTACTAACAAATTGATTGGCTAAGCAATTATGATGCAAGTAGGTTTTTTCTTTACTAGAACAGTTATATAATTCTCTAGATTGATCATCTTTTATAAAATATAAATGATATGGATTATTAGGTAAAACTACATACAAAAATTTTTCATTATTTTCAGCATTTACTATAATATTAGAATCTTTAGGAAATATATTTATCTCCATTTTTTGATATGAAGGATTACTTGGATTATCGGGATTATCAACACGGATACAACAAGTTGTATCATTTAAATATTTGGGATCGTCTAGTTTTTTAAACTTAGTAAATATACTAGAATTCATATCTTCATCTATTTCTTCAACCATACCTGTTCCAACTATACTTGCTCCACCTCTCATTCTCTTCTTTAAATATGACCTCCGATAAATATTTTTCCCACTCGTTTTTCTATTTTGAGATTTTCTTTTATACTTTTTCCTTTTACTAAGATTTTTCCTTTTCTTGCTATGTTTAACTTTCTTCATTTTATAATAATTTAGAAAATAAAATTATCCTAATATGTATTTAAATAGATATGGTTAATATATTATATTAGTATGACACGCAAACAAAATATTCCAAAAGCTGTTAGAGAACAATGTTGGTTAACAACAGTTGGTAAAAAATATGAAAGTAAATGTTATGTTAGATGGTGTAAAAATACGATGACAGTTTTTGATTTTCATGTTGGACATGATAAACCCGAATCTAAAGGAGGTACATTAGATATTGAAAATTTAAAACCTATCTGTGCTAGATGCAATCTTTCAATGAGTGATAATTATACTATTCAAGAATGGACCGAATTGTCACCTGAAAAACAAAAGAAAAGATTTAATTGTTTTTAGTATCTTTCTTCGGTGTTCTTGATTTTTTATTTCTTGATTGTTTTTTAGGTGTTTTATTATCTTTTTGTTGTTTCTTTCTGTTTGCTCTTTTCTTACTAGGTGTTTTATTACGTTTTGGTTTTGTCGGTGATTTTATAGTTTCTTTAAAAATCATTGGGAATTGATTAGTCTGATCTGATTTCATCTTTAATAAACTCCTATCAGCATTTGCTACGCTATCAGATAAACCCATATATTTACCCTGTCTTTTTCTTAATTTTTGAACTTGTAAATCTCTTATTTGTTGAATTTCATTTTGTTTTTGTTTAAGTATATGACGATTCATTTCTGATTCAATTTCTGATCTTCTTTGATTTTCTCTTAACATGTTTAGTTCTTCTTCTTGTTTTTTATATAATTCTTGTTTTTCTCTCATCTTTGCCATTGTGATTCTTAAAAAGTCTAATTGATCTTTTTGTTTTCTTTCTAATTCTTTTATTTTAGATCCTATTCTTAATCTTCTTTTATTATCAGATTGTCTAATTAACCTTTCCTCAGTTCTATCACTTGTATGAATTAATTGTTTTTCACGATAAGAGTTAACTAGATCTTTTAATAAAACATCTCTTTTTTGAATCTCTTTTTTGACTCTATCATATTCAGTTTCCAGTGTTTGATAATCAGAAAATTCAACAACTTCTTTACTTTTTGCATTTTCTAGTGAAGTTGGTTGAGGAGGTTTTATTTCTTTTTCTTTAAAAGATAAAATTTCTTTTGCTAAATCTTCTGTCTTTAAATCTCCTTGATTTACAACAGTTCCATCAGGATTTACAACAGTTCCATCAGGATTTACAGAAGTATCACCCTGTAAAGTTGTTTCTAAACTACCATCCGGTGCTACTGTATCAGATGCTGTATCCCTTTGAGCCCTTTCTGATATACTATCATCTCCTTGATCAGGTTGATTTTCATCTGTTTGTTGACTTTGTTGACTTTGTTGACTTTGTTTTTTCTCTGCATCATATATTTCTTTTTTTGATTCCCAATCTGAGATATAATTAATTAAAATATTTTTTGCTTGACCATGATTAATTTTCATATCAAAGTATTTTGGTGCATTTTCTCTGAGAAATAATTTATAATTTAAATGTTTAATAGGATACGGAGGAGTTCCAGGTGGTGAATGTCTTTGTGAATGTAGTGTTCTACCAGATGTGCTATCTGTTTTTGGTTCTTCTGGATCTATTACTTGGAATAAGTAGTCAGGGTTGCCCGCTGCTGTTGTCCGGTCTATAGTATTTGAATATTTTTTAGGCCAACTCAGTTTAAATTCGGCTTCTTGTCTAGAATAATTATTATTAACAACGTAACTACCGAAATTTTCACTACCATCTTTCTTATCAAATGTTATTACAGGCAAAGCATTGGCTTCTTTAACTTTCGCAGTTAATATTTCTTTTCTCTTCTGTTTTCTATTTTCTACATTCGCGGGGTCATCATAAGTATTAGCATTATTAGGATCATTTTTCATCCATAGCCCATACTCATTTGCAGGTATCCCCTCTATGGGATTACTATCTGTACCTACGATATAGGGACAATACTGATCAGGGAATAGAGCGTTCATTCCTATGGGCGCTATAGGAAATGGCGGCGCCCTCAATATTGATCCCTTCGTTAAATCACCATAAATATATCTATTTAATTCACTATGGAAAAGTTGCCAATTACATAAAATATATGATAAATTATTTATCGGATTCATCTCTAGTTGTCCTACAGCAGCAGCACCAGCGGCAGCCAAGGCGGTGCCTATCGGATCTGCTGGGTTCGCCACTGCCGCATTAATATTCTGAACCTGCGCATCTGGTAGATTTCGTCCAATAAAATCATCTTGTCCGGCTTGTCCGCCTTGAACTTCTCCACAAGTATCATCATAATAACCTCTAAAATCATAAGATGTAATTGCACTTGGCATATCATAAAAATAATGTGCTACCGAACAAACATTACAAGGTGTTATTTGAAACGGTGTTCCACCTACATATTTACTCCATGTTTGACTACAACAACAATACTTTTTATTTTCAGGTTTCTCTTCTGTATCATACATTCTCACTAATAAATTTCTATAAATATTTTGTGGATATACAGTTAATTTTTTGGTTTCACTTTCATATCTTTTTGCTTTTGTTTGGGTTGCTATATTTTTTGCTTCATTCAAATATTCTGATTTATCAAGAATTCTTATTTTTTCATAAAAATCTTTAATAGTGTCTTTTTGTTTTATTATCATCGCACAACGATAAAATTTCGGTAAAAATTCTTCAATAACATCCCATACTTGGGCTTCACTTTCACAAGCAGTTCTACAGGGGATTCCGCCATTAGTTAGATCTGGATTCTGTCTACCTATAAATAAATGACGTGCGAAACATAATAAACACTCTTCTGGTTCTAAATCTTCGGGATATAATTCATTACCTCCTGCCCACGCCCCACCACCACCACCTTTTTCACCATTGTAAGTACAAACAACTCTTAATCCATTCGCCCCCGCGTCCGTGCAGCATGCTTCTGCAGTTTCTGTATATTTCCACCACTTTTCCACTTTTTCCCAATCGCTTAATTTTTCATAGACTTCTGTAACATTAAACTCTACTTTATAACTATTAGTTACCTCATTTGCCCGGCAGTACCATGTAGCACCAAATGCTTTTTCTAAAAAATGAAATAAAAATAAAATACATCTTCTTCTCGTTATTGTTGCGATGTTTTGTTGTGTATTGACAACACCGTTGGAGCCGCCCCAGTGAGCCGGATCATTTGCTTGATTTGCCCCTACTGGATTTCCTATTAAAGGGTTACCCAACGGATCCTGATACGCCTGTATCAAACGATCAAATGTATATCGATGATTAGCACCCGCAATGGCACCGCGATGTGGAGTGTTAGCGCCCGCCACCACCCCCTGCACAGCAGCAGCATCTAAAACACCATGTGTAGCATCAAAAAAATCCTTTAAATTTAACCCACCATTAGCACTACTTTTAACAACCTTTCTAATATTACCATTTTGTGTAGTAAGATGTCTATTTATATTTCCACGATTATAATTGGGATTAAAACTTCCCCCTTGAAAATCTTGACCATTAGATTGAGTAAATAACCATCCTAATCCATCCCATCCATTTTTCCCTGTACTACATTTTAAAAATGCTTTTTCAAAATCCTTGCATAACTTTTCTAATTCTAATATTTCTTTCATTTTACTTTCAGAAGCATCCCCTATAAATTTTAATTTAGGAAAAATATTATTTTCTCTTTGTTTTAATCTTTCTTTTTCTACTTTTAAATTATTTGCTCCTGCTTTAAACGAATATGACACACCGCGCCATCTTATGGTTGTATCAGTAATGCCATTGGATGAAGGATCTTGAACTAAACCATTTGCATCTACCGTGAGTAACTTTTGAAAGAATGATTCGTCAAACGGTATTAATCCAGCTAAACATTTTTGTGGATCTGAAGAATCTATATATGAACCTTCTCCTCTATAAATCTTCCTTACTATACGTGAAATAGAATCAGTAGCATCTGGCGGACCTGTTGGTCCGCCTCCGCTCTGTTTATATTTCGTTTGTTTTTCTACTGCTTCAATAAATTCTGATTCATCTAAATTTTCTATTTCAATGCTAGATAAATCAAGTGGTTTGGATAAAGCAAAATCCCCTAAACCATGATTAAAACCATCATTTGTACTAACAGTTAAAACAAGTTTCCCTCCGCGATCTCTTCTAATTGGTGCACCTTCTACGAGTGCTACACCGTCTCTGTCTCTCGTGATATCTGTCGGAGCATATAAACTACGACGGTCTTGAGTTACGTGGCCCGCAGCAGCAACAACAATATTACCAATATTTGACTGTCTAGTCGTATCATTTGTTAAAAATATATGAGTACTTTGTTTATCAGTAAATCTCTGACTATTTTTGATGACTGGTAATTGAAGGAACCCTTCTTTATTTTCTGTTTTATATCCACCTACATAATTCTTAACACCTGTATAGCAAGGTTTATTTGCTCCAACACTATTTAACAACTGTTGAAGCTCATTAATATATCTATCTTGTATACCTCTTAATCCTTGATTAATTAAAGACATATCGGGGCCACTATCATCACTACTATTTTGTGAATTCATTATATCTTTAACTTCTTCTAAATAACGGGTTTCCCTTGCTTCTTCTTCAAAAACTCTTATATTTCTAAGTTTTCTCATAAATGATTCTTTAGAATCATTTGTAGATAAATCATCTATACCGAAAATATTTTCAGTATTATTACTAACTATATCTCCAATACCTCTACCAACAGATCTACCAAATTTAGAAAGCTTTTCCAATGTTTCATTCCTTTCAGGATTTTCTTTATATTCTGATATCATCCTATTCCCTCTTCTTTGTTCATAAAGAAAAGAACCTCTATAAACTTTTAATTGTGAAAATAAATTTTCATCTTCTTTACCATCCTCGTTGCCAAATTTATATAATCTTTCTTGATCTTTTAAATTATCATTAAATTCTTTAATTCTTGCATCTAAAATAGATTTTTCTTCTTCAACTAATCTTTCATTTTCATCTAATTTCATTTTTAAATTAGAAATTCTCATTTGAACATCTGATATAGATCCCTCTAAAATATCATCTGGATTTAATGATTGAATTCCTACACTTGATAATAAATTTTGAAGATTCATGCTATCTGCTTTATCAGATCCGGTACTAATCTGGGTTGGAGGTCTCTGAGTTTGTCCTTGTGCTGACCCTTGCGCTGATCCTTGCGCTGATCCTTGTGCTGATCCTTGCGCTGATCCTTGTGCTGACTGACTTGATACATCAGAAGAATTTATGGATATAGGGAGGTTACCGGATCCACCATATTGATTATACATATTAATATTTAATTATATTTTATTTAAGATTTTTAATCTTAATAATAAAAAAAAATAGATATTACTTTTACTGAAATTCAAAACATTTATTACAAACTAATCCTATATTTTCAATATTGTTCTGACCACCATTTCTTAAATGAGTTTTATATTTTAACTTGCTATATTGTAAATCTTCATTCATTATAAAATTACTACATGCTTGACATCTACCATTCTGCTTTTGTAATAAAGTTTCTTTAATATTGAATCCTTCGAAAGGATCCCTCCCACTAGAATCTGGATATTGTGATTTGAATAATTGAGCATTAGAATTTATAGAATTAAATGAATATAAAGGTGTATTGTTTACATCATAAATGTTTTTTAAAATCCTATAAAAAAATCCATATTCAAAATGATAAATATATAGTATTACTAAATAAACACCTATAAATACATAAAAGTAATAGTGATATTTTTCTTCAAATCTATCATAGTAATTATTATAAATGTAATAATAAATTGATAAAAGTAAGATTAAAAATATGATTGAGTTCATTTATTAAAACAAATATTATAAAATTTGGATGGATAAAAACATCTACGAGTTAATTCACCATTAAACATACCAACATAATAACCATTTCCTAAATCAGTATCACTAAATAATTCACAGTTATCTAGTTCACCTTGCAATTTTGTATTATTTAGTGAACATATTTCTAAATCTTTTGATAATATATTTATATCTTGTAAATTGTAAAAATAAAGATTTAATGTATATAGAAATAAAGTCATTAAAGAATAACAATAACACTTTAATTTAAAATTTTGTTTTACTATATTCCTGACAACTAAACTACGATTAATTAAATCATTTAAACTCATTTGGATAGATTCTGCTTCTGTTTCAACTGTGTGAATTACTAATTTATAATTTTTATTTTGATGAGTATAATCAGTTATTTCACTACGACAAAGAGGACAAGTTACATTACCTCTTTGAAACCAATCATCTAAACAAGATTTACAAAATTCATGACCACAATTTGTAGTGTAAATATCATCATTTGAAAAATCTTCTTTTATACAAATAGAACAAGAAATATTATTTTTGATTTCTTCAGATTCATTATTCATTATATATTAATTTAATATTTATTTTCTAAATATGTTAAACAATCATATATATTTTGAAATGCCATTGTAACAAATGAATAATTTATCGCTTTTATGTAATCAGGACTTATCCAGAATGTAACCCAACCTAAACTACTTGCTATTTTTAAATTTTCCAACTGATCATCAAAAAAGAAAAAAATATCATTTGCACCTCTATAAATATCATTATGAACACTCTTAAAAGATCTAAAATCAGGTTTCATAAACGGAATAGTATCTCGGCTATAAACCTTTGTAAAGTTATTTTTAATATTCATTCTTTCTATACATTCTAAAGCATGTCCTCCAGTTCCATTTGTATAAATATAACATTCACCTTTACATTTTCCTAACAAATGATTTAATTTATTATCTGGACTTATCATATTATAATTTAAGGGTATACCCTTTTTATGCATAATAAGTGTATCATCTAAATCAAATAAATAATATATCATCGTATAATTAATAACATAAAAAATAATATCTAAATATATTTATCTAATTCTAATCCTAGTCTATAAAATATTTCTTAGCGTGTAGATACAGCAACACTACTCTGCCGAGATAGCATTTCTCCTTCATCTACTTCTTCTACTTGCGCCTGTGCTAGTGCTACCTTATTTTCGTAAATGATTTCACAATCATAATAAGTTTGAGACATACACTCTGGAACTATACCATCTTGAAGCAGAAAGCAATGAATATGAGAAAGAAACTGACTATTTTCTGAAGGAGGTTGGATTGCCTTAAATGTTTTCATATTCTCTCCATCATAAAGCGTATCAATAAGCTTCCGGATTGATGCAGCGGAGGAAGCAATATCTTGATCTTCAGAATCCTTAAGAACATATCCGGGTCGGCCGTTACGGATATCTTCGGGCATCTTGGTGATAACATTCACCATGTATTCCCGAATAGTCATCGTCTTGACATCTCCTAGTGGCTGATCTGATTCTCCATCCTTAGCCCATCCTCGCTGAGCGCGCTTCATAACCTTTTTGCCACACTCAGAGATAAGAACATTATCCTTAATCTTTTGCACAGCAAGATCAAGAACATCGAGACGCTTCCTCAGATCCATTGTCTCTTCTTCGGAAGAAGGGAGCATTTCGTTGAAGGTGACTGGTCCATCTTCTGTATGCCGAACAATCATCAGATGGGATGCCTTTGAACCATGCTTATCTCCGAGATGAATACCCGGTGCGCCCATAGGATGTTGAACAGTAAACTCATCATCACTATAGATGGGAATCTTGCAAGAACCCAGAGAATCTCGATAAAGCATATTGGAATTATATGGCCCCATCATCTTGAGGCAAACCTTTTCAGAAGTGAAAATCTGATCAAAACCAATGCTTTGATATGCAAAAGTGAAATCCACTGGTTCTTTAGGAACCCACTTCCGAAACATCGCAGTCTGTGTCATATTAGACGGATAGTCCTTTTGCCACTTATCCGCGTACATCTCCATCTTGGCTTTGATGGAGTCCTTGATCGGACCAACAGTTGCGCTACGAGAAAGCGACATCCTTCTTACTGCTTTGCTGAACTTGCTGCTTTGCTGAAATACTCTTACTCTGGCAATTAACTGTGTTTCTGTTAGTATAAGATGCTTTGATTCCTTGTATATTTGTTTTGTTTGTGTATATGATTGGGATATCAATCACTAAATCAAATTTTTATATTTTTCAGCCTATTAAGAATAAAAATTGTTCTTTTTCTTCTTAATATGAATAATTATTAATCATAAAAAAAAATATTTCATATAATATAATATAATATGCCTTCCAAAACATTATCTAAACCAATACAAGTTTTTATAGATTTAGCAAATGCTACTGCGAGAGCCAGAAATGCGGTCATAGCGAATTTAGATCTGACAAAACAAGCTGATATAGGTAAACTGGCGGTTTATTTATATAGTGTTGAAAAGTATGTATATAGTCAGAGACCTGTGAGTGAGGATGCGCAAAAGAACAGACCAATTTTATTTTATATTGTCTTAGGTCATTTAAAACCAATGGACCCGAGAATAATTTTTAGTAATTTAGATTTCAGTAATAATTCAGATTTATTAAATATTCTTTCAAGGGTTCAAATCTGGTGGCCAGGCGAACTCCACATGAACTCTCTGCCCTGGGCTGATGAACCCTGCCCACCCAGACAACGCCAAACAAAGACAGAGAATAAAGCTGAACATACATGCGAATCCCCTGACGATTTATTATTATTATGGTTAATTGGTCAATCACCGACTTATGAAGATGTATATATTATTAGCGACGATAAATTTAGATCGGAAGGAGAGTTCATAGGATGCATCGCTGCTGACATAGATACCAACGTAACATTAGATAGATTGGCAAATAAATGTGGTGGTTATTCAGTTCTCCCACATAGATTATTGCCGACTACCCGCCGCGAAGATCTAGAGAAAGGGGTTTCATCGGTTTCTTATAAATGGTTTGCCGCAGATGAAGCTGTACTACATAGAGAGATACGACCGAAGGAAAGTTTTAAAGAATTTTTGCAATATGTAATTCCAGACGAGGGCGGCGGCGGCGGCGCGCGATCAGTTTGGTATATGTCCCCACCGCAGGGAGCGACGACAGCGCCGCGCGCGCGTCGTGCAAAATTGGATCTAGACGATATTACACGAAGTTGGAATCAAGAAGAAATTAGAGGAACAGGCGGTCGTAGATACTATAGGGGCGAATTAGGGGAAGGATTCTCAATCCATTTACAGCCTGAGCCAATGGGTAAAAAATTAAATTACACAAGATTCAACTCCGCAGCTGGTGATAGTAAATTTAAACAAGAATGGGCCTCATCTCTTCCAGTCAGAGATGATTTCCCTCAAGTCCTGGTTGATAACTATTTCGTAAATGAAATGTTTGAAATGGCGACTAGGTGCCGGGGTGGACCGGAACAGGAACCGGAACCGGAACCTGAACCAGAACTAGACCGAGACACACCAGATAATTGGGAGTCCGAGTCAGATGAAGAAGGAAAGCCAGCACTAAACAAAAAGAAGAAGAAGAAGAAGAAAAAAAATAAATCAAGAAAGAAAACCAGAAAAGCAAAAAGAAGAACTAAGAAATCAAAAAAGAAAACGAAAAAGAAAAAGAAATAATTTGACTCTAATATAATTAAAAATTTCCCATTTAAAATTTGATTTTATTAAACGGATTTAAATAATTAACTATAAATAGAATTATTAATGAGTGCTGTGAAAACTAACATGGAGCCGATGCTAAATATAGAAAAGAATCGATATGTTATTTTCCCGATTCAACATGAACCCTTCTGGAAAATGTATAAACGAGCCGAAGCAAATTTTTGGACAGCAGAAGAATTAGACTTAAGTAAAGATATGAATGATTGGGTAAAACTAAATGATAATGAAAAATATTTTATTAAGAATATATTAGCATTCTTTGCTGCATCTGATGGAATTGTATTAGAAAATTTAGGTGTTAGATTTATGACTGAAGTACAACTAGCTGAGGCTAGAGCCTTTTATGGATTT
>MDTC01148314.1_pt1 | contig 11111 bp, 7 predicted proteins | sample 811181 | NCBI WGS metagenome assembly MDTC01 (sample SAMN05326644, study PRJNA326480) | marine metagenome | isolation source: seawater | place: Pacific Ocean: North | collected 2011 | reverse complement strand
CTGTAGTGGAACTAGGAGCTAAGATCGCCGTGCCTTGGCTGCTGGTGCATGGTAGCGAAGACGACGTCGTGCCACTGCAAGATACCAGCGATATCATCGCACGTGCGTCCTTTGGAGCTGATCATGTAGTTCTCGATGCAGCTAATCACGTATTCAGCGATCATTCGGATCAAATGGTCCAAGTGGTCGTCGAATGGATGCAGCGCCAGCTTGATTCCTGATTAGTTGGACTTTTACGATTGGGTAAAATTTCCATCATATGCTTATCGGGTGCCTAATAAAGACCTCGTACACAATGCTAAGTAAATGGTGATTGTGCGAATATGGTATGGTTTAAATACTTGTTTTTTTATACTTTATAAAAAACAGACCTCGCGTTCAGTAGCGACTTAGTGACAAATAAAAAAATGTTAAAATTTGAGCCCTTCCAACTTGTCGAAAGTACGCTATATTCTTCTTTTGTTTCGTTTTTAAAAAGTTTTCCTAACGCACGCAATTTATGGACAGACGTCAACCCAGTCGACTGAATACACTGCAAAAGCGCTGTGTATACGCTATTGTAGCACTGGGCATCTTTATGATAGCCGATACTCTGTATCTGTTAGTTAACAGGTTAGCAGAGTGGCAAGGCATTGAATACTTCGCTATTACGGAAGTCTCCCTACCGATTTTTTATCAGGGCATGGTGTTGTCCCACACAGGAGTGGGTCTGTTGCTGGTTGCCCTTTGCATTGTTTTTGTTGTCTGGCACCTGCCCACTGTATGGCGAAAGAACCGCAAAAGAGCCATATATACGGGCGTTGTGACGCTAGCCTTGGGCCTCGTTTTAGCTATCACTGGTTTATTTATTCTGAGTGCTGCTAGCAACCGAGGCAATTCTATCGCTTACTGGAGCCATGTCGTAGCCGCTGTGCTTGTGCCCGGCTTTTATCTTTACCATCGTCGGTTCTCGCTTTGGAAGCCTTCATCACGCAGTTACCGCGTTGTGCCAGCCGCTACACTGGCCACACTGGTTGTGGCCGTGCTCTTGCACGGGGTCTCATATGACAGCGAAAAATACACCGAGACAGCACTGAAAGCGTTCGCCGAGGGAAAAAATACTGGTCCCGGATCTAAACTGCGTGATGTAAAAGACTATGCTGAGGGCGACTTTGTGCCTGCTAACTTCGTGCCTGCCGAAAGCCCATTCTTTCCTGCAGCAACTACGACCACGACCGGAGACTTTCTTCCCTCTCGCATAATAACGCGCGGCGACTTGTCGCGCCAAGAAGCGTTAGAGAAAGATATTGATAAGTACGGTTTCGTAGTTGAAGAGCCTATTGGTGTGGAAACGTGTGAGCGTTGTCATGCAGCTACCACTGCACAATGGGCGACTTCAGCCCATCGCTTTTCCTCGTTTAACAATCCGTTTTACGAGGCTACAATAAATGATATGCGTAAAAACGCGACGACAAGTAATCCAGAGGTGGCTGCACACATTGCGCATTATGAAAATCTTGGCGGTAAAGAGGGTAAAATTAAATCTAAGTGGTGTTCGGGGTGTCACGATCCTGCGTTAATGCTCGCTGGTCAGATGACTGAAGACATTGATCGGAATTCGCCTCAGGCTCAGGCGGGATTAACCTGTCTTGCCTGTCATGCGATGGATCAGATACATGGACGGACAGGCAACGGCAACTATAATATCGCTGATGAACAAGAAGACCCCTATGTTTTTGCTGATGCCAAAGAGGGTTTAGGGCGTTTCGTTCACGATACGGCTCTTAAAGCGCGGCCAATCGTACATAAGAGGCAGATGCTGAAGCCGTTCTTTCGCACGTCAGACTATTGTTCGACTTGCCACAAAGTTAGTCTCGATTCTCGCGTCAACGACTATAAGTGGTTGCGTGGGCAGAATGAATTTGACAACTGGGAAGATAGTGGTGTATCGCTCAATGCTTCCCGCACATTTTACCTGCCTAGCGCTAAGCGCTCTTGTCAGGATTGTCACATGCCGTTGGAGATGGCAGTTGAGGGCGACGTATCGGCACGTAACGGTTTCGTCAAGTCACACCGCTTTCTATCTGTGAACACGGCGTTGCCCTTCATTCGTGGTGATACTGAAACCATAGAGCGCATCGAAAAGTTTTTACAAGATGAAAAGTTACGTGTCGATGTTTTTGCTATGCGTCAGGGCGAAGGTGAGCGTTCTCATGCCCTTGATATAAGCCGTCCTGTACTACAGCGCGATGTTGATTATGAGTTTGATGTCGTAGTGCGTAACAAGGGAGTTGGTCACACTTTTCCCGGAGGCACCAACGATTCAAATGAGGGTTGGATAGAGTTTACCCTGCTTGATGAAAATGGACAGGTCATGTCTATGAATGGTGCTGTCAGAGAGGATGGTCACGTCGACCCGGCTGCGCATTTCTACAAGGCGCTTATGGTAGACAAAAATGGTGAGGCGGTGCATCGACGGAATGCGCAAGACATCGTCACAGCTGTATACGTGCGCGTTATTGGACCAGGAACGGCTGATGTGGCTCATTACGGGGTGCGTATTCCACACGAATACGATGGGAAGAAGGTCACAGTTCGCGCACGTCTGTTGTGGCGTAAGTTTAACCGACATTATACAGAATTTTCTTTTTACACTAACAGAAATGGTTTTAAAGCCTTTGATGACGTGCCCGATTTGCCTGTAACGGAAATTGCTCGCAGTGAAGTAGAGCTGTCTGTGGAAGAGCAAATTTTCGATGTGCGTCAACCAAGTGCGGGTGATTGGGTACGCTTTAACGATTATGGAATTGGCCTTCTGTTACAGGATGATACGCAGGGTGCCGCGAGCGCCTTTAGTCGTGTTGCTGAATTAGTACCCGAGCGTTTGGACGGCCAGCGTAACTTAGCGCGCACAGCGTTGCGCGATGGTAATTTAGAGCAAGCATATGAGCATTTAGAAGCTTGTGAAGAGATTAAAAAAGGAGACGCGCAGACTGCGTGGGTATGGGGTGTTGTTCTACAGCAAGATGGTCGCTACGAGAATGCTGCGCAAGCGTATAGGCGTGTCTTGCACGATTTTCCGGGAGATAGGGCAGCATGGCGTAATCTAGGGCGCGTGCTCTACTTAGACGGTGCATATGAAGAGGCACTCTCAGCTCTTTCCCAAGTTTTGGAGATTGATCAGGAGGACCGTGTGGCTCACTATCACCGGATGCTTGCCTTACGTGCGCTGGGTAGGATGGAGGAAGCTGCTGTCGCTGAAGAAGCATATAAGTACTACCAGGTTGATGAATCCGCTCAGGAGGTGACGCGTCAGTATCGTTTAGAACACGAACACGACAACAGAGAAGCACTGCGCATTCATGTTCATCCATTAGACGGTTATCGTTCAGACGAAAAACACGACCACAAAGAAACGCTACGCACTCATGTTCATCCACAAGAGCATGAAAAAAATGGTAAAAAAGTGTCGCCTGCTCATGGGCATCTGATAAAAGAGTCGGTAGAAGGGGACGCATAAAAAAGTGGCTGCGCGAAGTGTCGTATTTCGTGCTCTGTGCGTTGTGGCTTTGCTTAGTGCTTGCGCTGAGGAAAGCGAAAAAAGTGGAATTCCTGATACAACATATGCACAACCGGAAGAAGCCAGCTACGCCAGTGGACGCGGCTCAGTGCAAGCACCTCAGCTCCGTTTCACCGATATAACGGAGCTGAGCGGAATCGATTTCTCACATGAAAATGGAGCAGTTGGAGACAAATGGATGCCCGAAACTATGGGCAGCGGTTGTGCTCTATTTGATTATGACGAAGACGGTGATTTAGATGCGCTCCTAGTCAACGGTCAACGTTGGGACGGGAAAGGTGATACGCGAACTCGTCTCTACGAGAATGGGGGCAAGGCAGATTTTACAGACGTGACGGAACGCGTTGGCTTGGATGTAAACGTGTATGGGATGGGCGCTAACGTCGCTGATTATGATGCAGATGGTGACCTTGATGTTTACGTGACGGCACTGGGACCCAACGTGCTGTTACGTAACGATGCTGGGCGTTTTGTCGATGTAGCGAAGCAGGCCGGAGTTTCAGGTGAGCGCTGGTTGGATGACCAAGGTCGGTCCAACGACGAGTGGTCCACAAGCGCGGTGTGGTTTGATGTAGATGGGGACGGCTGGCTCGATTTGTTGGTTACGAACTACATTCGTTGGTCGATTGAAACAGATATCTACACTTCGCTTGATGGCAACAATAAGTCCTATGCTACGCCGCAGCAATATCCTGGGTCTACGCCGCGTCTATATCGCAACCAAGGTGATGGTACTTTCGTTGAAATCACGGAAGAAGCGGGTTTGCTGTTGCCTGCTGGCAAGTCAATGGGCGTGGCAATGACAGATTTCGAGGGTAATGGATTAATTGATATCGTTGTCACAAACGATACACAGCCAAACTTCCTTTTGCAGAATCTAGGTGATGGGCGCTTTGCTGAGCGCGGATTGATGGCCGGAATAGGCTACGACGACACGGGTCGGGCACGCGCTGGCATGGGAGTTGACATTGCCTCTGTCGAAAACGATGGCGTGCAAAGCATTGCTATTGGCAACTTTAGCCGCGAGGCGCTGTCGTTGTATCGACAGACTGGAGAGGTGTTTGTCGATGCGGCAGGGAAAGCTAAGCTTGTGCAGTCGACGTTGCCTACCTTGACGTTTGGCTTGCGCTTTCTCGATGCAGATTTTGACGGCTACCAAGATCTGATCTTAGCCAATGGTCACATAGAGCCGGAAATCAATTCAGTGCAAAAAGAAATTACTTATCAGCAGACATCGCAGCTTTTTTGGAACAGTGGTTCAGGGCGTATGGTCGATATATCGGAAGATTCGGGTCCGTTTTTTCTTGAAGAAATCGTAGCGCGAGGGCTGTCTGCTGGAGACGTAGACGGCGATGGTGATCTTGACGTACTAATGACGACTAATGGTGGACGCGCGTATTTGCTACGCAATGATGGTCCTACCGGAAAAGCGATAGCGATTAAATTGCGTAGTCAGGGTGGCAACAAGCGTGCTATTGGTGCGCTGGTATCTGTGACTAGTCGAGAGCGAACGCAGACACAAATGGTTCGCACGGGCTCTTCGTATTTAAGTCACAGTCCCCTTGAATTAACCTTTGGTGTTGGCCAAGTTGGACGAGTTGAGCGGATAGAGATTCGCTGGCCTGACGGGACGCAGGAGTCGATTGAAGACGTAGCTACGAGTCAGCGTTACCAAATCACACAGGGTGAGGGGGTTGTTCACACGACGTCTTTTAGCCATCTCTGATGGCACCGACAAGATAAGATGCGAAAGTGGCGGACTTTTTACCAAGCCCGCCACTTTTTTGTGAGTGAGTTGCTGTGTACGCCGTTCAACCGAAAAAGGGCTCAGCAGCGGTCGCGCTCGAGTTGAATGTTACAGTTCGTTGGAATCAGTCGCCGACTCGTTGGCACCGCGTCCGGCGGCCATGTTGCGCAGCATCTGAGCGACGTCGCCAAAGCCCTTGATGCCCACGGCGATGACCACGGCGTAAAATGCAACACTCGAGGCGATAAAGACTAGCTTCCAGATGGTTTTCCAAGTTTCGACGTCCATGCGATTACTCCATATCACTAAAATCGAGGGGGCGCGGTGGATGCGATTTTTGAGTGAGCGAGGCGACGATAAACATTGCCAGCCCACCTACGATCAGGCTGGTTAACCCGACGAGATTGCTGTTTTCGACCAAGGGCAGTAAAAACTCCGGCACCAATTCCTGATTCTCGGTCATTATGAGAAAGTTGATCGGTACAAGGGCGCCGAGAACCAGTGCGCAGTAGGCGCCTGGCGTATTGGCTTTCTTCCAGTAAAGTCCTAAGGCGATGGTGCCCACGCAGCCGGAGAAGTAGATACTTCCGGTAACATACATAAATCGGAAAGCCGTTTCTGGTAGTTGGTAGAGTGCACCGAAAATGGCGAGAAAGGCAGCGAGTATAACGACGATGGCGCGCACCCAGTAGATCTCTCTTTCACTAGAAAGACCGCCCCAGGTGCCGTCCTCTGCTCGTTCGCCGCCCGATTTGGCGAGCATGGCTTTAATCGGTGAGACTACATCGCGGACGATAACGCCGCTCCAGGCCAGCAGGTAGCTGTCGTGCGTCGACATAAAAGCGGCGAACATACCCGCCATCAGCAGGCCAGCGATGCCAACGGGCAGGATCTCACCGAGCATCTGCGGCATCGCGTAGTGGGGGTGCAAGTCGGGGTTGGAAGTCGCGAAATACGTCATTGCCGCAATGCCCCAGAACATCGGGACCATCGCTCGCCCCATAACGGTTGCAGAGGAGATCCAGAATACCCGCCGAGCGACTTTAGGGCTTTCGGCACTCAGGGGTCGCATCATCTCTGGTTGCCAGACAACGCCGACTAGGCCGACGCAGAACAGAAACAGTATCATCGATATACCGTAACCAGGATTGGCGATGGGATCAAAGCCCATATTGCCGTGTTGCGTCTGCACTGCTTGGACCATGTTATCCCAGCCTAACTGTGGGTGGTTCAGTATGATATACGTACCGAATAAAAACCCGGCAGCTAGTAGCACGAATTGGGCAAAGTCAGTTAGTACGACAGATACCATACCGCCCATTAGTGTGTAGAATACGACGATCACCAACATCACCACCATCACGTAGTTAACGTATTCTTTGTCAAGGCCTGTGAAGCCGACTACAAATTTGCTGCCGAGAATGGGGAATAGTCCCATATTCAGCGTACCGGCTAAGGTAAGTATAATACCCCCTAAAAGCCGAACGCCGCGCGTGTATTTAAGCTCGTAAAACTCCGGCACAGTCATCACCTGCAGGTGGCGCAGGCGGCTGACTATAAAGCCGGTGCGGCCTATAATGAGCGAGGTAATCAAAGCCATTATGCCGAAGATAAACGGTACGAAGCCGTATTTGAAGCCCTCTTCAGCCATATACATTACGGTGACCAAGCCGAGGCCTGTCGAAACCATGGTGGCGACGGCCATGTGTGTTTTGAGCCCACGGCCGGCGACGAGAAAATCGGAGATGCCTTTAATCGCACCACGAGCCAGAGTTCCGGCGACAATTGTGCCGCCAACGTAGACAATCAAAATAGCGTAATCAATCCAGCTCAAGTGCATAGAGCCTCCTCTGTTACGGGACGGGGGCTAATATAAGACGTCTGTGCTAATGTGTCATATTTATTCTATCACGTAGACAGAGAGATGTAGTTTGGTAGCATACGCACACACACATTATATTAAGTCCTTGTTTAGTGAGCCATAATAGGCAAAACAGCGGAGCCGCAAGCATGAAAAAATTGTCTAGCGAACAAATGAACTTTTTTCAGTCTGAAGGTTATCTGATGGTGCCGGACGTATTTGATCGCGACGATTTAACGCCGTTGCGTGACGAACTGACGGGCGTAATTGATGCGAAGGCTCGGCAGCTAGTCCGTGAGGGTAAGCTGAGTCGACCCTACGACGAGGAGCCTTTCGAGTCCCGCTTGACGCGCGTTTGGAACGAGTGTCCGGAGATCATGCAGCCGCTGACGGGCAAGGGCGGCGGTGGTTACAGCGGCGTCGAGCTTTTTCACGTAATCACGCATCGCAAACTGCTGGCCTATATCGAGGGTTTTGTCGGACCGGAGATCGTAGGTTCTTCCGTATACCGAATTCGGCCCAAAGTGCCTTTTATGGACAGTGGAGTAGTGCCTTGGCATCAGGATTCAGGCTACTTTGAGCAGCATTGCGACAGCGATTTGATTGTGACTGTGTGGATGCCGTTAGTTGATGCGACGCCTGAAAACGGGTGTCTGCAGGTTCTGCCGTGTGCGCACGAGGGAGGCGTATACCGCCACTGGACGAACGGTCCCAACGGCTATCTGGCTATTGCTGATGAAGATTTGCCGCCGACGGGGCAGCCGGTGACGGTGCCTGTGCCGCTTGGAGGTGTACTCTTTATGGGCAATTGCACGCCGCACTGCTCGACTCCGAATACGAGTGATGTAGTGCGCTGGAGCCTCGACTTGCGCTATCAGAACGCCGGCGTGCCCAACAACGTCGGCGAGATGCCGGAGGACTTTACGCGTGAAAGGCCCACGCACGAGATCGCCTGCTATCCACCTGAGGCTGACTTTGTCGTGCAGAGTCCCAGTGCGCCCGAGCGCACGGTGTGTGATCCTGTGCTTTTTGATCAGATACGCCAGCGCTATGAGCACACGCGGCCCCAGGGACCGCAGCGTGGTTGGGGTAACTACGCGGAGCGTAATGCGTAGGACGCAAAATTAAAGCTGTCTATACACATAGCTCCTACACCGCGACATTGCCAACTCGCCGCATTTCTTCTTTAACCGCTTGAAACACTGTTCTTAATCTATTGTCTTCGCACTCCCATTTTGAGTCATAAAATCGTTCCTTGTCCTTACAGTTCTGTAAGTACGTCTCACCCGTTGGTGCAGTAAAGAGAAAGCCCCCAGCTAACGTAGTGTTAACTGAGAGATGAGTATATGTGGTATTTTTGTGGGCAATGTGAAAACGACGTTTAGCGAATATCAAAGAGCATGTCGACGTATACGGTTAGGTTAATTTCTCCCGACTCTATGGGAACTGCTAATTCGGTTACTTCGTCAAAGGCGCCCCGTGCATAAATGGGATAGGTGTTGCTGGACTCGCGAATGTTCAGGGCTTTGCCCAGTTTTACACCCGCGGCCTTGGCTAGCGTCTCGGCCCGCTGACGCGCATCGGATACGGCCAGCGCGCGCGCTTGGCTGAGCAATGCGTCGCGGCTGTCGATGGTAAAGCGCAGATCGTATACCGTATTGGCGCCGGCGTCTATGCCTGCCTGCAATGCGTTGCCGAGCCTGGATAAGTTGCGAAAGGTTACGCGAACGCGATTATCGACCCAGTAGCCGATGATTTTCTGCGTTTCCTTTTCAAAATCGTAGCGTGGACTCACGCTGAAATTGGCCGTCTGGATGTCTTCATCGGTAATGCCCTGTTCCTTCAGTGCGTCAGTGACGGTGTTCATGCTCCGACTGTTGGCAGTCATAGCGGCTTCGAGTTTGGACGCAAAGTTTTGCACGCCGAGCTGTGCTAGGGCAATATCGGGCGCGGCACTTACGCTACCTTGGCCGGATACGTGAATCCCCTCTGATCCGCTGTTCGAAGAGACAGAATCTCTGTATTCGCAGGCGATCATCGCTGTGCTGATGAGCATGCATAGACATAAAATGCTGCGCTTGGTCATGGAGAATCCCTCAAGGCCGTATGCTGTTCACGGATAGTTAGTAAAGATTTTCGTTTGTGGTGAGCGAACACCAGCGCGCAGTAAAAAGTGCGTCAATCAGAGCGGCCTTTGCTGTTTCATCCTTCATGCGGCTGAGGGCTAAATGAGCGTAAAACCGGTTGTAGCGATCTTCGTCAGACAGGACAGTCATGAGGCTTGGAATCGCACTCGACAAGCTCTTGCCCTGCTGGGCGAGTTGGGCGATGGCTAGCGCACCTGCGCGCCGCACGCGTCGGTCTTCATCTTTCAGCGTGTTGACCATCTCGGGCAGGGCTTGACCGGCTACATCTCCCAGTCGCCCCAGACCTTCGACGGCGTTGCGTCGCACCCACCAGTGCGTATCGCTGAGTAAGGTGGTTAGCTGGGACACGGCTTCGCCTGCGGCAGAGCCCCACAGGCCGATGACATCGCAGAGTGAAGCACGGACTAGCCAGTGTGGGTCGTTTAGCTCTTCTAAGAGCGCAGGTGTGCAATCTGGCCCGATCGATTCAATTGCCTGTGCGGCACGCAGCGCGGTCGGATTGGTTCCGTGCGCGTTGTCTGGAGTCTTGTCCTCTATGCGTTTCTCCACTTCGCGGGCCTCTCGGCGCAGATGTCCTAATAGCGTCGGAAGCATATCCTCTCCTTGGGCACCTAGCGCGTAGGCGGCGTCCAAGCGAGCGCGTTCTGAACCAGTGTCTAAGTTCGATAGGACTGTTTCTGCGGGCTCGCTTACAGAATTCAACCCGGTGCGGCCGCACAGCCAGTTCCATACGTGACTCTCGACTGGGTTGGCCGATTGTGATAGCTGCCAGTCGTCGCGTTCGTGCTGCCAGGTGGGTTGGGGTGGCCACTGCATGCGAGCGAATTGGAATTTAAGCATGTAGCGCTTATGCGTGCTCGTATTGGCCATTGCTCGGTGCCACGCGTCAAAGTGCAGGAGTGTGACGGTGCCCGCCTTGCCGCATAGGGATAGGTCGTTTTCTTCTGTCTGCGATGCTTCGGGGTTAGAGATATGTTCCCAGTTGTGTGTACCGGGCAGGATTCCCGTCGGACCCATATCTTCTGTTGTATCTTGCGGATAGTATAGCGCTAGGATCCAGTGATGGCAGGGATGGCGCGTATTGTGATCAAATACGTAACAGTCCTTGTGCCAAGTTTGTCCTTTGCCGCTGGGAGGATTGAGGTGACAGTGGCGATGGGGGTTCATGGTGTAACCAGGACCGAGCAGGCTAATGAGTGCACCGGAGACGGTTGGGTGGTCAAAGACTTGCTTTATTTGGGGAATTCGGGGCAAGATGTTGTTGCCTACGTTCCCTTCCTTTTCGAAAACCTCTTCAAGCGCGTCGTAGATATTTTGGTGGACAGGCTGGGCAAAACCGGCCTCTAATTGTATATAGCCATCGCGGATAAACTGCTGCACTTGGGAATCGCCCAGCAGGTATTTGGGATCGGTCATGATGTTTTCCTATGCGTGCGTTGTGCGGGCAAAAGATAGGTAGCGAGATGGCGCGTTTCAAGGTATTTGCCCATTTAGGGAGATAGAGTATTTGGACGATATAAACACAGTGTCGATGAATCGTAGTCGGCAGATGGGATATGGCACAGCCGACTTAGGAATTGCCGCTGTCGAGTCGATTGTTCAGCTCTACCTGCTCAAGTTCTACAGCGAAGTTGTTGGGCTAAGTGCGGTTTGGGTTGGCATCGCGCTAGCCGTTGCCATGATATGGGATGCGATATCCGACCCGCTGATGGGGGGCATTTCAGATCGCACGGCACATTTTCAGGGGCGACGACGACCCTACTTCGTTCCAGGCTCTATGCTGCTCGCGCTCACGTT
>MDTC01076332.1_pt1 | contig 11112 bp, 6 predicted proteins | sample 811181 | NCBI WGS metagenome assembly MDTC01 (sample SAMN05326644, study PRJNA326480) | marine metagenome | isolation source: seawater | place: Pacific Ocean: North | collected 2011 | reverse complement strand
GGCAGATGCGTTGGCACATCAATCGCCTCGTGCCGGCGATGCAGCAGTGTCAGACGCCGATCGTCGCCTCGGTCAGGGGGTGGGCGGTCGGCCTAGGCATGAATATCGCCCTTGCGAGCGATTTCGTCGTGGCAGCCGACGACGCCCGATTCTGGGCGCCCTTCGTCGACGCTGCATTCACCCCCGACTCGGGTGGGTCATGGCTCATTCCCCGCCTTGTCGGCATCGCCCGAGCCAAGGAGATGATCCTGCTCGGGAGAAAGGTCGCAGGTGTCGAGGCGGCCGAGTGGGGGCTCATCCATCGGGCCGTGCCGGTCGATGAGGTTGAATCGGTGTCGGCGGAACTCGTTGCCGACGTCGCAAACCGTCCAACGGTCGCACTCGGACTCGCGAAGCAGTTGATCCACGGGGCGCCGACCACCGAACTTGAGGCCCATCTGGCCCGGGAGGGGTTGGCACTCGAACTCTCGAGTCGCTCGGACGACTTCCACGAGAACCATCGGGCCCGCCGCGAGAAGCGAGATCCCGACTTCACCGGTCGCTGAGCGAGTCGATCAGCGGGTCCCGGCCGACAGGTCACCCAGCGACGTTCATCACCCGTCCGTCGACAGGGATCACGCCCGCCCGCCGAGGTGCGCCGACGGCAGCGGGAGATCGGCGTAGGTTCGGATGCCGGGCGAAGCCGCGCAGACCGCCGGGATGGCGTCGACGAGCGGAACGGCAGCGATCCGCATGCCGAGGGAGTACATCTCCTCGACGGTGAGGAGACGGAGGTCGTCGAGGTCGGGAAGGATGTCGAGTCGCAGACTCACTCGAGGATTGCCGAGCACGTCGACCCGGTAGCCGTGCTCGACGGTCCACGCCGGTTCGATCGCCGAGCCCATCACGTACCGCTGGTGCATCTCGATGCGAGGAACGCCATCGACCACCGCTTCGAGCGCAATGTCGATTCCCGCAACGGTGCCTTTGGGAATCGGGCGCCCGGGAAGTTCGAGATCCTCGGTGGCGTAGGCGAAAGTGGGGGTGAACACGATCTCGTAGTCGCTCAGGCCGAGCAGATCGGCAAGCACCTCGAGGCCGTCTTCGTAGAACCGGATCGCGTGCGCAAGGTCGGTGGGATGGTCGGGGTCGCCGGCGGGTCGGCCCCATCCGAACAGATCGAAATTCTTGTCTCCGGCGAACAGGCTGACGTCGACCGATTCGCTCACGCGCACATGACGTACGTCGCGACTGATCCCAGCGCCGACAGCGGTGAGCAAAGCGCTGAAACCCGGGTTCATGCCTCCGCCGAAGATCGTTGCTGCGCCTGACTCAGCCGCAGCGGCAACCCGAGCTCGTTCGCCTGCGGGCAGGGTGCGTCCGGTCAGAAACTCGGCGGACGTTACGACATTGACCCCGGCACGCAGGATGCGCTCGACCTCCTCGACGTTGAAGTGCAGCGGCGAATAGACGACACAGTCCGGGCGCAAGGCCAGCAGGGCCTCGATGTCGTCGGTTGCGGTGACGCCGATCGGTTCGTCGATCCCGACGAGTTCGGCGATGTCGACGCCGACCTTCGACGGGCTGAACGCGAACGCACCGACAAGCTTCATGTCTGTGCGCTCGAGAACCGTGGGAACCGCCTCTCGTGCGATGTTGCCGGTGGTCCACTGGACGATGCGGAGGGTGTCAGCCGGACGCATCTTCGTCGCTGGCGATCACTCGGCGGCGACACGCAGAAGCCGCCGCTGTTCGAACTCGAACCGCATGCCGCCGCTGATGCGAGCGATGGCCAACTCGGGCACTTCCGGCGCCGGCTCAGCTGACGCATCGATCTCGATGTCCCATGCCAGGCGGGCGTCGCCAGGATCCTCGACCGCGTGCAACTGCGCTCGCGGGTTGACGTACTGGGCGATCGCCTCCAGTGCTGCGTGAGGTTTCGGACCGAGTTGGGAGAACCAGGTCAGATCGTCGTGCTCGTTGAGCGCAGGACAGTCACCGATCGAGACCCGCAGACGGCTCGGTTCGATGAGTTCGAGGCGGAGATCGGTGTAGGCGCGAGGCTGGAAGTGCGGGTGCAACTGGAAGATCTTGGCGATCGTCTCGATGTCGTCGCCCTCGATACCGAGGAAGCGCTGGAATCGCTCGCAGGCGACCGCCGCATGACCCCGCCACAGATCGTGGCCGTAGCCCTGGGTTTCCTCCATCCCGAAGTGGGTGAACTGGGTGACGAAGTAGCTGCGCATCAGCAACAACTGCTGGACGGCGAACTCCTGGACGAGCCCGACCAACGCTCGGTGCGAGAAATCCGCCAGCACCGCATGGGGATCGAAGTCATGGGAGTAGTCGGGCCACCCGCCATCGCCGGGGTCGGCATCGGGCAGATCGAGGTCGATCTCGGCGAGCAGTGAGTCGGCGACGATGTCGCGGTTCGGGTGCTGCTCGAACTCGACAGTGTCGTCGCCGATGTAGACCATCCACCGGCAGTGCGGCCATCGGCTCGCCCCGTTGCCGTCGGGCCGGTCGGCTCGCGGCGGGCGGTGCACGGGCCGCATCACCATCTTCGGGTGGGTTGCGGCGGCGGTGGCATCGAAGGTGGGATCCTCGATGTCGTGACACATGTTTTTGACGCCGTCCTCACCGAACGGCTCGACGTCCAGCAACGCGCCACAGTGCGCCAGCCAGAACTCGCCGTACTCAGGTGAGTCGAGCCGGAACTGGAAGTCCATGAACTGCTGCGGCGAGCCGATCTCGAGTTGCAGGTTCTTGAAGACGGTGGCGACGTCGCCACCGTCGAAGTTCATGAGTGCCTGCATGCGCTTGGAATAAATGGGGCTTGCTCCCATCCACTCCTCGATCGCGGAACGGGTGAAGGTCTCAGTGTCCTTCGCCATCCGGATCAACGGCAGGCCCACCCGATCGAGCATGTGCCCGATCAGGAGGTACTCGTGCCCGAGCCTGACCAGAAACTTCCGAGAGAAGTCCGCAAGGGTCAGGCTCGGGTCGAACGAGCCGTTGTAATCGTCGCGTCGGGTCACGACGGCGGGGTCAGCCGCGAGGTGCGAAGGTCCAGTCCTGGCGGCCGGTGATGCAGACCGCTTCGCCGTTGTTGCGAACGTACGGATACGGCTGATCGCACGGATAGCTGAAGTCCAAGGTCTGGATGGCATCGGGCATCTGACCCTTGCCAGGGGTGATCGATGCCGGGCTCATGCCCGACAGGTCGAGCGGACCAAGGTTGTTCAGCGCTGTCGTGATGTCGTCACGGGTCGGGTTGTCGCCGGCGTCGTAGATCGCCCGGGCCATCACCCGCAGGATCGAGCAGATCGAGATCGCCATGCCAAAGGCCGAGTCGCCGCCCTGGTCTTCCCACTGGTGGTTTGCGCCGATGGCGTTGTTGTCGTTGTAGAGGTCGACGCAGAGGTTCTGGTACGGGCTCGGCTGGTAGCCGTCGTTGCGATACTCGCCGGTCGTGCGGAAGTCGTTGATGATCGCGCCGTCGTACAGCGCACCTGACGCCGGGTTGTTGGTGATCTGACCGGAGACCAGCTCACTGGACTGGCTGTTGAAGTCCGAAGCGAGGAATTGCACGTCGCCAGGTTCGAAGCCCTGGTTGACCATCTCGTCGACGTAGCCCGGAGCGGTGAGGATGCCCATCACGTTGAAGAAGTGCGTGATGCCAGCGTTGCGCATGTTGGTCACCGAATCGACCACACCCTCGGTGCAGATCGTGCTTCCGTTGCATCCGATCACGTCGTAGACGACCTCAACACCGGCGGCCTCCAGCGGTGCGATGAGCGACTCTTCGACCGTCTCGGGTTGGCCCGGGGTGTCGGGGGAGGCAACACCAAGAATGCTGTCGGAGGTGAGTACCCCCGAGTCGAGGAACCGGGCGGCGGCGAACTCGAGGCTCTCGGAGTTGGTGTTGGCGAGGCTCACGAGCCGGCCTTCACCGCGATCCATGAAGTCCTGGGGCTGACCCTGGGTCGAAATGAAGATCGTCTCCTTCGCCTCGACGATGCACACCGTCGCTGCGCCTTGGAAGCCCGAGCTGTTCAGGATCATCACGGCGTTGAGGTCCTCGGTGGCCTTCAGACAGGCCTCGTTGCGCTCGGTCTCGGTGGTCGGACCGAACAAGGGAACCTCAATCAACTCGAGGGCGACCTGGCGGCCGCGAATGCCGCCGCACTCCTCGTTGATGTACTCGACGTAGACGCGGAACATCTCGTTCACGTCGCCGACCGGGATGCCGAAGCCGATGTTGATCGCGTCCTCCAGCCTCGACCTGATGTGCACGATCGAGATCGAGTCGGCCTCGATACCGTCGTCGGTTGCCTGCGGGTCCGCCGCTGCATCGTGGGCGACACAGAAGGCGTCGAGTTGGGTGAAGGGATGATCGCCGCGATCGAAGCCCGCTTGGAACTCGGCGAAGATGCCGCCTCGGGGGTCGTCGTAGGTGTTGGGACCGTTCTCGGTTTCGGCGGCGCCGGGGTCCTCTTCAGTCTCGGGCTCCGGTTCGTCAGCTTCCGTTTCGTTGTCTTCGGCCGGTGCGTCGTCGACCGCTTCGGTCTCGCCGCCATCATCGGCTGACTCGTCGACCTCGCCGCCGCATGCTGTCGCAAGCAGCGCAAAGACCAACAGCAGCCAGACCCACGGTCGTGCATTCGTCATTCGCACTGTGAACCCCCCAGGAGATTTTCCTGACGCCATGTCAGGTGGTAGAAGTCTGTTCACAAGGTTCGGTGAGACACAAGTCACACTCGAAGATGCCGTGATCGGGGGAGGGTCATGCGAGACCGGAGGCTCGAGGACGACAACGCCGCGAGTCTCGCTGCAGCCGTTCTTGACGAAGAGGCTGCCCGGCAGCGCACCCAGGCCGAACGCGACGGTGGGGTCACTCTCCCTGACGACCTTCTCCCCGGCGTCGGCGACGAGCCGATGACCTTGCGGGAGGCATTCGCTGCTGGAGGCAAGGGCATGGCCATCCTCCTGCTGTTGCTCAACCTGGTCGACGAACTGCCCCGAACCGTTCGCGTCCTCGCCCCCGACATCCAGCGCAGCCTCGGGATCTCCGACACGGTCCTGTTCGGCGTGCTCGGGTTCGGTGGTGTCGCCCTCGTCCTCGGCACCGTGCCGATGGCAGCCCTCGCCGACCGTATCAATCGGGTCGCCCTCGTTCCGATCATGTCGTTCTTCTGGGCCGGTACGACCTTCCTGTCCGGCTTGGTCGTCAACCCGTTCCAGCTCTTCTGGACCACGGCCGGCACCGGGCTCGGGCAGGCGTACCGCATCCCCGTGTCGAACTCGTTGATCACCGACACCTACCCGATCCAGGCCCGGGCGCGGATCTTTGCGTTCGAAGGGGTCGGTCGTCCGATCGGACAGCTGCTTGGGCCGCTCATGGTGGGCGGCATCGCCGTGCTCATCGGCGGCGACGACGCATGGCGGTGGGCCTACTTCATCCTGGCCTTGCCGCCGGTGTTGCTCGGCATCTTCGCCCTGCGCCTCTCCGAACCCGAGCGCGGACGCTTCGAACAAGAGGAGGTCCTCAGCGGAGAGGACGCCCTCGACGTCGACGAACTCGAACCCTCAATGAGCACGGCGTTCGCTCGCCTGCGCAAGATCCGGACGTTCTACGCGCTCGCGACCGGGATCGGGGTGGTCGGGTTCGCGCTGATCGTCGTCCCTGGCCAGTTCAACCTCCTCCTCGACCGCAAATACGCCCTCGACGCCCTCGAACGCGGCATCGTCGAATCACTCATCTGGCTCGGTTCGCTCATCGCCATCCCGATCGCCGGTCGGGTCTTCGGCCGGAAGTTCCGTGAAGATCCCGACTCCGTGGTCCGCACCATGGGAACGCTGATCATGGCGGCCGGCGTCGTGTATCTCGTCGTCCTGCCGATCAAGGTCCTCGGTGTGCTGATCGTCGGGCTGGCCCTTGCCCAGGCGCTGATCTCGGCGGCACTGGTCGCCGCGCCGATGATCATCGCCGCCGTCTCGCCGTACCGCATCCGCACACAGGCGTTCTCGTTGCTGCCCGTCTTCATCTTCTTGATGGGCGGGTTCGGCGGCGGCGTCCTCGGCGGTCAGATCTCCGATGTCTACGGCAATCGCACGGCGATGCTCATCCTCGGCCCGCCTGGCGCGTTGATCGGCGGCTGGCTGATCCGTCGCGGCGCGCACCACATCCGACGCGACATCTCGTTGTCGGTTGAAGAGATGCTCGAAGAGCAAGAGGAAGCCCGCCGCATCCTCGACGATCCGGAGGCGGTCCCTGCGCTGCAGGTCCGCAATCTCGACTTCAGCTACGGCCCCGTCCAGGTGCTCTTCGATGTTTCGTTCGAGGTCGGGCGCGGGGAGGTCGTCGCCCTGCTCGGCACGAATGGTGCAGGAAAGTCGACACTCCTTCGAGCCGTCTCCGGGCTCGGCATCCCTGACCGAGGCGTGGTCCGGCTCAACGGCCGCACCGTGACCTACGCCGAAGCCGAGACCCGCTACCGGGTCGGCATCGTGCAGCTTCGTGGTGGCGCCGGCACGTTCCCGCACCTCACGATCGAGGACAACCTCCGCACCTCACTGCTGAGCACCGACCTCGACCGGGCCGAAGTCGATCAGCGTATTGCTACCGCGCTCGCCCGTTTCCCGGCTCTCGAGGGCCGCCTCGACGAAACCGCCGGATCGTTGTCGGGTGGGCAACAGCAGATGCTCGCCCTCGCGATGACCCTCGTGCAGGAACCCGATGTCCTGCTCATCGACGAGCTGAGCCTGGGGTTGGCGCCGGTGATCGTGCAGGACCTTCTGCGAGTGGTCGAGGAACTCAAAGCCGAAGGGCAGGCGATGGTGATCGTCGAACAGTCCCTCAACGTTGCGCTTGCGTTCGCCGACCGGGCCGTGTTCATGGAGAAGGGCCAGGTTCGGTTCTCCGGGCCGGCCCAGGAGCTCCTCGAACGTGGCGACCTCGCCCGAGCGGTCTTCCTCGGAGGTGAGGGCGGATGATCGAGATCGCCGGGATCGAGATCGCCTCGCAGGCGATCGTGAGCGGCCTGGTCTCGGGCCTGATCTATGCCGCGTTCGCCGCCGGATTCGTTCTGATCTACCGGTCGACCGGGGTGCTGAACTTCGCCCAGGGCGAACAGGGAGCGTTCGGCCTCGCCCTGTTCGTCCTGCTCAACGCCAACTACGACGTGCCCTGGTGGGCGGCGTTCGTCCTGGCGGTCGTCGGCTCTGCCGTGGTGGGCGCGCTCATCGAACTCCTGGTCGTTCGTCGCCTGTTCTCGTCACCGCGACTCGTCTTGCTGATCGCCACGATCGGTGTGGGGCAGATCCTGCTCCTCGCCCGAGTCGCCTGGATCCCCGATATCAACGACTTCAATGCGATTCCCACCGCCGTGTCGTTCGTCTGGGAGCCGACCAACAGTCTCCGCATCGACGCCCGCCAGACATCGGTCATCTTCATCGTGCCGTTGCTCGTCGTGGCGCTCGGCGCCTTCCTCACCCGGACTCGATTCGGGCTCGCGATCCGTGCGTCGGCCAGCAACGCCGACACCGCTCGTGTCTATGGCACCTCGCCCCGACGGGTCTCGACCATCGTGTGGGCCACCGGTGGTGCGTTCGCAGCGGCGACGGCGATCCTCATCGGCCCCTTCAGCTTCTCCCAGGCCGGCTTCGTCGACGACACCGGTGCAGCGTTGACCGCCGATCTGCTCGTGCCGGCGTTGCTGGTCTCGATGCTCGCCCGCATGCGTTCACTGCCGGCGGCGGTCTGGGCGGGCATGGCGGTCGGAGTCGTCGAACGCCTGATTGCCACCAATTTCGACGACCGCACTCTGCCTGATCTGATGATGTTCATCGCCACCGTGCTCGTGGTGCTCTTCCTCAGCCGGGAACGAGGTGAGGAGGGCAACTGGTCGCTCTCCCCGCAGTCCCGGCCGGTGCCTGAACGTCTTGCGTCGATCTGGTGGGTCCGCAACCTCAACCGGATCGGGTTCGTGTTCCTCTTTGCGGCGTTGGCCGCAATCCCGATCTTCGTGACCTCGTTCTCGGGCCTCTTCCTGTGGAGCCGAGTTCTGGTGTGGGCGATCGTCGCCGTGTCGCTCACCATCCTCACCGGCTGGTCGGGACAGATCTCACTCGGCCAATTCGCGTTCGTCGGTGTCGGCGGCATGGCCACCATCGCCTTGACCAACGGTCACGACCTCCCAATTCCGCTGGATCTCTTCGATGCGAGTCCAACCCTCGCCTGGCTGCCGGCAGTCGTGATGGCGACCCTGTTCGGGGTCGTGATCGCGCTGCTCGTCGGGCTTCCAGCGCTGCGGGTTCGCGGCCTCTTCCTCGCCGTCGTGACCTTGGCGTTCGCCGTCATGTGTGTCACCTGGCTCTTCGAGCAAGACGCGTTCACGGGCGGCAGCACCATCCCGGCCAATGCCCAGCCCCCCGTGTGGTTCGGCTTCGACTTCGGTGAGGGTCAACGCGGTAAGTACTACCTGAGCCTGGCATCGCTGATGGTGGTCGCCTGGATCGCCGCCCGCATCCGTGCCTCGGGTCTGGGCCGAAGCCTCATCGCCGTCCGGGACAACCCCGAGATGGCGTCGGCATCCACCGTGGCGCCGGCTCGGACAAAACTCATCGCGTTCGCCATCTCCGGCGGCGTCGCTGCCTACGCCGGCGGCCTGCTCGTCTTGATTGAACCGAGCGTCAACCCCGGGGTCACCTTTGCCCCCGGGCAATCCATTCAAGCGATCGTGATGGCGATCATCGGCGGCCTCGGCTCGGTGGCGGGCCCGATCCTGGGCTCGCTGTGGGTGCTCGGCATCCGCGAACTCGTCCCCGACGAACTCCGGGATCTCCAGCAGCTACTCACCTCCGATATTGGCCTCCTCATCTTGTTGATGTACCTCCCGGGCGGGTTGCTGCAGATCGTGTACGTCCTTCGTGATCGCGTGCTCGATTTCGCCGAGTCGCGTCTGCCCGAAGCCGATGGGTCGCCGCCGGTTCCCGCCGTGGCGAAGGCCCCGCCGAGCCGGAGCGAGCGGGCCGCAGCGGTGACGACCGGTCCAGCACTCGAAACCGAGGAGATCTCGGTCAGCTTCGGCGGCAATGTGGCGGTCGATCGGGTCTCGTTCCGGGTCGAGCCCGGCGAACTCGTCGGCCTGATCGGCACCAACGGCGCCGGCAAGTCGACCCTCCTCAACGCGATCAGCGGCTTCGTGCCGTCGACGGGCGCCGTGCGGGTCCAAGGGGTCGATGTGGCGAGCATGCCCGCTGCGGCCCGGCATCGAGTCGGGCTCGGGCGAGGATTCCAGGCCGCTCGTCTCTATCCGGATCTCTCCGTGCGGGAGACGCTGCAGGTGGCGCTCGAAGCCCGCCATCGTTCGCCGGTCGTTGCGTCGATGCTCGGGGTGCCGCCATCGTTGGCCGGTGAGCGACGAAAGCGAGCCGAAGCCGATGAGATTATCGACTACCTCGGTCTGGGCCGCTACGCCGACGAACCGACCGGGCACCTGTCCACCGGCACCCGCAGGATCGTCGAACTCGGCGGTCTGTTGGCGGTCGACGCCCGAGTGCTGTTGCTCGACGAACCCACCGGCGGTGTTGCCCAGCGAGAAACCGAAGCGTTCGGCCCGCTGATTCGCCGGATTCAGCGCGAACTCGACGCTGCGGTCGTGGTGATCGAGCACGACATGCCGTTGGTCATGAGCATCTCGGATCGGGTGTACTGCCTGGAGTCCGGCATCGTGATCGCCGAGGGCACGCCCGATGAGGTCCGCGAGAATGAGGCGGTCATCGCCAGCTACCTCGGCACCGACGAGCGGGCCATCCAGCGATCCGACAGCTAGCGGCGGTCAGTTAAGCCCGGGCTGGTCGAGGAAGCGTTCGTCGACGTCGACCGTCAATCGGGTACGCGGCGACGCTGCATTCGGATTTCACCCGGATCGAGGGGCCGCCCCGTGGCCTCGTCGACCACGGTGGCCCGAACCGTCGCCCGGCTCTCGCGGAAGGCGAGCTCGAGTGGAGGACGCTCGCGTTCAGGCCAGAAGTGGTCCTCGCCGTAGCGCCACATGGCGATCAGTACATCGCTCGCGGCCCGGCCCTTCTCTGTGAGGACGTACTCGTGTCGCACCGGGTGCTGCTGGTACTCGACCCTCTCCATCACACCCTCCTCGACGAGTCGGGTGAGCCTCGACGAGAGCGTGGCCCGGCTGACGCAGAGGCTCTTCTGGAATTCATCGAAGCGCTGCACTCCGGAGAGCGCGTCCCGGAGGATGATCGGTGTCCACCAGTCGCCGAACAGATCGGCGACGCGGGCGATGGGGCAAGGGTCGGCGTCGAAACGGGTGCGCCTCACACCTTCTCCAGCCGAGCCCGCACGTGCTTGTGGTGCGGGGTACCGGCGAACCAGTCGCGGTCGTCGACCGACGTCAGTTCATTGAGGTAGACCCCGAGGTCGGTGTCGGTGTCGGCACCCGGCCATGACAGGCCCTGGCCGTTCGGTAGCGACACCATGCCCGGCAGCATCGAGTCAGAGATTTCGACATTGCTGATCGCCTCGCCCGCCTTGGTGACGATGCGGATCTTGGCGCCGTGCTCGACGTCGAGCGTGGCGGCGTCGTCGGGATGAAGACGAAGGCCGGTGGTCGGGTGCTTTCGGCGCCATTCGGGATCGCGCATCGCCGTGTTGGCGGTCGATGACCGGCGCTCGCCGGCCGCAAGGATGAAGGGATACTCGTCGTTGGTCACCCGAGGGTCCTCGTCGGCGAGCGATCGGAACTCCTCGACAAGTTCGTCGACGATCAGATTGATCTTCTTGTCGTCGTAACGCATGCGATCCCAGGTGGCCTCGTACGAGTCGCTCGAGAAGGCAACACCGCTCGGGTTGTCGAGGATCGCGTTGAACAAATCGTTGCCGCTCGCATAGCCGGCCCGAGCAGCGGACTCGGGGTTGCTGGTCACGAAGGTCTTTGAGAGGCCCCAGATCGCCGCGGCGGATTCCATGCCCTCAGGCAGAACCGGACCGAGCGTCTCGTACAACACGACCGGGAGGTACCGGCCGAGGTCAGGACTGGCCGCGATGACCGACAGGAAGGCATCTGCGTAGGCGTCGAGTCCCTGGGTTGCGGCGGCGTGCAGCGGAGC
>MDTC01044815.1_pt1 | contig 11112 bp, 14 predicted proteins | sample 811181 | NCBI WGS metagenome assembly MDTC01 (sample SAMN05326644, study PRJNA326480) | marine metagenome | isolation source: seawater | place: Pacific Ocean: North | collected 2011 | reverse complement strand
TGGGTTTGCGATATTGCAAAAAGATTTATTGCACAAGGTGATGAAGTTGCCTTCTTTAGTGCAAGAAACGAATCAGAAAGAAAAATTACTGAGAAACAAATTAGTCAATGGATTGGTGATGGTCACAAAGGAGTCTTTTTAAGACCTAATGATGACTTTACACCTGATGATGAATTCAAGTCTGCTCTTGCAGATAAGTTCATTGATATGGGTGGTAAGATTGATTTAATCTTCGATGATAGGCAGAAAGTTGTCGACATGTGGAGAGCGAAAGGTTTTACTGTAGTTCAAGTTGCTGAAGGAGATTTTTAATATGGCACAAACAATACAATTTATACCTTGTACTGATGGTGGTGCAGGTACTTCGAAACAAAGTTTTCTCTTTGCTTCGACTAACGATTTAAAAACAATGTTCGGTGACCCTTGGTTCGAGGGCATCGGTGATAAGATATCGACTGATTTCTGTATCGATTATCAAGTTAATGATGATAATGGTGATTCAAAGTATGGTACATTTACTTTGTATGATTGGCATTTTGCAAGAAATCTGAATGATGATTATGCTGAAACACAATGGAACATAGGTGGTAAATCATACGATGATGCCTGTGCTGCTGATTTGGCATTGAAGTTATTTAAAGAAACAAATGAGAGTTTAGTGTTTGCAAAATTGCACACTGTACCAGAAGATGAGGAGTTCTTCTTATGAAACTCTTACTGTTAAAAATATTTGTGGCGATAATGTTAATCGATGAATTCATAATTCTCGGTGCAATTGCCTTCGGACTTCTATGAAAGAATTTGGTCAATTACTAAAGTGGATATGGAATCTCTATAGTTTCATATGCACAGTTGGGGTCACTCTCCTTCTCCTTTTCTATTTTGGGTGGGTGACCTCATAATTCTTCTGTCTCTGTAGCTCAACAGGATAGAGCAACTGCCTTCTAAGCAGTAGGTTGCAAGTTCGAGTCTTGCCAGGGACGCCAAAAACCCCTAGACAATACGCCTAAATATGAGTTATAATATAGTTTGGTTAATGTATTATGAAAAATTTGAAGCAAGAAGAAGTCATTAGTTTAATTACTAAAAAAGTTCAATTAAAAAAAGACCTTCGAAATTTTAAACAAGCAGGCGAAAATCGTAAAGCAGAATTACTGCAACTTAAAATCGATTCACTCGAAGAAAAACTACATTCCAGACCCTTATCAAAGAACTGATTGTCTAAATAGTTATATTCATACCAAATGGAGATAACATGGGACAATATGCAGACCAATTAGCAGAACTCAACACTTATATAGATAGAGAAGACTACTTTATTAATGCCGTCAATGGTGGTGTTAATATGACCATAACAATTCAAGAAAGCGATGATGTTAATGATGTATTCACATACACAGGCACAGGCGGGTATGTGGCAGCAGCACAAGCGTGGTTAGATGCTAATCCTTCTCTAGACGGTTCAAATGGTACTGAAACTCAGAATGGCAATCATGGCGCTTGTACTTTTTGGGTAAATTCAACAGAAGCAGAAAGAAATGCTCTAGTCGCACCTAGAAACGCTAGAAAAACTGAGTTCGTACAAGATAGAGACCACATTCAAGTAATCGTTAACAACGGCGAAAACACAGAAAATCTTCCTGGCGACAACGACTAATCTATTTGTGTTGTTATGAGCACAAGTGATTACTGCCTTTTTGTAAAGCATAAATAGTATTATGGCAGTCAAAAACCTACATCTTGAACATTTAGAAGACGAAATCATCAACAATGGTATCGATGGCGGTCGTGCATCTATAAACTTTCTTCAATCTCTTAGAGATATGATGAAAGGTAATTCACCAAAACAAGTAAACATGACTGTTAAATGGGATGGTGCACCTGCTATATGGGCAGGTAAGAATCCAGAAGACGGCAGATTCTTTGTCGCAAAGAAATCACTATTCAATAAAAAAGAACCTTTGTTCTACACCTCAGAACAAGAAATTAAGAACGCATCAGAACTATCAGGTGATTTAGAAAAGAAATTCTTAGAATCATATAGATTCCTATCAAAGTTATCATGGGGTGATAAGATACTTCAAGGTGACCTGATGTTCACTGAATCAGATAAGAAGTCAAAGAAGATAGGTGGTGTTGACTATATTACCTTTCAACCTAACACTATCATGTATGCCGCTATGGCATCATCTCAATTAGGACAAGCAATCGACCAGGCGAAATATGGTATCGTTTGGCACACCACATACACTGGTGGTGCAATTTCCGACTTGTCCGCTAGTTTTGGTGCTGATATTTCAAGTTTAGGTTCTAGTAGAGATATTTGGATGGACGATGCAACTTATAAAGATGTATCAGGTAATTCTACATTGACTGCAAAAGAAACTGTATTAGTCACTAAATCACTATCAATAACAGGTAAAACATTCAGACAAATAACTAAAAATGACTTAACTAAGTTCAGAAAAGTCAATGAAATGTTATCCATGAAGGCGCCTGGCGCTACCTACAAGACTTATATGAACAGTCTAGTAAGAAATGCACGATTCAATCCTTCATATAATGAGTATCTCAACCATGTCAGTAAATACTTTGATGATAAAGTAATCGCCAAAGTTAAAATGGAAAAGACTAAAGAACAAAAGAGAGAACTTAAAGAACAAGTAATCAGAGAGATAAGAGGTTTGAAGAAAATGATTACTGCATTGGGTGTATTTCAAACAAGTCTTGTAGATGCAAAACAAGTAATCATTAAAGGTTTAAACAGAACAAAAGCAATCGGAACATTTGTAAAAACAGACCAGGGTTTTAAGACTGTAAACCCCGAAGGTTATGTTGCGATAGACAAAACAGGTAAGGCAGTTAAACTCGTAGACCGTATGGAGTTTTCACTAAATAACTTTACAGTAGCAAAGAATTGGGACAAATAATGAAATCATTTAACGCATTTTTATCAGAAGCAAAGGGCAAAAAAGCAGTCTTTACTTTTGGTCGTTTCAATCCCCCTACAACAGGTCATGCTAAACTTGTAGATAAACTACAGAAAGTTTCAAAACAATTAAAGGGTGATGCATTACTCTTTACATCACATTCAAACGACAAGAAAAAGAACCCACTGAATCACAAACAAAAAACAATGTATCTTAAAAAGTTTTTTGGTAAAAAGGTTGCAGTGCCAAATGCTAATGCAAGAACAGTATTCGATATCTGTAATGAATTATACAGACAAGGGTATAAAGATATTGCAATGGTTGTTGGGTCAGATAGAGTCAGAGAATTCGATACACTTATTAAGAAATATAACTCAGTCAAAGCAAGACATGGTTTCTATAAGTTTGACAACATAGAAATTGTCAGTGCTGGTGAGAGAGACCCCGATGCAGAAGATGTCACAGGTATGTCAGCATCTAAGATGAGAGCAATGGCAGAAAAGGGTGACATGAAAGGGTTTATCTCAGGTGTCCCTACAAAGAACAAAGCAGATGCAGAGAAACTATACAAGATAGTTCGTAAAGAAATGGGCATCATGGAAGAGGGTGAACTACCTGATTACATGATAGAAGATTTAATTACAGAGGGTGTATATGACCCAGGTGTATTTAAAGCAGTATTCTTATCAGGTGGTCCAGGTTCAGGTAAATCTACAGTTGTAAAGAAACTTGCACTGCCAGCATTAGGGTTGAAAATGGTCAACACTGATAAAGCATTTGAGAATGGATTGAAGAAGGCAGGTCTTACACTTGACCTTAGAAAGGCGGACTTTAGTAAAGTTGACCCAATTCGTGCAAAAGCAAAAACAATCACAGCAAAGAATTTAGATGCATACTTAGACGGAAGATTAGGGTTGATTTTCGATACAACATCTGCTGATTCAAGTAAGATTAAAAAGTATAAGAAGATGTTAGATAACATAGGGTATGAATACAAAATGGTCTTCGTCAATGCATCATTAGACAACGCACAAAAAAGAAATCAGGCAAGGGCAAGAAAACTCCCACCTCAAATTGTAAAAGGCGATTGGGATAAAGCACAAAAGAACGCAAACGAATATAAAAAGATATTCGGAAAAGATTTTGTAGAGATTACTAATGATGAGGGTATAAAAGAACTAGAAAACAAGTCAAATAGATTATACGGAAAACTTATGTCTTGGTCTTCATCATTTCCTGGCAACAAGAAAGCAGTTCAATGGAAAGAAAAAGAACTACACATGAAAAAAGGATAACATGGATAGATTAACGCAACTTAGAGAAAAACTTAGAAGAGTCGCTCAAGACCCCGATGTAGACGATAAGAAAGGTACACAACCCAAGAAGTACTACAAAGGTGTTGATAAAGACCAGAAGAGCGCCAGAGATGCACACTTTAAGAAAGGTGCAAGTATGGATGATGACAATCCAGATGCATACAAACCAGCACCAGGTGATGCAGGTGCAAAGACTAAACCTTCTAAACACACTAAGAAATACAAGAAGATGTTTGGCGAAGACGATGCAAACGAGGCATGTTGGGATGGTTATAAGCAAGTTGGTATGAAGAAGAAAGGCAACAAAATGGTGCCTGATTGCGTACCAGAAGACACCTTACCTAATCCAGAAGACTCTAAGTATTATGTCGAAGAGGGTAAACTTGTCACAGGTGTAGACTCAGTTCTCAATGTTATCACTAAAAAACTCAAATCAGAAATGGGTCGAAGATACAAGAAGAACCCAAAAGATGGTATGAACTTTATCAATCATATCGCAAGTATGGTTGGCATGACTGCATCAGATAAAGGTCAAACAAAAAACAGAATGTTTTTGAGAATGGACATGAACGAAGCAGTTGATGTCAAAAAAGCATTAGCGAAAGTTAAAGGTCTCACAAAGAAACAAGTTCAAATGTTATCTACATTACCTACACCAGTACTTACTACTATGATAAATCAATTATCTACACTTGTAATGAGTGAGAAATTAGATAAGAACGCAGATGCAGGTGATTATATCGATGACTTTAGAAAGTCAGATGCACCTCAATTTAAAGGAAAGTCAGACAAAAAGATTAGAAAAATGGCGATTGCCGCTTACCTAGATAATAAAGACAAAAAATAAATCTTAGGTTATATTATGCTTACAGGTGAATATCCTATAAGTTATCATAAAGGGTATCATACTCAACATGATAACTTCTTTACAGAAGAAGAATGCGATAAACTCGCAGATATTATTCTTCGTAATGAAAAAGAAATTCTAAAGATATGGAATCCCAATATCAAAGACAATAAAGACCCTTCAGGTTATTCAGGTCTTACTGCTCAACATTCAGTTTACAACTGGTTATATCACGAAGAAATTATACCTTTCAATATTGAAGAACGCATCTTCAAACTACCTCAATTTGACACAAAAAAAGAAGTGTATGCATCATGCTGGTTTAATGTTCTAAGACAAGGGGAGAGATTACACATACACGAACATTTTGACCCCGATGAACATCATGAAGATGAAAAGAAAGACATGATAACTGAAAACTTTTATGCTTGTTCAGTTTTCATACAAGGGAATGAACCTTCATATACATGGTTCAATTCATGCAAAACAGATTTTGAATATAAACCTTTACTCAATGTTAAGGGTCAATTACAAGTAGTTGGCAGTATGGTTACGCATGAGGTTAAACTAAACAAGTATCCTCAACCTAGAATCTCTATGGCGATGGACATAGCATGGGAATGGGATATAACTGCAACACATCTGAATGACTGCAATCCTAGAATACCTGGTAATGTTAAGAGGTATAAGCACCTCATAAGACATAAATAGAATTATGAACGGAAATTCTAGCAACAAACCACACGAAATAGGAACTGATGAAATGAGAAAAGCATATCAAACAGATACACCTGGTCAAGAGGTTGATAAGTTCATCAAGGACGCACAAAAGGTTCAAACAGAGAACGCAAAGAAACATTTTTCACAGGTATTTGGTAACCCACTAGAGGGTTATCCTTATAATGAAGAGATAGAAGTGTTCGATAAATCACTGAACGAAGCAAAAGAAGAACTAGAAATCGAAGAAGACTCAGATGAAGGATTAAAAAAGAAAGCAGAGAAATCTGGAATGCCACTTGGAATACTTAAACAAGTATTCAAAAGAGGTGTCGCCGCTTGGAGAACAGGTCATAGACCTGGTACAAACCCACAGCAATGGGGTTATGCAAGGGTGAATTCTTTTGTGACCAAATCAAAAGGTACATGGGGTGGGGCAGATAAAGACCTCGCCGCTAAAGTTAGGGGTTCATAATGAAATCTTTTGCAGAGTACCTAGAAGAAAGAATCGGAGTCGGTAAAAAGACTAAGTTTCAAGGTAAAAAATTCAACGCTAAAAAAGAAATTGCAAGTGTTAAAAAGATAATTGTTGCTGTCAATAAACTTGCAAAAGACATGGACTCATGGCAATACCCAGGTTCAGTTCATGGACCATCTAAGATACTAGACAAACTTGCAGATTGTGAGAGAGAATGTTATGACCACATCTTACAAATCGAAAGAGGTAAGTTTGACGGACCAGACGGCATAGTTGATGTAGAGGACTAATGAAAACTTTTAGAGAATTTACAGAAGATAAAGAATTACAAGAAGCAGATTCTATACAAACTCGTATCAAAAAGAAACGAGCAATGAGAAAGAATCGTGCTAAGATTGCTTTTGCAAGAAAGAAAGCGATGAAGAAAAAGATTCTCGACCCTAAAAAGTTAATGAAGAGGGCAAGAAAACAGGCAAGAAACAAACTTGCAAGTAGAATACTCAAAGGTAAAAACAAAGCAGATTTGGGTATGGGTCAAAAGAAAGCACTCGAAAAGATACTCGATAAGAAAACAAGAGTTATATCAAAAATTGCCAAGAAGTTATTGAAAGTCGTAAGACAAAAAGAAATGATGAAAGGTAAAAAGAAACCTATCGATAAAGCAAACGCAAAAGCAGTACCAATAAAGACAAAAGTATGAAGATTCAAACATTCAAAGACATCGCAATAGAAGAAACACTTAAAGAGATGCAAGAAAACGGCACAAATCTCTTAGACAACCCTTTCAGATTGGGTTCAATGATGTACTTTGAAATCATCAAAGAGGCAAGAAAACTCGTTGCCGAACGCAAATACAGATTAACAGAAATCGATGGTCACATATTAGAAACAGACTTAGGAGAGTATGAAGTGTATGAGGGTGTTCTCGTACCTTTAGATTGTCCTATGATGGAAATGACCGAAGAAGAAGATAAACCCATAGGGAAACCTAAAAAAGGTGGTCCCAAGAAGTTCTATGTTTATGTCAAAGATGGCGACAAAGTAAAGAAAGTCACATTCGGAGATACATCAGGTCTATCTGTTAAATTCAGCGACCCTAAAGCAAGAGCATCGTATGTCGCAAGACATAATTGTGATACAGCAAATGATAAGACTACACCAGGTTACTGGTCATGTAGACTTCCTCGATACGCAAAACAATTAGGATTGTCAGGCGGAGGAAGTTTCTATTGGTAGTCACTATATAATAAAGTGAAACCTTATAAAGAAACAAGACAAATACAACACGGAACAGATGTAGAATATCTACTCAGAACATTCGATGAGAATGTTGAAGACGAAGAACTCGTCTGGCATCGTGACAAAAGAAACAGGAGAGTTCACATTCTCAGTGGTGATAATTGGAAACTACAGATGGATGATGAATTACCCAAAGAATTAGTGGTTGGTCATGAGTATTGGATCCCTAAGGAAACATATCATAGACTAATAAAAGGTAACAAGAATCTCGTACTGAGAATCGAGAACATATAAATAATGTATTATGGCACAAGAAAGTTGGAAAGATAAGTTAGCAGAAGTTAGAAACTTTACCAAGAGTGAAGAGAAAACTATTGTCGAAGAAACTAAAGAAGTCGAAGTAGAAGAGTCTGCTGACGACATTCTTAATCGTGAAATAGAAGAAGAACTGAATAGTTTTGATTCAGAAGAAGTTGTTGAAGAAACTTTAGAAGATAAAAGAACTCGTTTACAGAGTGAATTAAGAGAAGTAGAACAACAAATCGCAGAACAGAATCAACCTCTTGAAAAGTCCATAGAAAAATTAACAGAAAGAAATATGCTAGGTCGACTAGCAAAAACTCTAAGACTTAATGAACAGGGTAAGGAAAAACTATTTACTTACTTTGACAAAGGGGAACTATAATGTCAATTAAAGAATTATCACAATCAATTCTTGACGCCTCAAAATCTGTAATCGAACTATCAGAAATGAAAGTTTCAATACAGATAGTTCCTGGTTCTGAAAAGAAACTTATGCCTCTTGCTAAGAAAGCAGGTGTAAGATTCGTAAAACCTAAACCAGGTGATGATGAAGCATCAGTAGTCGGCGACAAGAAAGGTCTAAGAAAGTTTATGATGGCGAGAGGCATGTCCGCAGGTGACATCGAAGACTCACATCCAGAACTTAAAGAAGAATCAATCGAAGAAAAGAAATTGGATCCAGTCGGCAAAGCAGACGCTGACATCGACAACGATGGCGATACAGATTCATCAGACGAGTATCTTCACAAAAGAAGAAACGCAATCAAACAAGCAATGAAGAAAGAGGGTAACAAATTCACAGGTGCCCTTGCTGCTGCTAAAGAGAAAGGCGAAAAATCATTCGTTTGTGCAGGTAGAAAATACACTGTAGACGAAGTTGAAGAACTAGAAAAAGACCCTAAGAAAAAAGAAATCAAAGAAAAAGATGTCAAAGAAACAACTATGATGTCTGGCAAACCTGAGAAGAAATCTATCTATCAAGTCAGAAAAGATATGCAGAAGTCAGTAGACAATGCAAATCAAAAACTCAAAGATGCAGAACAAAGAAAGAAAGAAAGAATTAGAAACATGGCAAAGAACGATGACCAAAAAGAAGAACTTGTTTCTGATTTACTTCCAATCTTAGAGAAATATGATTTAGAACTTATCAATGAAATCATTGGTAATCTAGGTCATAGAATGCCACAAGCAGGTGCTGACCGTGCCGGTATCAGAAAAGCATCTGGTAAAGATGGCGGACCTGATAAGAAAGATTCAGGTATGGACAACAAAGAAAAGGTTGGATACAATGCATTACTTCAAATTGCAAAGAAACTAAACAAAGCATACAACGATGAAGCAACTGCTCACAACGATGAAGCAGAAGAAAGAGCTATCGACCAAGTATACAAGTATAGAAAAGAATTCGAATCAAAAGCGAAATTCTATAAGTCTTCAACAGCACAAAAAGCAAAAGCAGACGCCAGAAAAGCAGTACCCCCTAAAGAAAGAGATACAGGGAATTAAGGAGTACCGTATGAACTTATTTCACGAAGCAAAAAAGGTTTTAGATAAAGACGGTAAGGTCAATCCCCTTGGTCCTTACGGTAAAGCTAAACTCACTGGCAGAGAAATTTCCGCATATTTCAGAAGAAATCCAGTTAAAGATGCTACGATTAGAAAGGCAGTCAGTGTTGCACTCGATTTAGAGGGTGCAATGTCTGTTGCTTCTAAAGAAATTAAAAAGTTCTACGGAGACAAAGTTCTCAAATCAAAAGAAGTTCAATACGCATTAAAGTACGCAAACGAAGAAACTATTAGAGAAGACCTTAACGAAGGTATGAAACTCGCACAGATTGTTCGTAAACACAAATCTGCTTTAATGAAAGCAAAAAAATCAGGTAATTTAGAATTACCTCAGAAAGTAGAAACAGACCTTGTCAATTGGGCGATGGACTCTGGCGAGATTAGAGGTGATGATGAAGATGAATTCATCGATTGGTTAGATAATCATATAGATGATTTAGTACCAACACTTAAAATCAGAGAGTCAGCAGTAGAACAAGTACATGAAAACTATAGACAACTTGCACAAAAAGGTATGGGTACAGAAACCAAGAAAAGTGCTAGAGTTGGTCTAGAGTTAGATTATTACGATTCAAAAGGTAACAAACAATTCGGTAAGATTACTAAGATGTCTGGAACAGGTTATACTGTTCAAGATGATAAGACTCGTAAATCACATTCATTCAAATTCTTAGATAGAGCAAAAGCAAAGAAACTACTTGCCGCTTCAAATGAGTTTGATAAGAATCCTCTAAAAGGTTTCCCATATAACGAATCACTAGATGAAGCAAAATCTTTCAAACAGTTATACAAGGGTGCACCAAGAACAAGTCAATTATTGAAAGATGTTCAAGAAATGAATAAAAGAGGAAAATCTTTCAAAAGTAAAGAAGGTCCTTACGGTGGCATAAACGATGTCACAATCAGATTTAGTGCCCCACCTACAGGTAAAGTTATCGAACCTGACCCAAGATTTAAAAGTATATATCCTGACGGACAGATAGAAACAGACCCAAAATTGGGTGTCAAGCACGCTACAGAGATGTTAAAGATTGCACAAAGATTGTGTAGTAAAGAACCATATAAGAGTGCTTTTCCAAAACCAAGTATGATTAAAGACCCAATTCAAATCTATATTGGGCATCAATATTCATCTGGTTATGATAAGAATCCAAAATACAAAGTTGATATCACACCTATACTTGAAGAGATTGCTAAAATCTCACATCAAAAAATGCCAATGGCAGATGCTCGTATAAAAGACTTGTCAGGTTTCTATGGTGGTAATGTGAACGAATCATTACAAGAAGTCACTCAACAAGAAGTAAACGCAGTTAAGAAGTTATCAAAAGATGCAGAGAAGATGAAGAAAGATTACTTCAAAATTGCAAAAATGGGTGATAAAGAATTGAATGATGGTCAGTATAATTCTTACTATGAATCTATATTGAAAATGCAACAGAAAGTATTATCACTAATTGGTGTATTAAACAATAAGATGAGAATGGAATCTACTAACCTCATGGACACATATAGACTCATCGGAGAACAAAAGGTAGAATTCTTAGAAGAAGACAAAGTTCTTAAATTCACAAACATCAAAGATAGAACTTTAGAGAAACATCTAAAAGCAGTCACTAAGAAAGTTGGTGCAAAACTAGAAAAGATTTCAGGTGGGTTTGCAGTATCAGATACAGACATGAGAGGTTTCACCGCAGTTGTCGATTACATATTTGA
>MDTC01108080.1_pt1 | contig 11113 bp, 4 predicted proteins | sample 811181 | NCBI WGS metagenome assembly MDTC01 (sample SAMN05326644, study PRJNA326480) | marine metagenome | isolation source: seawater | place: Pacific Ocean: North | collected 2011 | reverse complement strand
CTCCTTTTTAGCGCCACCATGCCCAAATCGATTGCCGACCTCGCCTCCTCATTCCTCAACAAGGCCGTCATGGTTGATGTCAGTCCTGAGGAGGTTACCGTAGAACGGATCGCTCAGAAAATTATGTTTGTCAAAAAGGCTGACAAGCGACGATTACTGGTAAAGATCATCAACGCTGAGCAGGTTGACCGAGCCATCGTCTTTACCCGAACCAAACACGGAGCAAACCGCCTTGTCAAGCAACTGGACCAAGCGGGCATCAATGCCGCCGCAATTCATGGGAATAAGAGTCAAGGGGCCCGAACAAAAGCGCTTGCGAGTTTCAAAAATGGAACCACAGCAATCCTAGTAGCAACCGATATCGCCAGCAGAGGCATTGACGTCGATGATATTACTCACGTCTTCAATTATGATTTACCCAACGAGCCCGAGAGTTACGTCCACCGAATTGGAAGAACGGCTCGTGCTGGAAAATCAGGCATTGCCTACGGATTTTGTGATGAATCTGAATCGGGATATTTGGTCGGCATCCAACGCTTGATTGGATTTGAGGTCCCTCGTGACGATGACCATCAATATCATCACCCTGCAGCCATTCCAAAACCGGGACAAAAGCCTGGAAAAATCAAGGATGGCAAGTCATCCGGCAATCGGTCAAATAATTCACGAAACCGCAGGAAATCAAACCATTCGTCCAAGGGTGGGCAGAAGAAGTCCAACAACTCGCGAGGCGGACAGCGAACATCAAAGAACTCTGGAGGAGGGCGTAACTCAAGACCCAATCGTTCCAACTCATCGGGCTCAAATCGTTCACGTGGTCAAGGCAATCGTGGCAATCAAGGCTCGGGTCGTTCAAGAGACCGTTGAGTAAAACCTACTCCATCAGCCTACGATTTAGAGGATTCGAGCGTATCGGGTTCTTCGGTAAGTTGTCCAGCAATCAACAATGAAAGCGCAATCATGCCTGTCTGGGCGACCAAACGAAGCACATGCCAGAAATCTGCGTAAGTTTTGCCTCCAATGGCGATGTTGTTGACCCACATGTTGAAGTTGGCCCAATAGACCACGACGAGAAACGCTGCGCTCCACAGACCGGCTTGACGTCGAGTTTGAGGGATGATGAATCCAATACCGAGAGTGATTTCAATGACGCCAGTTACGTAGACCCAAAAGGCTGCATCACCAAGAATTTCGGGAACTATGGGCTCAAACCAGACCGTGTCGGTGAAGTGCTGAACGCCTACATTGATGTACAATCCACCGAAAATGACCGTCGTGAGGAGCAAAGGATAGTTCTTGATTGAAATGACATCACCATTGTTTCCGAATCAGTGATACCTAAATAGGCTCATTGGTTGAGGTAATACAGAGGAGTTCTATGTTTGCCTTATTAACTCCAATGAATACATGTCTTAGATAAAAAAAATACGAGTTTGGGGGTAGTGAGATGGCAAGAAAAAAAGACCCAATTCCTCAATATATCGCTGAATTTTGGGCAGACCGTTTTCACCGGAATGAAGAGAAAACAAAAAAATGGATGTTTTTTGTTTCTCGGCCAACGTTTGAATTGTTACGGCGAACCGATAAAAAGGGACGACAGGCTTACGATGATATCAAAAAATTCGTCACCGAATTTATCGACGATACCAGAGAACCTAACAACAGGACTTCTCTGAAATATAATACCAAAAAAACGGGCCAAGATGATAATGGTTACCGGTATGCAACTGCAGTCTACCCATTCAATCTCAGCAGGGAGTCCTTCAAGCCCAAGATAGGAGTTATGATCCATCTAGGAGTGACCACCAGCGACGTCGTTGAAGGACAAGAAGAGATATTGCTTGGTAAAGAAATAACAATGTTTGACGAATTGAAAGAATCTCAGATTATCCATGCACCCCCAGGTATTTTTGATAAACAGTATGACCCAATGTGGAACAATTTCCAACAGAGTAAGATGCTACCTACAGAATTTCTGATTGGAAAAGAATCTTACGATTGGCAGAAATTTCGTTTGTTGATGTCAAGACAATTTATGGAGATGCGCATCCTTAACGGAACAGGAGCTGAGAGTGAACAGTATGATGCCTTGAAGCGGTTTGAAGAAGCAGAATCTGGGTTTACTAATTTTTATGGATTGCCTGGAACCGGAAAGTCTACCCTCTTACATATGATCTCTGCCCATCGTTTGGTACTAAACGAAGTTAGCTCACAAGATGATAAGGATAAGAAAAAAGCGCTCTACATGACTCCAACTGCAAATCTAAAGAATGAGGCGGAACAAGAAGTAAAATCAATACTCAAAACAGTTTATGAACGAGTACAAAAGGATTGGGACAACATTGAAGGTGAAATCCAATTCATCACACAAGAAGATTTATTCCTAATCTCTCCAAAACCAGAATATGACCTGCTAAGCAAACAAGGAGAAAAGGGGTTTCGGGAGAAAATACTGCAATTAGCTACCAAAAATGTCTCGAAAGAACATTATTTCACTCTCATAAACAAGGCATTCCGCAACCTCATTTTTGGAGTTTTTGGGTCGCCTACTAAATTTGAACGATGGATCCGTCAAACCGCGCCTGGCAAAGAAAAAGCATGGGTCGAAGATAGTTTATCGCTTACTGAACCTCTGAAATATAAAACAGTCGGGTCAAACGGTCACCCATTAAGAATGAATGATTTCTTCAAGTACGATAAAGGCATATTAGAAAGTATTACCAAAGTACTGAAAGACAGTAACGTTCCTATTTTAGATTATGAATCAGGGGTGCTTGATGGCTATTGGGACCGAAGTGCAGCAATCCATGCATCATACCTCCGCCATCTGAAATCTGAACAACCGTTTAGTTTTTGGTCTTTACACAAAGGGAGCATTGATTATCTCATCATAGATGAAATTCAAGACTTTAGCGTTACGGAAATTCGAATTCTTCTCCACCATTTTTCTAATCGACAAACTGACCAAGAGTTCCGAACGTTCCGAATGGTCGTGGGTGGTGATGAGTTTCAGACTGTGAAAGGTACTGCATTTAGACCACAAAATGACCACATCAAGTATACTTACATGAACTGGCGTGCAGACCTAAAACACAAGCTAAGCAGAGAAAAACTCGGCGAGTGTGTATCAAAAAAGGATGGAAGTTCAACGAGAACAACCAAAGAAGATTGTAATGAATCGAAAGATACAGTGTTTCATCCAGATGGTTTGTACCTTTCAACCGGCCTTGATTACGCAGCTGACAACCCTTTGAGAATGAGTTATCGCGTTTTTACAGAAATGGTGGACATCAGTAATGACATCGTTTCCGAGATGAACAACAAATTCTACAACATATCAGGAAATCGGGAAAAAATAAGACATTCTACTGAAATGAAACAGACAAACCTCCAAAAAACAATCGTAAGCCGTAAAGGACTGCTTTACACAGCAGAGGAAGCAGTAGCAACAACTCCCGATTGGACTGAACGGGTATTCACAACATTGATTGAACAATTGGAAAGCGAACAAAAAATTCCGACTGTTCGTGTTGTTTTAATTTATGACGAAGCACGGGACTGGGTCTACTCAGAAACAATACATCCCTTAGAAGGCTTGAGAAAACTACGGGAAGACAAATTTTATTTTGTCCCCGAGGATTTTGAAGATAAATTAAAGGATGTATGTCTGAGAAAGATCAAGAAATTTAAAGGGAATTCCAAAAAGAATAAAGTAAACGCTGAACATGAATTGAAAATATTTCTAGAGCAGCGAGGGATAATGAGTGTCAAGGCTGTTAAAGGCCTGACAACTCCTGTGGCTATCGTGATTCCCGTAGAGAAAGGAGACAGTAATTTCCTATTGCGGGATAGAGTCCAGAATGATATTGTCGCCAATGATATTGTGAACCTGCAAGAGTTGGAACTTTATTCAAAATTACTTGTTCAAGTCACACGCTCACAATACGCAAATTTTCTACTCAAAAGTAGTACTCGTATGCCTAATAGTCATCGTTCAATACATACGACTAGCGAAGAAATCAAAAATTCCACTGGCGATTGGTTGGATCGCATCCTTCAGAACGCAGGGGGAGTTTCAACTTCGCTGGCAAATACATTTGCTCATACTCTTACAAATTATCAATCAACGAGTGCATGGGAATACCTACAAGCAATGGTCAAAGACCTTGGAGATGACTTCTATGAATACATCAATTGGTTGAAAAATGTACACATCGCTCTTATTGAAAGGCCCTTAGAAAACAGTGAAATTATTAAACTCATACAAGAAACAAAGTCAAAGGATTTTCTCTCCATTGAGAAAAGTTACGGATTGGGCATCAGAACTGATGAGTTAACGTTGGCATCACTAAAAATATTCATGATGTGTAACTCAATAGTTCGTGAAATGGAGGCAAATAAATGGGTGCATAAAATTGTAATTGACAATTTTAAGCAGTGGCTTGACAACTTAAACAAACAATCTACCAATCAAAAACTTGCCCGTGATTGGTTCACATTATTTGCATACCCCGAACTCGTAAAAGAGGAAGGCCGAGATGGGGCAAAAATAGAGTATGACCTTGGAGATAACGCCGTATTGAAAGCCTTGGAGCATTTACCATGGGGAAGTGGTGCGCCGAGTCTAGAACTTGGAATCGACTTGCCTCGTATAACAAAAGGTGCATGGCAGATCATACCCCCAGAAGACGACCAAAGTGAAAAAAACGCATGGATGGTTCCTGAATCAACTACATTCCAAATTCCTGTAACTGTCATTGAAAAGATATTGGATTGGGGCGAATCTCAAGATTCATCCCGGCGACTTTCCCTTCTATTGTCAATCATACAACTTGATGCATTCGGCTTTTCCAATGCCCTAGAAAAGTGCGTTTTGAGCAATAATCCAGAAGAAAGGCAACAGACTTGGGATTGGTTTTTTGAAGTTTTTAAGGATGTCAAAACAGAAGATAATTTCAAATCAAATGTAATTAAAGCGATTTTGGAAAAGGCAGCAATTGATGAGAAGTTCAGAACTTCAATGACCGAATCGATTGCCCATTCGCCTTCAAATACCAAAATCATCAATCGATTAAAAATCTTGTATGGTTTGACAAATGAACGGCCGCTTGAGCGTTCACCACACACCCACACAATATCTGGAGAACTCATCTTTAACCAACTGGTGGATAATTTGAGAGACCGAGAGGATTTCAAAAATTATCTAATCAAAGAGATTTCAAAAGTGAAACAAAAAGGAAGAAGCGCTGTTATTAAAATTAAGGAAAACTTTACAGAAGCAAAAGCGAAAGGAAAGACGAGTTTTAAGTCAAACAATACTAAAGCCCTCCCTTGGGAAGGAAAAGAGGACCTCTGGACTGCCGTTCGAGATGATATTGCAAACCCTTTTTCTTCCGAGATAGTTCAACTTTTAGAAAGAAATTTCCAGGAAAAATCTATTCGTAAATCCGCCTTCGTTTTCATAGCGAAAATACCACAATGTATCAAGGAAGAAAAATGGAGCGAAATGGCCGAACTCCCGATTGATTCGTTTTCTACAAAGGACAAAAAGAACAAAGGTATTTTCGAAATGGCCACTGAGTGGGCGTATGAATTACTTGAAAAGAAAGATAATCCCTCTCGCTGGAACAATTATTGCAATCACCTTATCGGGATGATAGATCCCAACAAAAAGAACAAAAATCTTACTCGCAGTTTCATGCGATTCTATAATCAAATCAAACAGAAGCGAGAAGAATTCTTTCCTGCAAAACAAGACATGCTATACAGAAAAGACTTGGATAAAATCATCTTTGGCTCTTATCTAAGAGCTAATATTGACAACAGACTGTTCAATCGTTTTATCCGACGTTGCTTATTTACTAAATTCTCATCTGCAGGTGATAAAATTACGCTGAACAAATATGTGAACAGCTCTATTGGCCATATGATCTATTACCATCTATTTTCAACCAACAGCGTGTACAAAGAAGATGAAATTGAAAAATACTGGAGAGAAAGTTTCGATAAGAAAACCAACCCTACTTGGCTTAAGGATGGGTATTCGGAACAAAATGCATATTTTTTGGATCATAATGATGACATTCGTCGTCTAAAAAACTTACATATTCCATCTATACCTAACGGAGAGGAAGGTGTTTTCGAAGAACGATTTGCTAATCGAAGCACATTGAACGCGTTCCTTCGCCTCTCCGTAAAATCACCTAATTTCTCGGAGATTGGCGATGCTTTTGGCAAAGGTGGTTTGTTTAATCATAAGTTAGCCACAAAACTGCATCACTTTTGGAACAGCCGGACCGAAATGAAAGAAAAGAGAAGAGCTGCGATTGGAGCAATTTCAGATATTATGGCGGAAGAGAAGATGTTCACGGTCAAGTATCTCACAACATGGTCAGATGGCGGTGGCCCTGAATACTCATCAAGGATCAAAGACCGGGATGAAACAGAGAACAAAAATTTCTTCCTAGCTCTTCCAATACTTGCTCATATGGGCAATCAAGAATTCAGCCCGAAAGAGATTCACGGCCCGGGTAGTGCATTGATAGGAACCCAAAATGAAATAAAAGTTGATTCGTCCAACAGCAATGGTAAATTATTCCTCAAATATATCGACGACTACGAATATCAAAATATGCTTTGGAGATTAGGAACCTATCTTAAGACGGATGTTCTTGAGATGAAAAGTGCTGATAAATACCTCAAGGCGCTCGAGAGGTTTAAGGACGAATTAGCCCATATTAGAAACCAAGATAACGAATATACTGAGTTTGAGTGGGCAAAGGACGTAGGATGGAAATATAGATCTACCGAGGGTGAAGATGCTGACGGAATTCAAGCTAAAATCATCCCCACTGAGGAAGATTATTGCAACGATTCAACGAAGAAAATGAAGGAAATCTACATGTTTGTTCGGTCTATTTTAGGAACAAATCCAGTTATTAAAACAGAAAATTTCTACAGCGAATTGTTAAGATTAACTAATGTCGGTGCTGGCCTTGAATCGTCGCTTGAGATCCCTGTGCCTAAGAAGAGCGACGACAAACAAGAGCAAACAAAAGAGGAACTTATTCAACAACTCATTCCGCAGTGGATAAGCATTTTAGAAGAATCAAAAATTGAACAAGATGTAACCCCCAAATGGACTCAGAATCTCCTCGAAAATCCTCAGCTCGCTAGGACGCTTTTGAAAGCATGGGAGGGTAAAATCACCATACTGAATGAAGGTGAGCTATCTAAAGGACTGAGCCGTATTGAATCGCTTGAAGACTAGTCTTCACGGCGAGGGTTTGCTTCTTTTGCCCTCTTACCGGGAATCCCTTATCTTCCGAAGCTTCGCCTGACTCGCCTTTATCCTTAACAGTGCAGACTGAACAGATGTTGGTCTCTCCGTGTTTGTGTTCTGCTGTTGTTGTGAATAAGTTAGATTTGAAGTTCTAAGTTCCGGTTGTCTCCTGTGGTGATGACAATGAATATGGTCGCCTGGCATATTCATGCAAGGAGCGTTTGTAGTCTTGGTCTCTGCTCCACAATTGACTGGAATGTGTGACGATGTCCATACAAATGGTTTGCTTGTATCTGAACGTTCTGCGTACAAGGCTTGGTGATGTGATCGTATGAACTTTAAGAGCGGTGGGGCGTTGCCAGAAGGGCCGTCTTCAAAGCGTTGAAATGGTATTTTCTGTTTTACTATTTTCTTTATGTTTGGAGTTTTTCTTAGATAAACTGCTGCAGAGAGTACCGATTCAACATCCCCATGTTCAATTACTTCATTACCTAAATCTTCCTTCTTTAACCGTTTGAAAAGACTCTTATTTTCGTAAATTTCTTTAGTATACTTTTTATTATCAATTAGCATATTAAATTTCTCGGAACTTGAGAGAGCGATGGTTCCATGAATAATTTCAGAAGGTAATGGATCAACAAGACGTTCCGTATCATATTCAAATATCTCCGCATTTGGATGGACGACTAATATCCTTGCTTCTTTTTTATTATTGATGAAATTTTGTCTCCACTGTTTGTGGTTTTCTTTCGGTGTTTCAGGCCAAAAATCTGCAGGTTCTTTCTGCTCAATGACCCGTGCCCAATGCATGTTAATTCCACTTTTTGATTTATTTACAATATCGGCAGTGATTTCCATACCATCAGAATCCAGAACATAGGAGAACGTTTCTGAAAGAGTCATTGATGAATTTATATCGGAGAGTTTGATGAATTTATCTGCGGGAAGAATAAACACATCTGATTCACTTCGCCCGTTTTCTCGCCATGCACGAGTAAAATAGGACAGGATGAAAGTGGTTATTTTTGCTCGTGAGCGAAGTTGAAACCAACTGGAATCCTCCCATCTTTTCCTATCTCGAACTTTCCATAGCTCATTAAAGTCGCCTTTTCTAGAATTCATTACAACTTCATAATAATAAAACGCTTCAAGAAGCCTATCGTTTTGTAGATTCCAAATTTTATTACCTAAGTTTTTGAAGGGTGATTTGTGAATCTTTGTTGAGCAGAAAAGTGGATTATCCGGTCCACAAATCATGGAGTCTTCAACTAAAAGAAGGAGGGTCTTACCTTCAACAGATGGATTGACATCGTAGGACAAACGTACCACCTCGGTCAAAATTCCTCGTCCTCATCGTCGAGAAGGTTATGCAGCAGGGTGTATCGGCCATCACTACGTCCTCGTTCAAGTACGATTCCTCGATGAGATACTGCAAGAACGGTTTGAGAAGAGATGGCGTCCAACTGGTCTTCCAACAAATGAAATCTGTCAATAAGTTTCTTTGTCCATGCTTCTGAACGACCGACCTCAGATTCATCTAAAATCAAAAGATAATGGGTCATTGAAGTACTGACCTCATTTCTCACATCAAGAATATGTTTGATCATTGCACATTGCATAAGAAGTTCAGAACGCATCCCAAAAGACAGATGTTTTGGAGAGATGGAATGCTTTCCTTGGTGATTGCTTGGAGAAAACAAGAAATTTCCATGACTTGAATCGTATTCTACTGAAATTGACCATGGCCCATTATTTGCAATCATGGCGTTCATATGGTGCAGAATCTCATAGATTGATACCAGCAACGGTTGTTTAACAAAATCCAAAGTTGGAGAAAAACTTGCTCCACTTGCAGCATTAAACAGTTTGACAAATCTGTTGTGGAGTTCATTTCTTCCATCCAAAAATCCGCTTTCCCAATCCGCATCATTTCTCATCACATATCTCAACATCTTAAATTCGTAGAAAGATGGCTCCTCAGCCAATTCTGAAAAGTTTTCTAGCTGCAATAAAGCAGCCTCTCGCTCATCCCAACGATCCCAATTTGCCCCAATATTCAAGGCCGTATAGGTCAGATAGGGATGGTTAAAGTCCATAGCAGAAGGTAATCTAACCCGAAGAATTTCTGCGCCCGTCTCGCCGTTAAAGTCAACCTCTTGTGAGCGGTAAAGGTACTCTAAATGCAATGACTCCGCCATTTGATAATATAGCCCCGTATCTCGAACGGTTTGGTGTTGGTAATTGTTGTGAAAGAGTGCTTTGGTAGATTCAGATGATGGTGGTTTCTGTTTTTTGGCGGTTTCATTATCTAATTTTACAAAGATTTCCAAGATTGATGTGAAAACAGTGTACCTAAAAGACTCATGTTCTTCTGTTTCTGTGAAAAGCAATTCATGCAAGACATACAACAATATATCTTCTTCTTGGTGCAAATTCCTACCTGTTTGGGGTTCAAGTATTAATAAACTCAAAATGGTTTCAATCTCTTCCAACTGTTTTCCAATTTCTTGCACAAGAATATCCTGCTGCACCCTACGAAGTGGAGAACTAACTGAATTTACGTTTTGAAGGAGCATCATCACTAGTTTTTCAAAAGGCGAGTTGAGATCTATATCCATCTCCATTTTTGAATCGAGTGAATATAAGTCTTCTTTTTTGTCGTAAGGTGTGGGGCGGCGATGACCCGGACTTAGTTCTGCTAAGTGTGGTCTGAATCCTCTACCGTACTCGTTTATTCTCTGTTTAAAATCAACCATGCTTTGTTCGGGTGTTTCAAGGTATGTACACTTTATCTGTAGAAAAGAAGCAACTGCATAGATCACACTTTCCATCGAATTGGATGCATTCTTGGCTTGACCTTTCCACTCAAAAGAACTGTTATTGCGAACCAACCAACATGTTTCTTCGTCTTCTGGAGCGGGAATCCAATTTGGTTGGGAAATGTATTCTTCGTCATCAAATTCTGAAAAACCAGGGAAAATTGCAATCTCGGAGACTTCAAGCCTTACGCTTTTTGAATTGGAGTCCGATTCCTCTGAATAGTAATTTAAGTCGAAAAAGAAGGCTATGCCGAGGTCTCCTTCTTGAGATTGAAGCCCAAGCGCTAGAGCACGAAATGGAAAAAGTTTGTTTTCTGCTTGACTTGCAGTGTCCCAGTCCATTTTTTTAAGACAATCAGACATGTAATCATCAAGATGTGAAATTACTTCGTGAAGGGCCTCCTCTCTTGTTGCACCAGCACTGTTGTAGGGAGCCTCACCAATAAAGGGAGTCCGACCATACGTTTTATCCCAAATCGGAGCTAATAAATTTTTGAACACAAAAGTCTTACCGTATCCATTTGGTGCCCATCCCATTTGCAATCCATCATCTAATGAGATACTCATACTTCTTGGGGGAATTATAGGTAATTTCTTGTTTTGAGAAGATATATCTGCTGAAATATACTTAGGAACGATCCCTCCGTAGAGTTTTTGATGAAGTGGTGATGAGAATTCCTCGTTTGAAACTTGCCCGTTTTTTTCGCACAAAATATCAAAGAACTGAACTCGAGTCAATTTAGCATTTGTATTATGGTGGTTGATATCCATTTTATTCACCTCAATAATTGAAATCAGATGACCTTGAGTATCTCCAAAGCAGCAGAAGACCAATGGTCACTACGGCCCTTGTAAAACGGTGAAGGACTTGAAGATACCCCCGAATATAACAACGAATTTCGACCGATCTTCTTACCATTATTTCTTTGAAGAATAAGTTGGTAGAGGATTTCAAGGTGGAACTTGTCCAAGGCTTGAAGATTTTGATATGACGGATAAGAAGGGTGTTGAT
>MDTC01272656.1_pt1 | contig 11114 bp, 10 predicted proteins | sample 811181 | NCBI WGS metagenome assembly MDTC01 (sample SAMN05326644, study PRJNA326480) | marine metagenome | isolation source: seawater | place: Pacific Ocean: North | collected 2011 | reverse complement strand
TTTATTCATTTTATATATTATAATAATTTAATAATATATAAAATAACCATTTTATTCATTAAACATTGATTCTATTAATTTATCTAAATTATTATATTCCCTTGACCATCCTAGCTTATTTATAGCTTTACTTGGATCTCCTAATAATAATTTAACTTCACATGGTCTAAAATATTTTTTATTTACTTTTACTAAAACCTCTTTTGTTTTAAAATCTTTACCCAATTCATTTTCATCTTTACCTACCCACTCAATATCTATATTTATTTTTTTAAAACATTTTTCAACAAATTCACGTATTGAATATGTTTCTCCAGTAGCTAATACATAATCATCTGGTGTATCTTGTTGTAACATTATCCACATACCTTTTACATAATCTTTTGCATGACCCCAGTCACGTTTTGCATCCAAATTTCCTAATTCTAATATATAATCATTATCTCCATTATTTTCTAAATTTTTACTTATTTTTTTAACAGCATTTACAATTTTTTTTGTTACAAAATTATCACCTCTACGAGGAGATTCATGATTAAACAATATACCATTACATGTAAATAAATTATAACCATCTCTATAATTTTTAACTAAAAAATGACTGTACAATTTAGAACATGCATATGGAGATTGTGGATTAAAAGGTGTAGTTTCTTTTTGTGGAACTTCTAATACATCACCATACATTTCGCTTGTTCCTGCTTGATAAAATTTAATTTTATTATTATAATGTGGTAAATTTTTTATTACTTCCAATAATTTTAATGTTCCTAATCCATCTGTTAAGGAAGTATATTCAGGATTTTCAAATGAAACTTTTACATGACTCTGAGCCGCTAAATTATATATTTCTAATACCGAAAAATCTTTATTTGATTCTGCTATATTAGTAATAATATTTAATAATGATAAACTATCGGTTAAATCTCCATATAAAAGATTTAACTTATCTTTTATATTAGAAATTCTCATATAATTAAATACACCCGATGTCCGCCTAACAATACCATAAACTTTATAATCTTTACTTAATAATAATTCAGCCAAATATGATCCATCTTGTCCGGTAATACCAGTGATAAATGCTAACTTTGACATCAATATATATAAATTATAATATGAATTATAATATATATTTATATTGATGTAAATATAAATATTATTTATATTGGATGTAAATATAATTATTATTTATTTTGTCTAATTACTAAGGTCTGGTTTTCTTTCACTGGTCTATTATCTAATATAAATGATCCTACATCACTCGTATCTATATCTGGATACTCTTTAAAATAATCATCTAACATTTTTAATAAATAATCTTTATTAATAGGAGCTTTAACCTTATTTTTACGATAAACAAGCTTCCCATTATTAATATCAAATCTATCTATTTCATTATTTTGCATTACATTTATCAATGTATCTGATAATTGTTTTTTTGTATTTCTTAATTCTTTTAATGATTTCTGTAGTTGTGTAATTTTATTGTTTACAACTATCCATTCTTTTATTGTATTTACCAAAATAACTTTAGAATTATCTTCAGACATTAATATTGTATTAATATTTATATTTAAATTTTTTAAATATAAATATATCAAAATCAACATTGAAAAATAAATAATATTATTCTTTCCATAAAACTCCATATTTGTTTTTATTACATAAAATTCTGAGTACCAAATCTTTTTTATTGCCACTAACAAAACATTTATTTAATTTTAATATTTCTTTTAATTTATCATTTTTCATTTTTGTATAATATTTTTTCTCATTATTATCAATATTATTAATTGTCTCTTCATCATCTTGTGTATATTGTAAGTGTTTATTACAAAAACATCCTATTGTAGTTTTACATGCTAAGTTATTACATTTACCATTTTTTTTTGATATATGTTGACATGTATAACAATTTGCTTGTAAATTATTACATATATCATTTTTTGTATATAAACTATAATTTTTAACATTATAATATTTAAAATATGGTAAATAATTTTTTGTAATTGATCTACAATATGGACATTTTATTTCATTATTTTGAAGATATCTATCAGTTCCTATTTTTTTTGTTTTTTGTTTAATAACCTCATTATATAAATAAAAATAGTTAAATACATGATTACAATCAAGACATATACTATTATCATCAAGTGGTTCATTAGATATTAAACATACTTTATCATTTATTGTATCTGTATTATTAATAATATTATAAAATATATTATTATCTTCAAAATTCATCTATTATGTTAGATAATATGTATTTAATATATATTATGTTATATATTATATTATATATTATATAATTAATATGCAACTATCTAAAAAAGAATGGGGAAATAGTGTCTGGATATTTTTTCATGTAATAGCAGATAGAATAAATGAAGACAAATTTAATACTATAAAAGCTGACGTTATTAATGTTACAAAATTAATATGTTCACATTTACCATGCCCCGAATGTTCTGAACATGCATCAAAAATATTAAAAAATATTAATTTAGAAAAAGTCATAAATTCAAAAGATGATTTAATAAAGTTTTATTTTAATTTTCATAATCATATTAATAAAAAACTTAATAAACCACAGTATAATGAAGCAAAATTATATTCAGATTATACCTCTTATGATATCAAAATATGTATAGAAAATATAAATAAAATTTTTATTTATAAACCTATTATACCTGCATTAATGACTAAAAATTTTCATAAACAATTAGCACATCCAAGATTTAAACAATTAGTAAATAATATTATTAATAGTTTTATTTAATTTACCAGATAAATACTACTTAATACGCTATTTATGACTGTGACGAGGCATATCTGATTTGCGCCAGTGGCGGTGGCGGCGAGGGTAGCGGCGAGCGTGGAAGTGGCGGCGGACTGGGTGGCGGTGAGGGTGGCCATGGTGAGGCATTTCATGACTGTGTGATCTATCATGTTTACCACTTCTATAATATGTTACACATTTAAACTTTTGTTCACTTGGTTTACTGCATTTTGTATTATTGGATATTATCTCACTAAAATAAGCCAACTCTTTATATCCAGTCATTGCAATAATTGAATAATAAATTAAACCAAATACAACACCTACAACTGCACCCAATATTACACCTCCAACTGATGTACAATGATCATGTATTTCTATCATTCCATTTATACCTAAAAGAGCCAATAAAAATGTAACTAATGCAGGATTAACTTGATTATTTACTTTCATAGGGAAAACTAAATAAGATAATGTATAACCAATTATAGATGAACTTAATCCAGGAGATGAAAATACATTTCCATCACTAAATACCGTAAATGGTTGTGGTAATATATTACACATTGATGATGCTAATGGACTCTGTTTTTCTTTTAATAAATTTTTAAAAATATAATTAAAGAAAGTTACTATTGCTAATCCAAATGTAAATATTAAGCCTTTTAATAATGTATTATTAAATATTGATATCATAATAATAAAAAAAATTATTAATAAAGGAGACATTAATGATATATATTTCATTAAATTTGTAAATGTTATTGTCATTGGTTTGATCGACATTTTATTTAGTTTTATAATAACTAAATAAAATATATTTTCAATTAAATTAAAATATGTTTCATCGCGTCATGTATGTTATCTACCTCTATAAATTTATATCCATTACCATCTATCTTTGAAGAATATTTTTCATAAAATAAATTAAAATCTTTAGCATTTTCAGTAGGATATATAAATGTATCAACCCCTGCTCTTATTCCTCCTAAAATTTTTAAATCTAAACCACCAATTGCTGTTATTTTACCTTGTAAACATATTTCACCTGTTATTGCAATATTATGTCTAATCTTTTTATTAGTTAGTAAGCTATAGATAACTGTCGTAATCGCCGCACCAGCAGATGGACCATCTTTAGGCGTTGCTCCTTCTGGAACATGAATATGAATTCCTTGCATTTTAGTTTCTTCAAACTCTTTAGTTGTCTTTTTCAAAGAACTTTTAGTAATAAGAGATAATGCTAAAGTTTTTGCTACCGTCATACTTTCTTTCATTACATCTCCTTGCATTCCTGTTAACTTTAAATCTAAAAATGTAGATGTAAAAAATAGTTTACTTTCTATGTGTAATATACCCCCATTACCATAAGCATTTGCCCACATTCCATTAATAATTCCCACTTTTGGAACTGTATTAATTTTTAAATGTTTTATTGTATGACGTTCATGTAATATTTCATCTATTATTTTTGTGTCTATTACTACTGGTATCGTATATTTATTTGTTTTTTTTAATAATTCCAAATTAATTGAAGAAATTATTTCAAATAGTATTTCTTTAAGCTTACGTACACCTGGTTCATTTGTAAATTTTTCTATTATATATTTCATATTTTCTCTGTCAAAATTGAATATATTTTCTACCCCAAATTTTTTATATAATTCAGGTAATAAGTAGTCTTCACATATAGTTAATTTATCATCTAAATTTAAATTTTCAAATTTTATACGATGGATTCTATCTAATAAAATCTTATCAATTAATTCTACATCATTATATGAAAAAATAAATAATGCTTTTGATAAATCCAAATCTATATTGCTAAAATATTTATCTTGGAATGTATCATTTTGAGTAGAATCTATTAAATGAGTTAATATTCCAATTATCTCTTTACCATGTTCAGTTCTACTTACTTTGTCTAATTCGTCTATAAAAATAATTGGATTCATGCATTTATTTTCAATTAATATATCTACAATTTTCCCCCATGTTGATCCTACATATGTATAATTATGACCATCTAAAATACTACCATTAGACGATCCACCTAAAGCTATAAATGCAAATGGTCTACTTTGTCCATCTATATCTTTTAAACAATTAGCTATGCCTTTTTTTGCTAAACTTGTTTTACCAACACCAGGAGGACCTTCAAATCCAAAACAATAACCCGTCTTTTCGCCATTTATCCATTGACCTATTATGCGTTCTATTTGGTTTTTAGCATTTTTATGTCCATGAATTGCTCCATCTAATATATTATTAAATGAACTAATATAATTAATTATTTCATTATTTTTATAATTTATTTTTGTTATGGATTTATCTATATTTATTAAATAATTATTTAATTGATTTGGACACTGAGTTTCAATTAGCAATAATATATCTCTCATTAAATCTTTATTGGATTTATTTTTTTCAAGATAAGTCTTGATATTATTTCTAATAGAATTAATATTTGTTATATTATTAGTTTGTTTAATACCTGTAATATTGAAATTTTGACTTATATTATTTATTGAATTTATTATATGCAATAAAATTTTTTTCTTATTTGTAAAAACATTAGAAAATATATATTGAATAACATCATTATAAATATTGTATAATTCATTGCTCAAAACATTTATTATATTTAAAATTTCTAATAAATTATAATCATCTTTATTTATCATTTCTTTTATTAAATTTATGAATACTAAAATTTTTGTATTCTCAATATTTATATCTTCATATAATTTAATATTTTCTGTCAATAATTTAAATAAATTTATAATATCATTTTTTTTATATAATATATATTCCTCTTTGTAAATACCAAATGGAATTTTTAATAAACCATCTAAATATTGACGAGCTTTTGAACCTGAATCTTCTGATTTAGATTTAAGTTCTTTTAATTTTTGCATTGCTTTTTCTTTTATATTGTCACTTGCTTTCATTAAACATATTTGTTGTTCCAATGGTATCTTATTATTTTCAAAATTTGATAAATGTGTTGTATATTCTATTGTTTTACACATTGCATCTTTGAAATATTTTTTACAGTTCCATGATAAACTATCATATAATATCTTTTGTTCATTAGAATCGCTTGTTTCGTTTGATAATAAATCATATAACAAATATGCAATATATTGAAATTCTTGTTTATGATTATTTAATAATAAATGAATTAATATCGATCGTTGATTAAATAACTCACTTCCCATAAAATCTTGCACTAAGCAATTTATATTTTTATTTTCCATATTTGTTACTTGTGTCATTATAAAAATATATTTGTTAAATAAATCTGTATTATTGTAAACCAAATAATCTTTAATATTCAAATTATCAAAGTAATTTTTCCAAGAATCAATTACAAACATTTCATTTTTATGCATATTATTTTCATTAATATATTCAATCAATCCTTTCTTTTTATTCAATAAATATGAAGAATCAATATTATTAATCATAACATCGTCATATATACAATTAATAGTTAGTGTTTTTTTATTACTGTAATCATGAATAATTACTTTTATACCATAAACTCGTATATTAAAATTTGTGGATGTTCTCATTAAATCAAAACATTCAAACATTTCAGCATCTTCTATAATTTGCTTATCATCTACTATCTTATTTTTAATTATCTCCTTTTGATATATTTTCTTAGTTGACTTTAATTTATTTTCTTTGTTTTCCCAATTTATAATTTTATAATTTATTGGATGTAAATATTTCTTTATTATTTCATATTTTTCCAAAAAATTTTCATTTAATTTTAAACTATCAATGAAATCCGCACCTAAACACACATCTATTAGTTGCTTAAAATTATATATTCCATAATTTTTTATTAGCGACGATAATGTATTATTAATAAATTGTAATTCATTTATTACATTATCATTATTAAAATTTATCATAATATTTATAATTTTTTCTAAACATTCATAGCATGATTTATATTCACTTGAACTTAATATATTTAAATTTTTATATCTTAAAAGTCCAAATTGAATATTATCAATAACGTCTTTGAAAAAAACTATTTTATCATTATAAATACTAGACATGTTTTTACTAATATAGTATTATATTTATATATTTAAATTTTATATTTAAAAATTGATTTAATATTTAAACTATATTAAAATTTACTATATATGGGAATTCCATATTATTTCAGTTATTTAATTCAAAATCATAAAAATATAATAAAAGAACTAACATCATCAAAAGACTATACATCTTTATTTTTAGATTCTAATTCTATTATATATGACTCAATTGACTTAAATCTGTATGAAAATAATGAACAATTTGAATCATATTTAATAAGCATGGTAATTAAAAAAATAGAAATTATTATAAAATTAATAAATCCAACAAATATTGTATATATTACATTTGATGGTGTTCCCCCTATTGCAAAATTAACACAACAAAAAAACAGACGATATAAATCATGGTACCAAGCAAATATATTAAATAAAAAAACAGTATGGGATACATGTGCTATTACTCCCGGTACCAAATTTATGACAAAATTAAACAATAAACTTACCGAATATTTCCTAAATAGGAAATATAATAATTATAAAATAATATTAAGCTTAACAGATGAACCTGGTGAAGGAGAACATAAAATATGTCAATATATAAGATCTAATAACCTTAAAAATGATAATATTATTATTTATGGTATGGATGCAGATCTAATTATGTTATCATTAAATCACATGAAATATTGTAATTCTGTACTATTATATAGGGAAACTCCAATATTTATAAAATCTCTTGATAATTCATTAGATCCAAATAAAACATATCTAATAAATATAAATGAACTATCCAAAGAAATTTATAATGAAATTACAGACTCTTCTAATACTGAATCTGATAATTTTATAAATAAAATAGAAGACTATATATTCATTTGTTTCTTATTAGGAAATGACTTTATGCCACATTTTCCAGCTATTAATATACGAATTAATGGATTTACTGTTTTACTTGAACTATATAAATCACTTTTTAATAATAATAAATTTTTAACAAAAAATGGTAAAATTGTTTGGTCTAATTTTAGATTATTTATTAGTAAACTCGCTGAAAATGAATATAATTCATTATTAGAAATATATAATATTCGTAATAAACAATCTAAAAAAGTTTACACAGAAGCCAATGATGATGAAAAAGAAAGAAAATTTATTGCTACTCCCACTTGGGAAAGAAATATTGAGAAATTTATTAATCCATACGAAGAATGTTGGGAATTTAGATACTATTATTCTCTATTTGATATAAATATTGATGAAAATAAAGATGCTATTCCTAATATATGCATTAATTATTTACAAACTCTTCAATGGACATACTATTATTACTCTAAGGGATGTGTTAATTGGTCACATTCATATAATTATCATTATCCACCTTTACTTGTTGATTTATATAAACATATTCCATATTTTGATAGTGAACTTGTTCTTAATGAAGATAAAAAAGTAATACATGAATATGTTCTGTTAAGTTATGTACTGTCAAAATATAGCTTATCATTATTACCTGTAAAAATTCATAATTATTTATTAAAAAATTATGAAAATCATTATAATACTGATTATGAATTTTCGTATTCTTTCTGTAAATATTTCTGGGAAGCACACGTTAAATTTCCTGAATTAAATTTTGATAAATTTGAAAAAGATATTATAAAATTAGTGAAATAAATTATTTATTAATATATATATGCCGACTTCAAAAAGAAAAACATCAAAGAAAACATCACCTAAACCAAAACCAGAAGATTCTAAACTTTATCATTTACCATATGAAATACAAATAGAGATTGCACAAAAAGCCGGAATATTCGATTATTTTATGGAAAAATTAACTATAAGACTTGATTATATAATTAGGGACGATACAATTGATTTAGATTATAATTTAATTTTATTAAAATTAAAACCTAAATTTTTTGATGATATAATAAATCCAAAAAAAATAGATGATAAAAGAAATTTTAAAGATTTTAATACAAAATTAGAAAAATTTGTATATAAATATGTCATTCCTTTAGTAGAGTATATAGGAGATTTTAAAGAAATTTTTAAAATATTTTTAGATAAAGATGATGACTATAATGGAGATCCTATTAGAGAATTATATAGTGAAGATTTACAAGATTATGAATTTGATCCTAAAATGCATCCAGCAGATGATGAATTTGGAAATATGATGCAACAAATAAATGATATGGAAAAACGAGGGAAAATAATTATTCCTAAAATAAATAAACAATTATTTATTTTAAATAAACACTTCAATTCTACACTTAAAAAAGATTTACTTAATTTATTTAATAAAATTATTAAACGATATAATAAATTATACGGTAAATCTTTACCATTAATAGATGAATATAAACATACTAGTATTAGACGTGGATATAGACGTTCTTCTAAAAACCGTAGATTTACCCGTTCTGCTACTAGAAATGCCAAAAAAGTATCAATAAATAAATCATTAAGAGAACTCTTAAATCAAAAACGAGAATTTCTTCCAAAGAAACATTCATTATATTTAAATCCTAACGATTATCAGGAACATGATTTTCATCATACAAATAGATTTATGGATGAAAAAATGTATCATGATGCTAAACAGTCTACCCGTCGTAATAAATCATATTAATTATATTATATTATTCATTAAAATAATATAATAATACTATTAAATATCTATTCTACTAACTTCATACAGCTTTCGAAAAATTTTTTTACACCATTTATATCTCCGCCTAAATGGCATTCTGCCGGAACATACCAATGTTCATCTATATCTTTACCCGGTGTAAATGCTAAAATAGCAGGAATTCCATTTAACATTTTATATTTTTTTAATTTCATATACAAATCTAATGATTCGTCAACATCTATTTCATAGAAAATAATTGTTTCTGGTAGATTATTAATATAATTTTTACATATTGGTGCTATTTTTTGACACGGAGCACACCAATCAGCTGTAAATTTTAAAATAAGTAACTGTTTTGGTTGCATAGTCTTTCTAAATTGTTTTAATGTTTCTTCTGTAAAGGTAGCCATTATATTATAATAATAAGTGTTATATTTAAATAATTATTATATTATTTTAAATATTCAATTAAAATTATTCCACTTTTATTACATACCCATACTGCACCTTCGCTAACTGAATTAATATCTATTCTGGGTATAACTATATTATTGCATATGTCATTATTAGATAAATCATTATTAGATAAATCATTATTAGATGAAGCAATAATTAAATCAATAATTCTATTATTTAGTATATTATTACGTGTATCATTAATATTAACTTCTTTATATGAAATAACGCCATATAGTTAATTTAATTAAAGATTTTATGATCTCTTTCTAGTTTTTCTAAGCTTTTTAAGTTTATTATCTAAATTTTGTGCAACTTTAATACAATCTATATTAGGTTCATTTGCATTTTTATTTATATACAATTTCACTCTTGGATCTAAATTAAAATTTTTTGTTATATATCTTCGTCTTCCTCTAATGATTCTTAGATTTCCATCTGCCATATTTTGTATATAACATTTACCCATACCACCTCTTCGAGTTGTTTTCCTTCCTGTGCGAGAAGTAGAGGGTAATTTAGTTTTTTTATCTCTCTTTCTAGTTTTTCTAATTTGTGTATTTTGAGATATAAATGGTAACTTAGTTTTTTGCTCTCTTTTTTGCTGTCGAGTGCGGAGACGAACATCACGAGCAAGCCTGGAGGCTCGTCCACCTTCCAACCCCAGCTTTCTTTTTGTTTTATCTTCTGTAAAAACTGCATTTATTGATTTTTCAATTTCAATTTCAGTTGGATTAAATTTATTATTTGTTAGTAATTCTAAAATAATTCGATCTTCTTGAGTAGGATTCTTTAAATCTTTTATCATTTTATCTTTTATTTCTTGAGTTAAAGATGGAGCTTTATCAATTATTTCTTTTATTCTTTGCATTCTTTGCATTGTTTCTTTATTAATTATTTGTTGCATTAGTTGCTTTGTTCCTTTAGTACCCATTCTTTTACGTCGTAGAAATGCAGAATTAGGAAGCGCAGAACGTAAATTGAGCTCTGTTCCCATACCACCTACTGGTGTAGCTTCAGTACATTTCGCAGCTGTATGAGCCGCTTGCCTTGCTTGTTTATGAGCGTCAGCAGATGAAACTCCATGAGTGATCGATTTAGTATAATCTTCTTTGTATGTACTATTATATGTTTTTATTTGTAAAATAATTTTTTGTAAATCAGCATT
>MDTC01117263.1_pt1 | contig 11114 bp, 7 predicted proteins | sample 811181 | NCBI WGS metagenome assembly MDTC01 (sample SAMN05326644, study PRJNA326480) | marine metagenome | isolation source: seawater | place: Pacific Ocean: North | collected 2011 | reverse complement strand
GCTGAGCTCACTGTCGGTCAAGTAATCACTGAGACCGGCATTCAGACTATCGAGTGTTTTTATGGCAGCCCGGAATGCAGCTTCAGCTTGTTCCGCCGACGACGCAAAGAGAGTGATCTCGAAGGTGGTACCCATCTGCGGGTGCACCTTTTGATAACGCCTTTCCTGGCTCTCGTTTGAGCAGGACACTAGCAGGCTGACAAGAATGCAGGCAAATGCGTTAGCAACCTTCTTAGGGGGTCTCATTCAGCAGAAAGGTGCCTGCCATCGTGATCGGTGCAGGGAATGCGCGTGGCAGCACGGCGGTGAACGTGCCCGTGCTGCCTGAAGTGAAATTCAGGCTAAACTGCGTGAGGTTGAGCGGAGCAATCAGATCAGAAGGTACAATTAACGTGGCCTTGGTCGGACTATCGATGCGGTAGAGAAAAGTGCTGATGTCTACGGCTGCGTTGCTGGTGAAAGTGGCCTTGCCAGTAGTGGGAGTGTTGAATTGGTAAAGCAGGCTCGATGAGGTGGGGGAAGATCCGAAACGGGTGATCGAGGTCTCCAACGTCTTACCAATGACAAACGGCGGTGGGAACACGACGGTGGGGTAGGCAATCTCGGCGATACGGAAGAAATTAGTGCGTCGGCCGGTCACCACATCAGACACATCGACCGGGAGGTCTGGCGTCGCTTCATCGTCGCCGAAGAAGGCGATGCGTTCCGAGGTCCACTCTTGCAAGTTGGGCGATGCATAGAGCTGCACATCGCTATTGGGTTGGAACTTGGATTCCAAGCGGAAGAGGCCGTCGGTTCGGCGCCAAGTCGATTTCAGGTGGCGGACAACGGGCAATTGCACTGACTCTACAGAAAAAGCCTCTGCTGCGGCACCAATGCGCTCAATCTTGATACTCTTCAGCGTGACTTCTTCCACAGGCCGATCCCCCTGATCAGTGGCAACCTTAGAAATAGCAGTGACCACGTCCGTGCCTTCCACTATTTCGCCAAAGACCGAGTGCACATTGTTCAGCCATGGCGTTTCTTTCACTGGAATGAAGAACTGGCTGCCATTGCTGTTTGGGCCACTATTGGCCATCGACAGCACAAAGGGCTCATGGGTGAGACTGGGATGAAACTCGTCCTGGAACACATAACCTGGACCATCCGTGCCTCTGCGATTCGGAGACCCAGTCTGAATCATGAAATCATCAATCACCCGATGGAAAATCATGTCATCGTAGAACCCGCTGCTCTCATTCAATGCGCCCGATAGAAGGTCTAGCGAAGTCTGGGTGCCCTCGATGAGCCCAACGAAATTGGCTACTACTGTGGGCACCTTTTCATATTCTAACTGCGCTCGGATTGTGCCTTTAGTAGTCTCGATGATGGCGAATAAGCCGTCATCCGCAGCTTGGGATTCCGAGAACCGGGAAAGGAGCAGAAAGAGCAAACAGGGGAAATAACAGGATCGCATGGGAGGATGGGGAGGAAAGCGTAGCTAAAGGGACCACGAAACCCGCTGAGATGCAACTGAGTGGCGTCACTTGGCAGTTGGCCGAAGGCGGGCTACGGTCAAAGATGAATCACTGGCTTGCCATCGTGCTAACGTTAGTTCTATCGTCTTGGATAGGGTCTGCTCAAGATGCCTCACCGGAGAAGCAGGAAGGTCCTGCGCTCAAAGCGCAGCGTCCGACGGCGATCTATTTTCACTACGCACTCTATTTCACACCCAAACCGAAAGGCGACCCTGAGGCCGTGGGGCGAGACATAATGGCTGCAGACTTTGCCAAGGAATTGACCTATCGAGACGAAGACACCAAACTAGAAAAAGGCAATTACCTCGCTTTTCGCAGCCTGCCGGTGAAAAAGTATGAGCCACCAAGTGTGACCTACCTGCAACACAAAGGCTTCGGCATCTCCCAAGAGCAGCGCGAGCAACTGCAAGATTCCGGCATCGTCCTGCTGGTCGATATCTACATCATCAAGCCGGATAATTTTGAATACCTCACAGTTGTGAACAAGATGGTCGGAGCCATCGCAGAGCAAACCAATGGCTTCATTTGGGATGAAGAAACTCGCGAGATGTTCTCGCCCTTAGCCTGGGAAAAGACACGAATCCCTGAGGCTGACAGTTCCGTCGCTCTAGCAAACACCACGCTGCATGGTTATGAGATGCCATCGAAGAACTACCGGGCTGTGAGCTTTGGGATGCGGAAGTTAGGTCTTCCTGACATTGTGGTTAAAGAATTCCCGAAGCCATTCTGGACACCGACCATGTCGATGATGCGTTTTCTGGTGGCCTACATAGGCGAGCCTGGTCCGTTGACGCCGAAGCAGCGATGGTTGCCGCAGGAATTAAAGGCTTTGCTAGGGCTTAATTTAAAGCTCACAGAAGTACCTCAAATCCAGCTGGTGCCTTCCAAGCGCGACGAAGGTGATCCACGTAATGACCTGTGGACGATCGACTTTAATCAGTATCCAGGAGAATCCTATCATGAGCAACAAGCTCATGTAATATTTAAATTGTTTCAGCCAAATGATACTCTGTTAGGAGTGTGGAGTCAGCGAGAAGAGCTGATGGAACTGAGCAAAGCAGCGCGTGCCAAGCTTGCTGGAAAGAAGTCTTTTCTAGTAGACGAAGGTCTCGGGCCAGAACAGCGGCTGGTGCTGAAGGCGTTCGTGGGGGGCGAGTATCTATGGGTCGAATTCAAGAGCTGGAAAGACGACACCCTAGTGGGCGCACTGTTGAACGAAATCACAGCAGATGGATCCAAAACCCAAGGTGACTCGCTCAGTGTTCCGTTTGATCAGATCTTTGACTACCTCTTCGTCGATGGTGATGGCAGCCAGGAAGGCAACGAAACGACAAAATTTATGGTGAAGCTTCGGGAAAACGATTTTCCAGGTGCATTGAATCCTAGGAACGCCAAACCATCAGCAAAACAGAAGAAGTGAAACGAGCGAGCGAATCCATGGCTTAATTCACTACGATTTAATTATAAATAATTCAATATTGTATTGCAAAGTGGGAAAGTATGGTTATTCTGAATGTAAATTGGTGGATTTCCTTGATTATGCTAGCGGAGTGCTTAAAAACGAAGGTCGCAGACCTGTAGAATTCAATGCTATCGGCGATTTAAGACCTTGACTGGCTACCTCGACCATATTATTGAACCCTCGGTCTATCTCCAGATTGGTGATAGGCTATCGAGAACGCGCTTTGCAAACCAACAAAGAAATGCTGCCTCACCCTGCAATCAAACCAGATAAAGAACATCCTCAACAAACCAACCCTAAAAAGATAACCTATCTATGAGTAATATAACTAAAGCTAGTGTCCCTGGGAGTCGGCAACGATGGGGAGGCTTAAGCCTGAACAAGGGAAGTTCGTTGAGAGGACTGTTCCTTGCTGCGGTTTCGGGTCTCTTTCTGACGTCCGCTCTTGCGGCAGACCCCAACCTCACCGGCCCAACGACTGTTGTCGAAGACGTTGCTTTCGATGGCGGTGCTACACCGACTCGTTTGGTGACCAATCAACTTAACCTGGCCTGGGACAAGGGCGGTAGCAATAACATCGTTCAGTTCCGTATCTTCGTTGGCACGAAGAAGGGCTTTGGTGATATTTTCCCTGGTGCAGCAGCTGTCGAGACAGCTGATATTAATGCAGTTGCGGATGAGAACAGCTACAGCCAAAGCTACACTGTCCCGACTGACGGCAACGATCTTTGGGTGCGTTTGCATTGGCTCGACTCGAGTGGTGCTGGATCGTTAGAGTGGCGCGATTATGTTTACAGTGCTGCGAATCAGCATTATCTGACAGGTCCTGCCGCAAACAGTACTGTACCTACAGCAACGGCCGATGGCTGTTTGGTGGTGCAAGATCTCACCTTCACGTGGGAAGTTGCTTCGAGCCTTGGCGAGCCTAACAAATGGTGGGTCTGGGCAGGAACCTCTCCGTACACTGGGGCAGGTAATGCTCATCGCAACATAACGAATAGTGGTGCGTTGTCTGCGGATTCTCGCTCACACACCATTGCAGCGAGCAATATTCCTTCCGACGGTGGTCCTATTTATGTGACCTTGTGGTATGACACCATAGCAGATGGAGATTCCACTGCGCAGAGTGATTGGGAGTTTGTGAGTGCAGATGCAGCTGCCATCCCGTATACGATCATTTATACATCGCCTAGTTTCCCTTCCCTCAAGGTGGGTGGATCTTCTGATACATTCCCCGGCACTCAGGGTACATTCGAGTTGTCTCCTAATGGCCAGAACGTAGAGTTCTTCTGGCTGTATGGCGGCACGAACGCAGATCCTCTCCTCTATCACAGCGCTGGTAGTGTGATTCCTGGTGGTAGCACGGCAACTCTGACTAGTCAGGGTTTCCAGAACTTTCCATCTAATGGTGAAGACATTTTGATGACTATTTATTGGCGCAATGCTGGTGAAGGTCCTGACAAATGGAAATGTCGTCGCCAATCATTCACGGCTTCTTCAGGTCCAATCATCACAGCCCCAGCGGCAGACTCGGAAGGAGTATTACCAGTTCTACCGAGCAACCATGATGACATTTCTAACAGTGAGACGCTTACTTTTGATCCTAATGGCACCAACGCTACTAGTTATCAGGTGATCGTAAACACCTCTGGTGATGAGAACGATACGACAACAGCAATCCTGAACACGACTGTTAATGCAGCGGGCGGCTACACAATGGACGGCACACCAATCAGTGTTTCTCTGCCTATTAGCAGTATCAAGCCGAATGGCACCCCGTTGACTGTAATCGTTCGTTACAACGTTCCGGGCGGGGTTGGCGAAGGTGGATACGATGGATTTACTAAGCTTACTTATAATACCAAGCAGATTCCGCATTTGGTTGCGCCAACGAGCTTGGGTAGTAATTTTGCAAGTTCACTTGCGAATGAGGCTACCTTCACTTGGGTCGACGGTGGAGCCACTGTGCTAGGTTACTGGTTGTATGTAGGTAAGACACAGGGAAGCAATGATTACTACAATTCAGGTGCTGGGAAAGGCCTTACTTATACATCACAGGAATTGGTCAATAAGCTCCCTACTGACGGTTCTGATGTCTGGGTTCGGTTGTATTATCAGGTGGAGACAACTACCTCTTCCAACAACGCCGATCCTGATAATGATAATTCCAGTTCTACAAACGTCTGGAAAAAGTGTGACTTCAAGTTCACATTGCCATCGTCTCCTGAGATCACCGATCCGGGTTATGGCGGCACAATTTCTGGCACTCAAGCTTCGTTGACCATGGATACCCGCGGTGTTGGTGTCACCGGTACTTGGATTACGGTTTCCTCGGAGGCTCCTTCGGGTGGCTCTGCCGAAAATCCTAATCCATCGGTGGATGCTAATAACATCATCGACAACAGCGGATTGCTTCCAGCTCCTGCAGCTGGAACGACCACGGTCAACTACACCGTTCGCAATCTTCCTGTCGATGGTTCAAAGGTTTACGCTACCTTCTGGTATCTTGAGTCTTCATCGCAGCCATCTGAGGCAGGCCGCTGGTCCCATCGGACCTTTGCTTACACTTCGTCCAACGACAATCCAACTCCTACGCTCACAGCGCCTCCGATAAGTGCTGCAGAAAATGCTACTAACGAGGTGGCTGAGGACTTCGTGTTTACCTGGAGTAAAGGATCAACAGTTGTTTATGGTTGGTGGATCTATCTGTCTGGGACCGACGGCGATGGTGCTGGCTCCGCTGGTGGTTCTAATATATACAACTCTGGGTTCCTGCAGCCCGGCACAAGCTCTGTATCCGTGACCGGTATTCCAACGGGTGACAATTACTTGCGGATCTGGTATCTCGATGAGTTTACTGACTGGAAGTTCGTAGATTACACCGTCAATCGTCCCGCAGGTAGCGGTGGTGGCAGTGGCACTCCTGACGAGCCAGTAGGTTCGAGCGACTAACGTTGCTGGTATTCAACTAATATCGCCGAAGGCCAGCGGGGAAATCCGCTGGCCTTCTTGTTTTTAGGCGCATTGCGTTTTTATATGAATACAAGATTGAATGAGAGTAGGGCTTTACTTGATTGTTGCCGTAATCCTCGCTATCATAGCCCGTAAATTCTTTTTCTAAGACTATGTGCCGAAGAATCCTTTTACCAACCCTCCTAGCGTTGCTTGCCTTCGTGGCTCCCTTAATTGCTGACCCGAGTATCGTTTCACCCAGTAGTGGCGCTACTTTGCCTGGGTCTACCGTTGAATTCGAGTGGTCAAATCAAGGCAGTACTATTGTTTTCTACCATCTCAATGTTGGTAGCACTCTTGGTGGCGAAGATTATTTTCGTGGTATCTTTGATCCAGATGAAGAATCCATAACAGTCTCTAGTTTACCAACAGATGGCTCCGGAGTTTTCGCCCGGCTCTTTTATATGCTAGAGGTGAATGGTGGTTACGCATTTCGGTGGTCCGATTACACTTACAGTACGCCTCTTCCTTCCCCTCCGACGCTCACGTCTCCTACGCCTAATTCGTCGTTGGCAGGTTCAAGCGCCACCTTTAAATGGCAGGACAATGGTACCGCTGCCACGCAATATCGCCTTCAAGTAGGTTCCACTATTGGTGGGTCTCAGTATTTTGATCAGGAATTGGCCGGTGCGTCCCGGGAGCAATTGGTCACAGGGCTTCCACAGGATGGTTCCACGGTGCGAGTTCGCCTGTCCTACTATTTTATCAACGTTTGGCGTCAGATCGATTATCAATATACTGCAGCTTTGGAAAGTGGTGATCCTTTGATTACCGCTCCAGCTTTTGGTGAAACGGTCACCACTGCACCATTTGTGATTCAGTGGGATCCTAATCAAGGCCTGGTCGACAAGTGGCAGGTTCTTGTAGGGTTGACTGCCGGTGCAGGTGGCATTCTTGATACGGATGAAGTCGGAACCGATGTTCGCTCTACCACAGTGTCGACTTTTCCCGCTGGAGAGAACGTTTTCTTCATTCGCCTTCGTTGGCTGGAAAATGGGGTTTGGTCCGAAAAAGATACTCAGTACACGTATGATCCTAATGGTGATGCTGCTCCGCAGGTTTTTAATCCACCAGCCGGAAGTGAAATCGTAGGCTCCTCAGCCACTTTTGAGTGGACGCCCAAAGCGATCCCCGTTGATGAGTGGTGGATCTACGTTGGCCTCGCCCCAGGCGATGACAGCATCTTCAACCAAGTGATGGGTGCTGACACTAGTGTCACCGTCAACAATTTGCCTTCTGATGGGCAGAATCTCTATGTTCGCCTGTTCTATCGCGTGGGTGAAGTTTGGAATCAACGGGACCATCTCTACATCACGCGCCGCCAGCCAAAGATGTCCTTTCCTACTCCTGGCACCAAGATCAGTGGTCCCCATTTGACATTCGAATGGGACGACAATGACGTGATAGGCAATGCTTGGTCGTTCACGATTGGACGCAATCAAGGTGGCTCCGAAATCTTCGATACTGGTACATTGTTTGGAGAAACCCGAAGCCAACAGGTCAATCTGCCAGTTAATATCAGTGGACCTGTTTGGGTTCGGCTCTGGCATTTGCCTAATAGCTTCACTTGGAGCTTCGCCGATTTTCTTTATGACGCTCAAAGTGCATCAGAGCCGGCTCTTCTAGAGCCACTCGCTGGCAGTACTTTGACAGGTGGTGGTGATTTCAGATTCTTTTTTTCTAACAACGATACCACCTTGTTCGCTTATTGGGTCTATGTTGGTAGCACCATTGCTGGCAGAGACCTCTTCAATTCTGGTCTCATCGCTGACAACGCCAACTTTGTGGATGTCTTGAACCTTCCAAACGAAGACCAACAAATCCACGTCCGTCTCTGGTGGCTGGCTCAGGTTGGTCAGTGGAGCTTTGCTGACTACACATTGAAGTTGGCCAAGTCTTCGACTCCGGGGGTTACACCGCCCACCGGCACCATTCCGGTGACGCCTCCTGTGATTCCCCAATAGCTCATAATTGCGGGCGTTGAGCGTTTGGAATTCCCAATCGTTCCCACACTTTTCCAGAAGAGACTCCATCCTCGCGTAAGCTTCGGAGAGCCGTTGACCGATCGCGTGTTGCCAAGCGCTTGCCTGTGTTGTCACAGACTAGCTGATGGTGGTAATAAGTCGGCACATCGTATCCAAGTAATGCCTGCAACAATCGATGAATGTCAGTGGAGGCTGTTAAATCTTTGCCACGCGTCACCAGAGTGATGCCCTGAGCAGAATCGTCGATGGCAACCGCCAAATGATAGCTGGTTGGCGTTTCCTTGCGGGCGAGGACCACGTCTCCAAAGGCGCCTGGTTGGGCGATTCGGGTGCCCATCTTGCGGTCCTGCCATATGAGTGGCACTTCAACTGTTGCTAAGGCCTGCGCCATATCCAGCCGTAATGCATGCGGCTCATCAGCCTTCAGGCGTGCAGAGCGTACCTGAAAATCAAGCTCTCGGCATTGCCCCTTATAAATGGGTCCCTCGGGCCCATGCGGTGCGGAAACAGATGCACGAATATCCTTCCGAGTGCAGAAGCATGGGTAAATCAATGCCCGGCTAGCAAGTTTGTCCAGCGCTTCAGCATAGTTAGGCATTCGCTGACTTTGCCTAATGGGGTCCAGATCTGGGCGTATGCCAAGCCAGGCCAGGTCTTCAAGGATTGCTGCTTCATACTCAGGTCGACAGCGTCCTGGATCGATGTCTTCCCAACGCAGCAAGAATTGGCCGTCTGCCTTGCGTGCCTCGGACCAGGCAACCCAAGCAGCATAAGCATGCCCAAGATGCAGAAACCCCGTAGGACTAGGAGCGAATCGAGTGATCATTTATCCAACCTACAGTTGCGTGAAAGTGTATTCCCTCCTATTCGTCGAACCATGTCAGACATCAACATCGTCCTTAAAACCAGCAAAGGTAACATCGAGGCAGTCCTCTATGCAGGCGACGTTTCGGTCACAGTTGCAAATTTTCTCAATCTTGCCAGCCGAGGCTATTATGACGGTATCTCTTTTCATCGTGTGATTCCGAATTTCATGATACAGGGTGGTGATCCCACGGGCACAGGCTCAGGGGGGCCTGGCTACCGGTTCGAAGACGAATTTCGCCCACACCTGAAGCACGATAAGGCGGGCATCTTTTCCATGGCCAATGCCGGCCCCAGCACCAATGGTAGCCAATTCTTCATCACCCATGGTGCGACTCCACACCTTGATCACAAACACACTGTGTTTGGTCACGTCCGGGTTGGGCAGGACATTGTGGATAGCATTGCTCAAGGCGACACAATCACTGGTATTGATATCGTTGATTCGCCAGATGCGCTGTTCGCGGCTCAAGCCGATCGCATTCAAGAGTGGAACAACAACCTCTCATAGAGAAAGGTCTTCCAACAGTCGCGCAACTCGATGGGTAGACGACACATTCAAATAGGGCTGGCTGGTCTTGGCAACGTCGGCATGGGTGTGTATACCAATCTCGATAAGAATCGTGAACTGTTAGGTCATCGCTGCCAAGCGGACTTGGAAATCAAGCGGATTGCAGTTCGTGATCTAGCTCGAACTCGCGAGCGTAAGGTCCCCAAAGCCTTGCTGACGGACCGTTGGCAAGACCTCATTGAAGATAACGATATCGATGTCGTCATTGAGCTCATCGGTGGCACCGAACAAGCACGGACTTTGGTTATTGAGGCCCTCCGCCGCAAGAAAGTAGTAGTTTCAGGCAACAAAGCCCTTCTCGCCGAACACGGGCAAGAGATATTCGCATTGGCTCAAGAGATGGAGGTCCCTGTCTACTTCGAAGCCGCTGTTGCTGGTGGAATCCCTATCATTAAGGCGATTCAAGAATCCCTAGTCGGAAATCGCATTGAACTCATTTCTGGGATTATTAATGGCACTTGCAACTACATCCTCACCCGCATGCGTGATGAGGGGCTTGGTTACCAGGAAGCCTTAAAGGAAGCACAAGAACTTGGCTATGCCGAAAGCGACCCGACTTTGGATGTGAATGGCTGGGACGCAGGACATAAAGCGGTGCTGTTGGCATCCTTGGCCTGTGGGAAATGGGTGTCAGCTGATAAGATTCATGTCAAAGGCATTGAAGGCATTAGCGTTAATGACATCAAGTTTGTCGAGAATCTCGGATACACAGTAAAGCTGTTAGCCATTATCCGTGGTTGTGCTGAAACCTCCATGGAAGTCCGAGTACAACCTTGCCTCGTGCCACGACAACACTTATTGGCTTCGGTGAATGGTGTCTTCAATGCGGTCATGGTCGAAGGTGATCTCGTTGGTGAGACCTTGTTCTACGGCAGTGGTGCAGGCCAGAACCCAACATCTAGTTCTGTCATCGCCGACTTGGTTGATGCTGCGGTCGGTCTTCAGCATCATGAGAAACGCGGCTACATTCCCTCCAATGACCTCGCGCAGGTCATGCCTATCGAAAAAACGGTTTCTCAGTATTACCTACGTTTGAAAGTGGAAAATCGTCCTGGTGTCTTGGCTCAAGTTGCCGCCATTACCGGGAAACATGGTATTGGCATCACTTCCGTCATTCAGCCGGAGACTTCTGCGCCGGTGGCAGATTTAGTGCTTATGATAGACGATGCACCTTTTGGTTCATTAAATACGGCCCTGGCCGAAGTCCAAGAGCTCTCCTGCACTAGTGATAAACCTACCCTGTTGCGCATGGAAAACTTTGCGTATTAATTGTTAATTAAAGCAATGTTATGAACCATGACCACGGAGTTATTGCTCGGTATCGGGAGCACATGCCAGTCTCAAAAGATACCCTGGCGGTATCCCTTAATGAAGGGTCGACGCCCTTGGTATATTCCCCCAAGTTGAGCGATAAAGTGGGGCGTAAGTGCCAAGTCTTTGTAAAATACGAAGGGCTCAATCCTACCGGATCTTTCAAAGATCGCGGAATGACAATGGCAATTACCAATGCTGCTGAACGCGGCGTCAAGGCCGTTATTTGCGCCTCTACGGGCAACACTTCGGCCTCTGCAGCAGCGTATGCGGCACGCGCCAACATGGACTGCATCGTTCTTCTACCAGCAGGCAAGATCGCTAAAGGTAAACTAGCACAAGCACTTATCTACGGTGCCAAAGTCATAGAGATTGATGGCAATTTTGATGAT
>MDTC01248679.1_pt1 | contig 11116 bp, 11 predicted proteins | sample 811181 | NCBI WGS metagenome assembly MDTC01 (sample SAMN05326644, study PRJNA326480) | marine metagenome | isolation source: seawater | place: Pacific Ocean: North | collected 2011 | reverse complement strand
GCATTGGATGTGTGATCCCAAAAAACAAGAGGCAAAAGATGAACAGGTATTTTGACAAAGAATCATACAAAAAGCGTGGTACAGTCGAGTGTACGTTCAACAGAGCAAAGCAAAACAGAAGGTTGGCTACAAGATACGAAAAGCTACCTGAGATGTTTTTGGCAATGTGGACGATTTCTTCCATAGTGGCGTGGCTTTAAGTTTGCAGACACGCCCTAGAATGGTGACAGACGTTGCTTAAGACAAGTTTGTTACGGTTTTTTTTTGCGTGGGTTGTTGTTTTCCGTCTATATGTATGTCAATATATGGAATCTTTGATGTGATTCTATATGAGGCCATGTCTTGTGAGGAGGGTGTTTCCATGTCTTCATTACATTTACTCTTACGTTATGCTTTATCTGTATGTTCCGTGTTGTTGTGTCTTGGTTGTTTAGGATGTACACACCAGCAAGCTGCTCGTGTGTCTAAGTCACAGAAGAGATCTCCGATCTTTCTCTGGAAGGCCAGCCATCCACAAGCGCCTAAGGCGAGTCTGTATTTGTATGGTACGATTCACGTTGGCAAAGAACAAAAAGCTGGTGTCGATATTGCTGTAAAGGAGGCGCTTGATCGCTCTGAATTACTTGCCTTAGAGAGTGTTCCTGCGGATCGTTCTACCAAAAAAACGGCTCTTGCGACGGCAAAAATGGAACAAGAGCGACGTATTGTGCAGCAACATGGGTTGTTATCAGGTCGTCAACAGCTGCACAAAGTCATCTCTCCTAAAACGTACCGACTTCTCACAAAAGTCTCTCGCAAGTTTGGAATGTCACCTCGCTTTTTTCACAAGATGAAGCCGTGGCTTGTAAGTATGGCGCTCTCCTCGATTCAGATGGGATATGCTGATGTACGTCGTGAGTTTGGGAAGGAGAGTATTTTGATGACTTATGCTGAGAAAAACAAGCAACGACTTGTTTCTCTTGAGCGGTTATCAGATCAGCTGCAGGTCTTCAGCAAGATGTCACCCAAGCAACAGGAGGCATACCTCGTGAGTACGTTGATGGGGCTTGATGGTCATGATGATACCTTTAAGATCTTGGATATATACAAAACAGGCAATATGGACCTGCTGGAAAAGTATCTCAACCAATCTAACCTCGAACAATTTCGAGATCTTCGTAGACGTATCGGGGATGATCGCAACGTGTTGATGGTGAAGAGGATCAAGGAGCTTGTGGCGCAAAGCAAGAAGGCGTTTGTCGCCGTTGGCGTCGCACACTATGTCGGTAAGACGGGAATCCTCGCGTTGTTAAAGAGCAGCGGCTATACGATTCAACGTGTCCCTGCCAAGGGGCTTTTGCCTTTTCAGCAACCGTTTGACCGGTATCAACATCCCGATAAGTATTGGATTCATGTGAAGGATCGTCGGCACAGGGTGAGCATCAAGTTTCCTGTGAAGCCACGTAAGCTCGAAAAGAAGATCTCCACCCCAAATGGGATCCATCTGCATACACTTTACACAGCAGAGCGGGCTATTTTTCACACGGCGATGTCCATTACTGAGTACCCGCCTCGTGTCCGTCAGCTCCTCCACTACACGACCAATCGCGCGAGATTGTACAACCACGTGGTGAGAGGATGGTTGCACCGTACAAAAGGGAAATTGGTAACGTTCCAGAAGGTTCGTCTTTTTGGTTCCATCGCTTTTTTTGTCCAGGTCAAGACCCACTCGACCTTTCAGGAAGGGTTTTTGACGTTGCGCAATGGTCGGATGATCCAGATCGCTGTCATTCATATTGGAAAATTGCTCCCTAAAGACCCGAGAAGATCATGGCGTAAGGTGTTCTTTCGCTCTCTCTCGATGGAGCGCAGCCGGAGCTTTGGTATCACCCTCTGATGGACTGTTTCGGAAGGGGAGAGTGTTCTTTTTTGTGATGTGTGTTGGGTTGTGAGGGGGGAGCGCGTATAGTCATTTTCGCGATGAATTGACTTCCCAAGGACACTGGAAAGGATGCTCCATGACGACATATCTTCCACAATTTCTCGCTCTCGAAGGCGCTGAGAGCGAACCGTTGATCTCTTTGCTCAAGAACCTCTTTGACCAAAACGTTACAGCTGTCGAGCTACGCAAAGAGGTCTCATGCTCTCTTGCAAATGCTGGTCATATTGGAAAAACAACGACTCCTGCGTGGTTGGTTCTTCATCAACCAAAAGATTGGGAGAACAATGATCCGCATCTTTTGGAGGAGGAGTCTATCCTGGTACATCTCGAAGCACCGATGTTTTTTGCTGTGCCGAGTGATGGGGATGTTTTTTACGGCAACCTCGATGGGTATGGTGAGAAAGACCTCGTCTATCAAAGCTGGGGAGAGGCGTACTCTTTGTATCTTGATAAGGACGGCAATACAGATGATACACCTTTGAAGGTCAGCGATAAAGACATTCCCCAACTCGTAGCGTATGATCAGGAGTCTTCTATTGTGCTTGGTCGTCTGCAATGGTTTGAGCCTTCGCCAACAACGATATCATCATGGATATCTTTGATGGAGATCGCTGCGAGCGCGGTCTTTGATGCGGAGATGGAACCCTACACTGTCCCTGAGGGTGACGAGAATGAAGTCAGCCGTGATGTGGAGATGTCTGTGGAGGGATTTTCAGAGAGCGTGATGGGGTCTGGTGTGATGGGCGCGACGCGTCACAACGCGAGTGAGCAAGAAGGACCACGCCAACTCCCCCACATTTTGTGGCGCGCGACAGCAACAGGTTCGAGTGGATCGGAGTGGGGAGGGAACCCTGTCATCGCTGGAGATTGTGTCATCACGAGCACATCTGGTTACAACTTGGACACGGCTGTTCACGATCTTGGTGGTCAGCTACGTTGGACGCGTACGTTGTTCGAGGCGCAAGGCTGGCCTGTTGGCGATCCTGTCGTGACGGCAGATTCGATTTATCAAGGGTCCAACAAGGGACTTCATGCGTTGGACCTCAAAACAGGTAAAGAGCGTTGGATGTACAAGGCTGGAGGGTTGGTTCAAACACCACCTATTTTGGCCAACGGAGTGTGTTATGTCCTGACAAAGGGCGCCGTTCATGCCATCGATATCCAGGAGGGGCGGCGTCTGTGGCGATACAACTGCAAGTCCAAGTATTACGGGGGGACAGCGTATGCTGAAGGCGTGTTGTTTTTTGCGCTCGCAGGACACGTTTGTGCGCTTGATGCTTCGACTGGCAAGCGGTTGTTGTGGAAGGTTCCCGGATATGGATTTCCCGGTGTTCATCCGTTTTTGCTCGACGGTGAGCGTTTGATCTGCCAGGGGATAGGGAATGGTTCCATTCGTGCGCTTCGTCGTTCTGACGGAGAGGTCTTGTGGGAGCGAGCGTGTGGTTTGGGATACGGAGACAAAGGGTGGGCTGTTCACCAGGGGATTTTGGTTGGCTTTGATGAAGATGGTCGTCTCTGCGCCTTGAAGAGTGAAGATGGTCAGCCTTTGTGGAGCTTTGAGACAGGTGGTACACAATATGGCATTGGGAAACGTATCCCGACGATCGCTGGCAATACGGTTTTCGCTGTGATGGTGGAGGATGACTCTTCCCAAACCAGGTATCTGGTCGCTGTTGATTTACACTCTGGTGAGGAATTATGGAGGCTCGGGAGCACCGAGTACGATATCTATTACGGCGATAAAGATGAAGGCAAAGAGGTTGGTCACGACTTTTTCTCCTGGAATTGTACGCCCGCTGTCCACCAAGGGATTGTGTATGCGCAGATCTGTAATCAGATGTACGCGCTCGGAAACATAGAGGAGTGAGAAGAGATGTCATTTCGTGTATTCATTGATAATGTGTCTTATTTTGCTGCAAAACGATTGTGTGTCTTTATCGTGGACCTCAAACGCTCGGAAGGCGATGATATCGAGATTGGTGATCGTCTCAAGGTGGTATTTGAAGGGGAAGAGCATATTTTCGAGATCGAGGACATAGAGCTGTTTCAAGGGACCAAGGAGTCTGGCGGATTGCTCCTCAAGATCCCATTTGAGACGTTCCCTACACAACAAAAATGGTCACAAATGAACCACGTCGAAGCGCTCTTGCTTTCATCTCGCTCAACCTTGTCAACGGCAACATAGGTCGTTTTTCTTGTGAGTAAAGACCAACTTGGTGAGGAGGGGTTCTTGTGGGAATGTGTTTGCTTCTCTGTGCTGTTTTGTATGTTGCATTTTTGCAAAGCAACTCCTGAGCGTCTATTTTTTTGTAAGCTTGCTCAAGTCAAAACGTACAGTTCCCCTTTGGCAACTTTCCAGGCAGATGGGGTTTCCGATTGTGAGGTAGCCAATATTTTCTTTTGTCTCTTCGAAGAGAAGGAGGTTATCTTTTCGTATTCCAAGTTTCATTTTGTGAGCCCCAGCAGACGCCCACACTTCATATCCAGATCCTTCGTCCCACTCTTTCTCTGATAAATTGACCTCCAATCCCCCAAAGGCAAAACACGCTCCTGGAAACTCGTGATATACGTTCGAAAGGTATTGCTTTTTTTCAAAGATGCATGTCTCGGATGGATGGTCGTCAAATTGTATGGTGAATCGATATTTGCCAACAGGCATATCTTTACTTATGACGAATTGGACGTAGAGGATACTCCCAGCCCCACAAACACCTTCCTGCCAGCATTCACCAACACAAAAGCAGCCAGTTTTTGCCGTCAGAAAAAAACAAAGGGCTGAGAGAAGGTAGAAATATCGTAGTTTTCTTCTCATTGTCGTACTTTACCCTATTGCCTTCTGCATCTCAGGCTGACAGTGCGCATGTGATAATTTAACTGATCGTTGAAGCCATCCTTCTTTTTTGGCTGCTTTCATCTCGTTCAACCTTGTCCCGTACCATAGCTCGTTTTGCTTCCAAATGCAAAGAGAAACAAAGTCAGATGCGCACATGGCCGTGAAGCGCCAAAAAAGAAAGTGGCTTCAACAGAAGTCACTGGAAGCTCGCCCCTTTGAGGGCGAGTTGTTCACTCGATGACCTTGCGCGAGTTGGGTTGAAAGCGCCTTCACAAATTGACCTCGACCGTAGCTTGGTTGATACCACAAAAGTCTCTCGTTACTTCAAAGAGTGTGGTTTTTGAAGTGTTTTTGCTGTGGATGATGACCTCGTATTTCCCTGCTCTATCCGACAAAACACAACACCATCCAGCTCCACCGTCACAAGAGCGGGTTTCTTTCGTCGAAACATTTTCCCACGGTCCTCCACCAACTCTGTACTGAAGCTTGTCGAGGGTTGCTTGTTCGCCTTTCACAGAAATGCAAAAAGCAAATGGTTGACTAAGTGGGCATTCGATCGAACATGAGGGGAGTAAGAGAGTGAAAAGTAATATCATCATTCGACGTGTTCGGTTTGTCAGAGTGATAGTTTTTTGCATTGCAGGGAAACTCCGTCTGTATACCAACCAGAATGGACATCCATGTATTCGTCTGGATAGAACGATGACTTGCTGTTTGAAGGTGTGTGATGACGATGTGACAGAGAAGATGTGGATCCTGGAATGTAAGGTGACGTATTCATCGCACTCTGAGCGTATTTTACGTTTTGAGTACTTTGTTTGAAGGGTCTTTGATCAGGATACATCATGTTTTTCCTTTTGGTTGACTTCCGTTTTGTTCAACCTTGTCTACGGCAACATAGCTCGTTTTGCTTCCAAATGCAAAGAGAAACAAGGGACAAAGCGCAAGCGACTCAACGACTTTGTCCCTTGTGTATGATACCAATTAACCACCACGCCCGATGATTGTTACTTCGAGAAGGATCGATTGTCCTGGTCCAATGGAGTTTTCTTCGCTTTTTTCCATCCAACGGCCTTACAGAGAGAATATCGTTCGCGAATGCTAAAAAAGATGGGTCTTGGAAGACCTCCCAGGAAAGATCCGATCACACCTTGTAGAAGGAAGAGGCTATCATTTTGTCCGAGGCCTTATTTTGCGTTTTGAAGCGTGGGACAAAAAATCCCACCCTCTATTTTGCGTTTTGAAGCGTTGGATTTTTGTCCCACTCTTTATTTTGCGTTTTGGAGCGTGGGACAAAAAAATCCCACCCTTTATTTTGTGTTTTGGAGCGTGGGATTTTTGTCTGAGGCCTTATTTTGCATTTTGAGGTGTTGGACAAGAAAGCTCATCCACTATTTTGCGCTTCGAGGTGTTGGAGGAGTTATGCGAGGGGATTTTTCGCCTGTGGTGGCAGGTGCGTGTTCATCCATATTTTTGGGTGAATCTGGGTTCTTTTGGAGCAAAAAGAAATGCTTGCGGCTTGAATATATTTTGTGTATGGTCCTATTCTCTATGAAACCAATACAAGAATAAGTGGAGGAAAGATGTCCAAACTTAGTGAACAGACAATGAATCAAGCCAAAAACGCTGATTATGTGGGGAGTTCTTTACAAAGTCAAAGAACCATCTTGGTGGATGGTCTCTCTGCGAGCTTGGGTGGCTTGTCAAAAGCGGAGTGGGAGAAGGTGATCGATGTGTTTTATCAGCACCTTGATGGAGCAAATCATACACTGGTCCAAAAGGAACAAGCATATGTTGCTGAGCAAACAGACGATACTCCTAGCCGAGATCAAAGAGATGCTGACCTCGCCGATTGCCAAGATATCGTGGTGAAAGTCCGCGATCGATTGTTTAGTATTGGAGGGGAAATGCTCGCGAAAGAATTTGGCTTGCCTTCCGCTGTTCCTCAGAGACCTGATAAACTCGCGAAAATAGCAGCAAGTGCAGCAAAACTCCTCTACGCTCAAAAGCAGGACTTTGTCGATGAGTTCAACGAAACAACTTCTCCACAAAAATTAGCCGCAGCGTTGGAGGCAAAGGCAAAAGTACTCGATGCCTCCCTCAAAAAAGTACAACAGGAAGTCCGTGAACTCCAATCTGCGCTTGTGCAACGCGAGCAAGCCAGAGAAAACTGGGATAAAGCCTACAAGGGTGTCTCTCGTATTGCAGAAGGTCTGTTCTTCTTGGCGGACAATCCCGAACTTGCCGAGAGGGTCAGATATACTGTCCGTCGAAGTTCCGGAAAAGACAAAACTCCCGAAGAAAATCAAGAAACACCCACTACGCAACCTTCCTGAGTCGAAAGATGGACACCTCACTCCCCGTCGATGATCGTATTGGATTGCCATCCCGTCACCTGAACGCGCTGAAGAAGATCTTCAAGCGCTTTTCGTCGACGGCAGACGTTCTCCAATGGGGGCTGCTACAGCAACCTCCATGGGAATTCGTCGATATAATCCATCAAGACGAATACTGCATCGATCTCATCATGATGCTCCCCGATGGCCTCTACCTTGTCTTTGATACGACTTGACTTGGTGGACTCGTGGCGGTCGCCATATGGAAGCATCAACCCACCCCCCAAGAATTACTCGACGCACGCCTCGAAAGAGGCTGGTCCCCCACGACTTCCTCCCTCGTTGAAGGCGAAAAGATCCTTGGATACGCTGCATGTCTCATCAAATGATACAAACGAAAAGGGAGCTGGTGTTTCGAGATAAAGGAGCTTTTACGATGTACAGTGCTAAAAAAGTACTTGCAAAACATGGACATCGTAAAGAAGTCTTGTGCCTGAAACAGGAAACTGAACCCTCAACAGCCTGAGAAACATGACAAGTAGGAGTTCACTGTGAAGTTGTTGTGTACGATATGTTGTCTTCTGTGTTTGCCTTCTTCTGTGTTTGCGTCATCACTCTTATCAGTTGTGGATGCAGAAGACAAGCGTTTGATGGATATCGCCTTTTGGCGTAAGCAGAGCCGCGCTCAACATCCTCTTCATCGCGCACGTGTCGCGAAAGCCCTCGGTCGATTACAGCGACCTGTATTTGTCCCATTGCTACAGGCGTTATTACTCGACAGCGATCGACGTGTCCGTCTACAGGCGGCCTTTGCCATTGGACAATATGGTTGGGACAAGCGTTTCTTTGGGGCACACCGGGCGGCCCTCGCGAAGTTGCTCTCTACACGTTTACAGACGGAGAAAGACGTCGCTGTCAAACATGCGTTGATCGAAGCTGTCGGAAAACACGCCTTCACAAAAGCGCCTCTGTGGTTGATACCGATCTTGCAGAGTGGGCATGCGCATTTACGAGCTGAGGCGATCCTGTCGATCTTTCGCGCAAAGTGGGAACGTTTTCGAAAACAAAGAGGACTCAAAAAGTCCACACCACTTTCCCCCCGGCTGCTCGATATGTTCTCAAAGCTCGCGACACACAAAGCACCACTTGTTCGCCGGAACATTGCATATTATTTTGCACGTACCGGTGACAAGAGAGGCTTCTCTATCATCTCAACACTCGCAAAAGATCCGTCTTTGTGGGTGCGGTTCTTTGCGCTCACAGCGTTAAAGAAGTTGAAGGACAAGAGAGGGGCAAAGCTCGCGCTCGACGCGACCCACCACACAGATGAACATATCCGTATCGTCGCGATCCAGGCGGCTGCGGGGTTAGGTGCCGCACATCGATTGCCTGTGACGCTCTTTCGCGATCCGTCTTATCATGTCCGCGCTGCGATGGTGCAGGCATATGGTCGCGCCTCAAAAGTCTCTTTGGCACCACTTTTTGCGATGATGTACGACCCCTCGCCTTCTGTGAGAGCTGCCTTGATGTCGACGCTTGCAAAGCGTCTCAAAGCACAATCTGTACCCGTCTTACAACATGCGATGAAGGAGCCCTCTTGGGTGATTCGTGTTGCGGCTGTGCGCGCCTCGAAGTTGCTCCCAAAGGGGCGAGAGGCTTTGTACCAAAAGGGACTTTCGGACAAGGATGTCAGAGTGCGTTCGGCGACGGTGATGTTGTTAGGTCGTGTGAAGGGGCGTTTTGCGTGGGAGGCGATCAAAAAAGCGCTCTCATCATCCTTATTATCTGAACGTGGTGCGGCTGTTGAGGCGTTGTTCCATCGCAAAGAACCGGACATGATGAAGGTCGCTTGGGCTGCGTATCAGGCGAGCTTGTCGAAGCAATGGGGAGAGGTCCGTGAGAGCTTTGTGAGGTTGTTTGCGCGCGGTAAGGGGAGCACGTCCTACCTGCAAAAGATGCTGACAGATCCTTCTTCGTTCGTCGCGTATAAGGCGATGAAGGCGCTACAAAAGAGAGGCGTAAAGGTGGTCCAGAAAGTCAATTCACCAGCGTTGACCTTTACACCTCACCGTGAGCTTGTCTTTTCCAAGAATCCACACATCGTCATCCACACAAATAAGGGAAAGATGGTCATCGAATGTTATGCAAAAGATGCACAACTCCACGTCGCTAACTTCGTGGGGATGGTGAAGAAGAGATTATATGATGGTTTGCTCTGGCATCGTGTGATATCGAACTTCGTGATCCAGGGTGGTGATCCCGATGGGACGGGCTGGGGGGCTGCGGGATTCTCGATGCGTGCGGAGATCAACCCCAGACGTTATATACGGGGTGTCCTGGGGATGCCCCGTTCACAGGGGTGGAACACAGGTGGGGTGCAGATCTTTTTCACACATGTCCCGACTCCTCATCTCGACGGTCTGTACACGGTCTTTGGTCGTATCGTGAAGGGGTTTGATGTGCTCGATCGCATAGAACAGGGGGATCGTATCTTGAAGGCTCGTGTGGTTATGGGAAGTGCAACAAAACCAACTCAATAGGATCGTCTTGCTCTCTTTTCCTCTCCATCTTTTCTTTCTTTTCTTTATGTATCATCTTTCGCGAAGCGGAAGATGATACATTGCGGCCCACGCCGAAGGCGTCAACAGGAGGGGGAAGCAAGCGTAGCGCGCTTGGGGACCGCCTCCGGTCCCCGGTAGCAGTGCCAAGCGAAGCGCGGCAGTTTGTGGCCTTAGCGATGTGGTTTTATCTTTCCGGCCTTGAGGTCTGCGAAGTAAGTCTTTGTCCACTCTGAGACGTGACCTGAGAGCATGATCAGGGCGAGCATGTTGGGGATGACGAGTAGACCCACCATAATATCAGAGAAGCTCACAACAAGCTCAAGACTCTGCACTGCGCCGACAAAAGCAGCCCCCAGGAAGATAAGTCTATACGGAACGACGCTGGCTTTCCCAAATGTATAGGAGGCACCTGTCTCTCCGTAATAAGACCATGTCAGGATTGTCGAGAATGCGAACATAAACCCAGCAAACGACACAAAGAAGGCACCAAAGCCGCTCAGGTAGCGGTCAAAGGAGACGGCAGTTAGGGCGATCCCCTTCAGCTTTTTGACACTCTGAACACGATCGATGCTCCAATGACTCTTGGCACCTTGTGGGATGAATGTGAGTGTAAAGGTCTTCTTTTTCTTCTGTCCTTTTTTGGGGGTCATCATGGCGTGGAGCGCTTTATTGGGCATCAACACACAGCTCGTCCAGAGCGTCTTCTTATCACACTGGATCGCCTTGATCATTGGCACAGCAGGTTGCTTTTTGGCACCTTTTGGCATTGTCTTGTTGGCCTTTTGGGGACTCTTTGTTTTTTGAGGGGCACCGAGGAGGACGCTCGCGAGGGTCTTTCCATCGGCGTTCATTTGGACTTGCATCTGGCCTTCGGTCCTGTAATAGGAGAAGCGGATCGCGTCGTGATATGGAAAGCGTTCTGTCAGCGCGAGGCGTGTGTCCTTGGTCGGCTTGCCTTTGTAAGTCATGACGGACTTTTTGTCCCTAAATTGTTGGATCAGCCCGTGTTCTTTGGGGATATCTTTTGTCTGCTGTGTCCACCCTGTAGGGAGTGTTGTCTGTTTGGCTTCGAAGCTCGCGGTCATTTTGGCCTGATGTGTTTCGTTGCCATAGAATCCACCGAGGATCACGACGAGCGCGGTGGCTGTGGAGACGACGATCGTGTCGATGAATGGTCCGAGGGAGGCGACGAGCCCTTCGCGGATGGGGTAATCTGTTTTGACGGCGGCGTGTGCGATGGCTGCGGAACCCAGACCTGCTTCGTTGGAGAAGATCGCCCGTCGGATACCGTATTGGATGACTGCGCCGATTGAACCACCTGCGGCGGCCTGTCCTGTAAAGCCATCATAGAAGATAACACCAAAGGCGGAGGGGACTTTCCACCAACTCATTACCGGACACTTTTGATATAGGCTCGATACGAGCGTGAAAAAAACTCTGTCATGGAGTATACTCCTCGTTGAAT
>MDTC01080746.1_pt1 | contig 11116 bp, 5 predicted proteins | sample 811181 | NCBI WGS metagenome assembly MDTC01 (sample SAMN05326644, study PRJNA326480) | marine metagenome | isolation source: seawater | place: Pacific Ocean: North | collected 2011 | reverse complement strand
CTCTTCGGAGTCCCTTTTTTTTATTCATATGCCTGCTCCTACAACTATTGATCTCGATACCGAACTATCCGCAGTAAATTCAATCTTGGGGAGTATCGGTCAGTCTCCAGTAACTAACCTCAACTTCACTAATCCTGAGATTGAGTTCATCTATAACCTCCTCAAGGAAAGCAACGTTGAAGTTCAGAGTGAGGGTTGGGTCTACAACCGTGAAGACCACTACCCATTCACGCCTGACGCTAACAAGAACATCAGTATTCCTAACAACATCCTACGTATGGATGTGTGTAAGGAAGAAGTCTTTCGGAGTACTGATGTCGTCAAGCGTGACGGCAAGCTCTACAACAAACTCAACCATACATATGAGTTTGATAACCAACTGGACATGAACGTCGTGTGGTTATTTCCATTTGAGGATCTACCTCAACCTTTCAAGCGTCTGATTGTTGCTAAGGCTTCTGTCCGTGCAGCTACGCAGCTTGTATCTAACCCAACGCTTGTACAACTCCTAGGCCAGCAGGAAGGCTATGCCCGCGCAATCGTCACTGAGTACGAGTGCAATCAGGGTGACCATAACTTCCTCGGCATGGGACATGACCAGGGCTACCAAGCCTATGAACCATTCCGTGGATTGCGCCGCTGATGCCAAGTATTACTCAAACTATTCCTAACTTCTTTGGTGGTATCTCTAAGGTACCTGACAGCCAGATGGGTCAGGGTCAAGTTAAAGATGCAGTGAACTGCATACCTGATCTCAACAAAGGTTTGTACAAACGGCCTGGAGCTATGCGTGTAGGTACGTCAGCACTGTCTGGTGCGACGTCCACAGGTAATTGGTTTCACTACTACAGAGATGAAACCGAAGGTAGCTATATCGGCCAGGTGCAGGCCAACGGTGCAGTGAATATGTGGGATGCCGATACCGGTAATGCCATTACTGTTAACTACGAAAGTGGTCAGCAATCGAACCTACAGAACTACCTATCTAACGGCACTATTGGAACTGAAACCTTACAGTTCACGACTATCAATGACAGCACCTTTGTTGTCAATCGGAATGTGACTGCTGCTATGCAGCCAACCTCAGTTTCAAAAACTACCGAAAGACCTCATACATACGGTGCTTTTGTTGAGCTTAAGCGTACACAGAACGGTAGACAGTACGGGCTGAATATCCACAACCCGTCGTCGAACTCTACTACTAGTATTTCAACCGCAACGCAGGTTTCTTCGAGCCCCACTGGTGAAGGTTATTCAAGCTTTGCTGGTGACAATGGTCACTGCCCGTTTGTTGGTACTAAGGTATTTACTGTTAATCAATTTGGTGGGACGAACCTTGTCTTTCGGCTGACCGTTACAGGCCAACAAGGTCCTGTTCCTGGTCACACCGATGAGTCACCTGAAGCTGGTGACTACACCTGTACCTATAGCCATAGGCTAGATCTGCTCCACGGTGGAGAGGGTTGGTCAACTGGCAGTGGAGGCACTGTGTTCCTGGAAGGTAGAAGCTATCCGGTCAACATCGATAAGGTTGAGACCGTGTCTGTTCGTGCATCAATTAAAGCTGTACGTCCTGACCCCACACCATTTGACCAACAGACCAATGTCACCCCTGACAGCATCCTTGGTGGTATCACCTCTGAGCTGTCTGGTACTGGCATCAGCTTTGAGGTCATTGGTAACGGGATCTACCTCTACAGCAACTCAACCAACTTCACTGTCGAGACACAGAACACTGATCTGATGAGCGTCATCACCAACCAGGTGAACGACGTAACTGGTTTGCCGTTTCAGTGCAAGCACGGATACATCGTCAAGGTATCTAACAGCAGCTCTACTGATGACGACTACTACTTGCGCTTTGAAGGCAACGGTGGTGGATCTGGTCCTGGTAGTTGGGTTGAATGTGCTGAGCCTGGGATTGCAGACACCATCAATCCTTTGACAGTACCTCCCGTAATCCAACGTCAAGGTAATGGTCAATTCATTGTCAAGCGTTTCGATTATGCAAAGCGCACTGTTGGCGATACCAATACAAATCCTGAGCCTAGTTATATCGGCAAGACGATAAACAAGGTTGTGTTCTTCCGTAACCGGCTTGCTTTCTTAAGTGATGAGAACGTCATTCTATCCCAACCAGGTGACCTGGGGAACTTCTTTGTCAATACTGCTCTCACAGTTTCAGGCACTGACCCCATCGACATTAGTTGTTCTTCTAAGTATCCTGCTATCTTGTTTGACGCTCTTGAAGTAAACACTGGTCTAATTGTATTTGCAGCGAACCAACAGTTTTTGCTAGCTACAGACTCAGATATTTTGAACCCTGATACTGCACGTCTTAGCAGCATCAGTACGTACAACTACAACACTGCATTATCACCTTTTTCTACAGGAACTTTGGCAGGTTTCTTAGATAATGCAGGTGCTCATACCCGATTCTTTGTCATGTCAAACGTGGCACGTGAAGGAGAGCCTAATGTGAATGAGCTAAGCAAAGTTATATCAACTGCATTGAGTAAGGATATTGACCTACTTGCTGACTCACGTGAAAACACCACTATCTTCTTTGGTAAGAAGAACAGTGATGAGGTGTTTGGCTACAAGTACTTCAACGTGGCTGACAAACAGGTCCAGTCTTCTTGGTTCCGCTTGAAGCTCACACGACCTATTGTCTATCACTGCTGTGTGAATGACACGTATATCTTTGTCGATGATCAGAACTTCTTACAGAAGATCAACCTGATGAGAGATGACGACGCTACATTTACTGAGAATAGCGAGGAGTACATAGTCCATCTGGACAACTACGTTGCTGCTACTGGTGGTAGTTACAACAGCACCACAAACCAGACCAGCTTTAACTTGAGCTGGATTAGTAGTATCGCAGATAAGTCTGTGAACCTGGTAGCTGTCAAGCCTGGTGTTGACGGTCTCATCGTCCTTGATGTTGATGTCCCTTCTAGCGGTACAACTGTGACCGTGCCTGGTAACGAGACCTCATTGACCTTTGGGTATGCATACACCATGCAGATTGACTTTCCTAGGTTCTATGTGCAGAAGGTTTCTGGCGAACGTACTGTTAACGAAGAGCGTGGAAGCCTAGTTGTTCATCGCATTAAGCCTTCGTTTGGTCGTCTTGGTCAGTATGAAACAACTGTAAAAAGAACTGGTAAGGTTGACTATGTAGATGACTTCACTTCTAGTACATATAACCAGTACTTAATTGCTGATGTACAAGTGGAAGATGAGTTTATTGGAACCGTACCTGTGTATGAAAAGAATGATAACTTTAGCTTATCAATCAAATCTAATTCACCTCTCCCCGCAACACTTATCTCTTTGACTTGGGAAGGTGATTATTCACCCAAATACTACAAGAATGTCTAAGTACATTTATCCACTAACTAAAGAGGTCGCTGTTCATGTGGCCTCTAATTTGCGCCCTGAGGACCATCGAGAGTGTACGGAGGGACATGGTCACAATCCTCTGCTTGCTCTCCTTGGAGGCGCTTCTAGTGGTTACTCAGCAGCCTTCATGATGCCTAACGGTAAATGGGGTGCTGCTGGAGGAGTAGGTCCCGAGAACGGGATCTGGATGCTATGCACTCCTGAAATAAACAACTATCCAAAGACCTTTGCACGTGAATGTAAACGTCTTATTGAAAGTAGACCAGAGAAGATGCTGTGGAACATTTGCGACAAACGCAATGAAGTTCATCTAAAGCTTCTTCGATTTCTAGGATTCAAGTTTCTTCGTGAAGTAACTCATGGTCCAAATAACTTAACCTTTATTGAATTTTGCCGTGTGCGAACCAACTTTATTACTGACGGCTGCGTCAACAGGGCTTAGTGCTGTTGGTGGTCTTGCTAGTGCTTCAGCCGAGAAGACAGCCTCAGTCAATAACTACAAGCGACAGTTAAAGCTAAGGTCAATTGAGTGGGATCGTAGCCGTGCCAAGTACGGTCAGAAAGTATCTGAAGCAAACGAACAGCTAGATGAGAACTTTATGGCTGCTAGCCGTGGCTTTGCTGCTGAGCAAACTCAACTAAATGATCTATACAGCCAAGCTTCTGTCTCTCTTCAAAATGACTTTGTAAAGATAGCGGAGAAATCTAAATACTATGGATCTGGTAAAACTGCTGATCGATTAGCTGCCAGAGATATGGCTGCTTTTGGCAGATCACAAGCCTTACTTGCATCCAACCTTGTTAGAGCTGGTGAAAGCTATGACAATGATGTTGCCAACATTAGACAACAACTTAAGAGTGCTAACAGGAAGACTGTTGCACCTGTGATGTTCAAACCTCAGCCTGGTTTACCACCGGTTAAACCTAATACTGATATGACAGCAGCAAACCTAGGCGCATTAGGCACAATTGCAGGTGGTGTCTCAACTGGGCTGGATCAATACGCAACTCTAAATGACGGCAGAATGCCTTGGGAGAAACCATAATGGCTGAATTTCAATCCTTCGCAAAAGAAGAAGGCTTTGCACCTGCCGAGGTGCCGAGCATCACTCCATACATAAATGAAAACCTAGAAGCACTTAGGCAGTCAGAAAAGCAAAACGTTCAAGACCAGTATGTGGTTGATAAGGAACGGGCTAGTGAACTAGGTAAAAGCTTTCAAGCTCTCTCCCAATTCGGTGAGCAAACTGCAAAGTTTGTCTTTGAACGTGAAAAGAAGTTTCGAGAAAAAGAAACTCAGAGGATGGAGAATGAAGAATATAATAAATACCTGGCTGATCCTGACGGTTATGTAAGCGACACTTTCAAGATTGACTTGGAAAATATGCAGAACCTTAACAGTCAGACTGAAAACATGGGTGCTGAGGCTTACCTCAGTACAGGTAACAATGAGGTAGCTCGTCGAATCCGTAACCTGTCTGGTTGGGATGAAATCAAGAAAGCAAAGATTCAGCTTGCTATGGCTAGTAAGTACTATGAGTCTTGGCTTCCAAAGCAGCTTCAAGAAGCAGACATTACTGACCAAGCAACTCGTGGTGCAGCAATTGCAGACGCACGATCAGCTTTTGTTAAGACGTTCAAATTGCTTGGCTTTAGCGACAACATGCTTGGCGAGGTTCTGTACCCTGCACAGATGAAAGTTCATGCAAAGTTCATGAAGGAAGGTGCTGAGTTAGATACTCAGAATGACAACTTTGAACGAACCACAGAGGCAACTAGTCTCTTTGAAGATGACATGAACTTCGGTGCACTTCAAAATACTTTCGCTACTTCTGTTGATGAGAACGGCAAAGTACTTGGAAACAAACGTGGCTTCGATCAAGCTATCGGTCATCTGAAGAAGATGTTCCAAGCAGGTACTATCAGTGCTGAGCAGCTAGAGGCTATTAAAAACCAGCCAATGCCTGGTATGAATGGCAGGACATACGGTGAGATGAAACCGACTGCTTTTGAAAACCTCGATCAAGAGCTTTCATCTGAAGAACGTCAAAACGCACAGGAGATACGTGATCAGCAAGTAGCTGAGTCCAAAGTCCTGGCAGATGAGTACGTCAACAAAGTAAGTGAAGGTCTCGTACCAACTAAAGCTGATATCGAAGCTATCCAAGAACAGATGCGTAAGCACGGTGGTGAGGGCGATCAGCGCTTGAACAACCTGCTTAAAAATACTGCATCTGCAAAGACTGCACGTGAAGCGGATGCTTTGTTTGAAAATATGGCTGCCATTGGTACGCTAACTGTTGACGATGTCTTATCCGTTCCTTCAAATAAGATACACACTAAGTGGCTAAAAATTGCACAAGCAATTGAAAAGCAACATAAGGGTGATGTCAAAGTCCATCACAAATCTCTTGAAGAGTTAGTTCAAACTACTCCTGGGTTGTCAACAACTGTTGATGGAAAACGTGGTTTTGAAGCTTCAGAGATTGCTAATAAACTAAAGGGTGAGTTTGATCGACGTCTTGCTGAACTGATCGCAAATGACAATGGTCAGTCAGAACCAGGAACACTTGTGCAACAAGCACTGGCTGAGACTAGATCAATGTATGAAGCAAAGGTAAATGACCCAAACAGTATTTACTTCTACAATAGAGCCTCTAATGATCCTAAGCAACCACCTGGCTTTACTACTTATCGGGAAAGATTAGCTTCACTTGCTAGTCCTGAGAAGAACGCACAAGCAAGAGCACGACTATCACGTGTTGCTGAAGGGATTAAAACCGAAGGTCTCAAGTTTCTCGAAAGGACGGAAGACCCGATGTTGACGAAGGAAGAGTTCCTTCAAATGGATAAGGACATGCTGGAGAAAGATTTCAAAATGCCTGGAATCATCCGCAAAGCTGCGGAACTCACTGGCCTGACTCCAAGCGAAGTTTTAAAAAGAGCAAGAGAAGCATTGGATTTACCCCCTATGACAATGCCTCCTTCACTTGAATTGATTGACAATACACTTAGCCCTGAAGCTAAGGGTTTGATTAATAACTTCCAAACTGCACAACGTACACAACGTGGACTTTCGCAGCTTAGACAGTTTGAACCTTCAATGGTGAAAGGTGGTTACGGACCAACTATTCAAAAAGCAGCAGAAGAGTATGACATTCCTGTCGGAATCTTAGCTGCACTACTAGAACAAGAAAGCGCTTACCGACCTGAGATTATCAACGGCACAACTAAAAGCTCTGCTGGAGCACTGGGTATTGCTCAGTTTATGCCAGGTACTGCCGCGGAGATGGGTGTTAATCCGTTGGATCCTGAATCTGCTATCCCTGGAGCTGCAAAGTATTTGCGACACCTCATGGATACATATGGGTTCGATCTTAAGACGGCAATTTATGCCTACAACGCTGGACCAGGAGCTATCCAACAATATGGTGTCGGCGCTACTGACGAAAACAAAAACTACTATCCAGGGATTATTGCAAAGGCAACTAAGTATGGCTATGGCTCTACTGCCTTGAATGATCCATCGATTATTAGACCCTCAATGCGAGTCAACTAATGAGCCAACTCGATGAATACATGAGTGGTCAGGTTGGTGGTTTGGATGAAGAAGAACTAGACAAAGTTTTAGAAGGTATTCAAACCTCCATTGGAGCACAGCCTCAAGACGAACCAGATGTACCGCAAGCGGAACCATCTGCTGAAGCTGCTCCACAACAACCACAACCTGAACCTACTGCTACGGCAGAGCAACCACAAAAAGAAGAAGAAGAAGAGGGACAGAAAGATCAGAGTATGCCTTATCAAGAGGGATACGATGCTGGTGACGCCGCCCGCACTACTGCTGAAACTGTCCTCAGTGTTCCTACTGCACTTGTCGATTTTGGTGTTGACGCAATCAACCTAATCCCTGGCGTCGAACTTCCTAAAATTCCTGAGTTTAACGACAGAGGTCTACAAACCCTTAGAGAAATTACTTCTATTGTCGGACCAACTGTTGCACTTACCTTCTTTGGTAATGCAGCAGGTACGGCAGCAGCAGCTAAAGTAACAGCAGCCTCAAAGGCTGGTAAGGGAGCCAGGTTACTAAAACACTTGTCTGCACTTGGTCAAGATAAGTTCTTTCAGTACTTTGCTAAGTCCGGCCTTGCTGCTGGATCTGGTGCACTTGTCGATACCATCTCTGAGCAACAGGGGAAAGACCCTAATGCTCAAGCAACGATACGTGAACTGTTAAGTACACCAGAAAACGAAAACCTGTTTGGCATCTTTCCGCCTGACTGGGCAACCCTTGATGATGATCACCCTGATGTCGTTCGTTCCAAAAATAGGAATGAAGGCATTGGTATTGGATTGATTAGCGATGTCATGCTGGGTGCTGCAAAGTTCTTGCGTGCAAGCAAGGGTGTTAAGGAAGCTACTAAATGGGTTCCCGAAGATGAACTTGCTACTAAATACTTTAACGACAACCTAGACCTTAGTGCGGTCTCTGATGATCCAATTGAAGATGCGATCCTCAAGTCAGTTGTTAAACGTCAAACAGCCTTAGATGATCTAGGTGGATATAACTTTGCCAATAACTACGACGCTTTGAACCCAACACCTAAAAAGGGTATACATGACATGTATGGGTACGAAGAGTCTGGTTTACGTTCTGGTGATGATCTAGGTGTCGTCGATGCCAGTGTTCAACTGGTACGTATCGAGAAAAACCTTGACAGCAGCTATGGACGTTTAGGTAGTGTCATGACTGACGGCACATTGAAATGGGCTACGTCAGGTGGTGAGAATGGATTCCAGGTGTTGCGTGGTCTAGCTGACGAACTAAAGAAAGCTGGCAAATACGGTTACGACACTGCTGATGGTTACATCTCATTCAAAGATATTGATGACGCTGGTGAACGATTAGCTGCTGACCTGTATGGCAAGTCAGTGCCTGAGCTGAAACGGATATTGGATGCCTTTAAGACTGATCGTCTGGAAGGTGTGGATGTCGTTAGTGGCACTGGTTATCGCGGTGTGATGAAGACAATCAGAAAATACATGGAAGACTTTGCCAACATGGATTTGATGAAGGCGCAAGCCTACGTCGATACATCTTTTGCTGGTCAGGTTTCTGATATGGCAGAAGGTGTACGTCTTATGGAAGGTACTGCTGCTGTCCAAGCTGCTCAAGAACAGATCTTGGATCGGCTTGCTTATTTGATGGTTCAAAAAGCCCAACGTAGTCATGTGTCAGGCCGTGGTCTCGGCATACTAAAAATGGCTAAGGATGGCTTTGGCAAAAGGGGAGCAAAAGAAACAGTAAAAACTGTTGACGAACTACGAGAGGAAACTCTTAAAAAGTTCAATAAAATCACTGAAGAAGTTAATGAGGTTCTAAGTTCCCTCAATGCCGTCAATAAAGAACGTCCTCAAATGTATGATTCATTGATGCTGGCCTATGAACTGACGGATGGAAAAGTCCGCACTGTTCAGCAACTCAATGAGTACATACGTAATAGCAGTGGCACGCTGAGCAAAGCACTTCTGGATGCGAACCCTCAACAACAATCCCTTGTTATGCAAGGTGTATGGGCAAATATCTATAACTCTGTGTTGTCTGCTATCTCTACACCTCTGAAAGCAGGTGCTAGTAACGCAGCCCTACTAATAGAACGACCTCTTGCAACCTTTGTTGGTGCATTAAGTCAGGGTGATACGGCGACAATCCGACGTGGTTTGTATCAATACCAAGCTATTGGTGAGACCTTTGCTCAGGCAGGTAAGTACATGGGACAAGTGTTCCGTCGTGCTTCCCAAAACCCTGACCAGGTTGAGTGGCTTTACAAAAGTGACTTCCAACGTAAAAACGATGATGCCCTGGAGTTGTACAAAACCTTTGCTGATGGTGCCGAAAAGAACGGTGAGCTTGGTCCAAAGGCGATGTATCACCACATTGAGGCATTGAATGACTTGGCTAATCATCCAGTTCTTAAGTTCGGTATGAACAGCATGGCTGCATTTGACGGATTTACTAACTCTGTTATTGCCAACATTGAAGCCCGTGGCATGGCCTTTGATCGTGTCACATTGAACGGTACTAAGGCTTTTGACGAAGCTGGTGCACAGGCTATCCGTAAGGACGTCTATGAAAAGATGTTTGATAAGACAGGCAAGGTAACTGATGAGGCTGTACGTATGGCCTCCAGTGAGATTGCAATGAATATGGAATCGGAAGCTATTAATACCTTGAGTAATCTCTTGGCTCGTGCTCCGGGTCTAAAGCCGTTCTTGATGTTCCCTAAAACATCTTTGAACGTGATGCGGTTTACCGACACTCATAGTCCGTTCAGTTTGTTTGTTCGTGACTACAACAACATTGCGTATAAACCACGTCATGCTTTTACTGATGCTGAGATTGACACTATTCTGAAAAGTAAAAAGATCCCTGTCGATGAGTTCAAGCATCAACGTTTTGACACTCTTCGTGCAGAGATTCGTGGACGTAAGGCTATTGGCACCCTGGCGGTGCTTGCTGCTGGAACCATGTTTGTCAATGGACGTATACGTGGATCAGGTCACTTCGACACACAAACAAACTCTGTTCGGCGTGAAGCTAACTGGAAACCCCTTACCTACATGGGTAACGACGGTAACTGGTATAGCTACGAAAACTTAGGTGCAATCACTGACTGGTTGTCTGTCACTGCTGATGTCATGGATAACTTCGGTTCCCTTGATGAAGGTGATCTTGAGACTACCTTTAACCGTCTTGGTTTCTTGCTGAGTGCACACATGACTAACAAGTCGTTCATGTCTGGACTTGAGCCCTTGTTCGACATTACCTCTGGCAACGCTGCTCAGGGTTCACGTTGGGTTGCAAGTTTCGGTAGCTCTGCTGTTCCTCTTTCTGGTATGCGTAATGAACTCGCACGTGTCATGCACCCTGAACTACGTGTTGTTGAGCAAGACGTTTATCACCTGATTGCTAACCGTAATCCCATTGCTAAAGGTGATTTGGCAATCCAACATAGTTGGATCACAGGTAAAAAGGTCAACGAACCTTCTAGCTTCTTCCATCGTATTTGGAATGCCATGAGTCCTTGGAAAGCTTACGGCGGTCAGACTGCTGAAGAGAAGTTCCTTGTTGATATTGAGTTTGATTCTCGTCCGTCAATGATGACCAATGGTCGTGGTGTTGAGTACACACCTGCACAACGTGCAGAACTGTATGAACTCATGGGTAGCCAAGGTCGGTTTGCGGCTGAATTGACTGAAATCATGAAACAAAGCAAGGATTTTGTTAAGTCATATCGTGAAGCACAAGCTTCTACAAGTACATATATAGATCACCGTAAGTGGCAAAACATTCACAATCGAATCAACGCTGCTTTGATGCGTGCACGTAAACAAGCAGAAGGGGCTTTGACTGATGCTGAAGAAGTGCGTATGCAACAAACTCAGCAAGGAATGATCGAAGACGCCACTCGACGTGGTGATACAACTCTTGTTAATCAAGTACTGGGTATTTACAAGTAATGGCAACGACACTAACAACTGAACATTCTTATACAGGTAATGGCTCCACTACTAATTACTCTGTCACATTTACATATTTAAAAGAAGCAGATGTCAAGGTAACACTTGATTATGTTGCTACAACTGCATACACGTTTGCTAACGCTTCAACTATCTCATTTACTACTGCTCCTGCTAATGGAGTTGG
>MDTC01007578.1_pt1 | contig 11116 bp, 10 predicted proteins | sample 811181 | NCBI WGS metagenome assembly MDTC01 (sample SAMN05326644, study PRJNA326480) | marine metagenome | isolation source: seawater | place: Pacific Ocean: North | collected 2011 | reverse complement strand
TGCACACCCAAAAAGCCTGTTCCCTCGCGCGCAAAACACCGTTCAACCGCTCTACCAGTTTCGCACGATTGTCCTGCGACACGGTGTGAGTAGTGATGGGTTGACGGCCCTTGGGCAGTTCGTCGATGACCGACACATCCATATCGGCGTACAACGTCATGGTTAGAGTGCGCGGAATCGGCGTTGCGGTCATGACCAATTGATGGGGGTGGCCGCCCTTACCTTGCAAAGACATGCGCTGATGCACACCGAATCGATGTTGTTCATCAATGATAACCAACACCAAACGCTGAAATTCTACGCGTGCTTGAAACAGCGCATGGGTGCCGATAACCATCTGTGCAGTGCCATCCGCGGCCTGTGCTAGGCCTTCGCGTTGTTGCTTTGACGACATTTGGCCCGTTAATAAAACACACTGAATACCCAGAGGTTCAAGCCATTGACGGAAGTTGTGAGCATGCTGCTCGGCCAATAATTCTGTGGGCGCCATGAGCGCAGCTTGGCCGTGATTGTGGATTGCGCGAATGGCGGCGAATGCAGCGATAATAGTTTTGCCCGATCCCACGTCTCCTTGTACGAGACGCAGCATAGGTCGGGGGGTTGCTAAGTCGTGGGCTATTTCGTCAGATACTCGGCCTTGCGCCTGAGTCAATTCAAAACCCAAGTTGGCTCGCAGTTGAGCATCTAAAGGGCTCTGCTCAATCAGTGCAATTGCTTGCTCTTGATTGCGTTTTAGTGCGCGTCCCTTCATAAGCACGTAAAAAGCGCTTAATTCGTCGATGGCCAACTGCTCTTGCAGCTTGGGAACAGATCTAAGGTCGGTGGGCGTGTGCAACGCTCGTAACGTTGTGTAGGGCGCGCCGGGGGTGTCTGGCCATGACATCGCACAAAGCTGTTGGCAGAGTTTGCGTAAGCGCTGCTGGCCTAATCCCTGGGTGGTTGGGTAGACCGGAGTAAGATCTGGGGTTGGCGGCGGCGGCGTTTCGGCAAAGGTCTGATACTCCGGATGGCTCATGGTCAGCGTGTTGCCAAAGAAGCGTACGCTGCCAAACGCCTGTATGTATTCCGAGCGTTCTAGCGAGGCGTGTTGATACTTTGAAAAGTGGAAAAAGCGCAGCCTGAGTTCGCCGCTGGTATCGCGTACCAAAACCTCCAAGCTGCGTTGCCGTCCGAATATTACCCGGGTAGAAATAATTTGCCCGGCAATGAGTACTTCATCACCGGCGTTTAGATGGCTTATCGCGCTGATTTTTGATCGATCCTGATAGCGAAATGGCAGATGTAACAATAAATCGATGGGTCTATGTAGCCCCAGTTTCGCCAGTGTCTGGGCAAGTTGCGGGCCAACTCCATAGAGCTGGGTTATTGGGCCTTTAGGGTTTAGGGCCATAGAGCGGATGCCAAGCCTGATTAGGGGCTGGGGTCTTGCACCATGATGGCATCTATTTCAATTTGTGCCTCTCTTGGCAGCGCGCTGACCTCAATCGCCGCTCTTGCTGGATAAGGCTCTGCAAAATAGGTCGCCATAACTTCGTTGACGGTGGCAAATTGGCCCAGGTCCGTAAGGTAAATGGTCAGCTTTACGCAGTCGGACAGTCGACCGCCAGCCGCTTCAGCAATGGCACGAAGATTAATAAACACCCTATGCGCCTGTTCTTCAAACGTATCGCTGACTAAGGCCATTGTCTCTGGGTGCAGGGGTATTTGGCCGGAAATAAACGTCATCGTTGCTGCGGGCGTTTTTACGGCTTGCGAATAGGTGCCGATGGCTGCAGGCGCCTCCGCCGTTTGGATGATGGTTTTTGTCAAAGCGCTCTCTCCCTAATGGCCGCTGCGGGCCAGATTAATGACTGCGGCCACATTGCGCAGCCGGCGCATAAGCCGCGCCAGATGCGATCTGCTTTTAACGGTGACGCCAATAACTAGAGTGCTGGCCTCCGCGTTGCGCTCCTCAATGGTAATGGCGTCCACGCCCGCATCGGCGGCGGTGACCTCAGACGCGATTTCAGCGACTACCCCATTGCGGCGTTGTACGTTAATTCGCAGTGTTGTTAAGAACTCGCCCGATGTTGTGCTGGTCCAACGCGCCGGAATGATTTCGTGCGCGCTGCGTCGGCGAATTTCCGCCATGTTGTTGCACGCTTCGATGTGCACAACAAAGCCTCGTCCGGGTGTCATATGGCCCACGATATGGTCGCCGGGGACGGGCCCGCAGCAGCGTCCGTATTGCATGACCAAGCCCTCACCGCCGCGTATCGCGATAGGACCGCCGCCTTCGACCTCTACCGCCGCGTATTCAGGGTCATCTGCGGCCAGTAGTTTTTGTGCCACAACATAGGCAAGCAGGTCACCATTACCAATGGCGGCCAGGAGTTCGTTCAGTCGTCGTACCCCAAGTTCTTTGAACACACGCCGCAGGCGCCGGAAGTCCAAAGTGTTGATGCTGGTGTTCGCATTGCCTAGGGCACGATTCAACAGTTTTCGGCCTAAGCGAATCGACTCACCCTGCTTCTGATGTTTAAGCTCGTGCCGAATCGCGGATCGAGCTCGTGAAGTGACGACAAAGGTCAACCAATCAGGATTGGGTCGAGATTCCTTGGCGGTAATGATTTCGACGCGCTGGCCGCTTTCTAACTGCTGTGACAGGGGCGCAAGCTTGCCATCAATTCTGCAAGCCACACATTGGTTACCAATATCAGTGTGCACGCTGTAGGCAAAATCAATCGCGCTGGCACCCGTTGGAAGTTCCATAATTTTGCCGCGCGGCGTAAAGATATAAACCTCGTCGGGGAATAGGTCGATTTTTAGACTTTCGATAAATTCAAGTGGATCACCGGCGCGCTTTTGCAGTTCTAACAGATCCTTAGTCCACTGCCGTGCTCGTTGCTGGTTACTGTCGAAATCGCCGTCACTTTTGTATAGCCAGTGTCCGGCAATGCCATTGTCTGCCACAGCATCCATTTGTTTGGTGCGAATCTGTACTTCTATAGGTACCCCGTGCATGCCAAATAAGCTGGTATGGAGGGATTGATAGCCGTTTGTTTTTGGAATCGCGATGTAATCTTTAAACCGACTGGTAACAGGTTTGTATAGATTGTGTACTACGCCTAAGGCGCGATAGCACGAATCAGGTTGATCAACCACAATTCGGAATCCGAACACATCCATAATGTCGGCAAACGACTTATGTTTTGACTTCATTTTGCGGTAGATGGAGTAGCTGTTTTTCTCGCGCGCTCTGACGTCAGCAACTATCCCTTCGCGATTCATTGCTGCAGTAATAGTTTCGCGAATCTCTTCCATGAGTTCTTTGCGGTTACCTCGAGCGGCCACCACTGATTGATGAATCAGGTCCGCGCGTAATGGATAAAGCGCTTTAAAACCCAGATCCTCAAGTTCTGTCTTAAGTGTGTGAATACCTAGCCTGTTAGCGATGGGTGCGTAATAGTCCAATGTCTCTTTAGCGATGCGCCGCCGCTGCGCCGAGGACATGACGCCTATGGTGCGCATATTGTGTAATCGATCCGCAAGTTTTACTAAAATCACACGGATGTCTTTCGCCATGGCCATAGCCATCTTCTGAAAGTTCTCAGCCTGAGCTTCATCACGGCTGGAAAATATTTTGCTGAGCTTGGAGACCCCGTCGACAATCTCTGCCACCGAATCACCAAATTTTTCTCCCAGAGTTTGTTTGTTGGCTGCTGAGTCCTCGATCACATCATGCAGCAGCGCCGCCATGATGGTTTGTGGATCCATGTGCATATGCGAAAGGATCTGCGCCACGGCCGTGGGATGAGTAATGTAGGCATGACCGGTGCGGCGCGATTGGCCGTCATGGGCGTGCGTCGCATAAGCGTGAGCTTGCTTTATTAAGCTAAGCTCGTCGTCACTGAGGTAACTGAGGTTTTCTACCAGCGAGGCCAGAGTCGCAGGGGCAGCGACACTGGATTGTTTTGCGTGCTCGGCGAGCTGCGCAACGAAAAAGGAATCAGGGGCGTGCTCAGCCGGCTGCTGGCTCATCCGCTCCTGGCTCGCCGCTGTTGATCGCTGCGATATTAAAGCTCATTTCAATCTCTTCTTCTTCTTCCTGTAAAGAGACGTCTTGACTATCGAGCATTTCGTGATTGATTAACCCTTCTGCAATTTCACGCAGCGCGATAACGGTGGGTTTGTCGTTTTCCTCGGCAACCAGCGCCTCGGTGTTGTAACGCCGCAGACCGCGAGCACGACGGCTCGCGAGCATGACCAACTCAAAGCGGTTATCGACGTGTTCTAGGCAGTCCTCAACGGTGACCCTTGCCATGGTTAATTATCCTTTTGAGAAAGTCGTTATAAAATAGCGAGATCGGCGCTATATCGAAAGCGCTATGTTACCGCTCGATGCTCGTCTGGACAAGGTCGTCAGCGCTCTATTGCAGCAGTTTTGCAACCGCAGTGTGTTGTATTTGACGTTCTTGGCGCAGCCGTGCACTACGAACAATAGACAGAAGTTCGTTATGAGCACGGTCGAAGTCATCGTTGATGACTAAATAGTCATAACGCTTAGCTTGAGCCATGTCCGTTTTGGCTTCGGCGAGCCGCGTATTAATGGCGTCTGCAGAATCTTGACCGCGCCCGCGCAATCGATTTTCCAGTTCTGTCATGGAGGGCGGCAAAATAAACACGCTGATGGCGTCAGGTAACATGTTGCGCACTTGATCCGCGCCCTGCCAATCTATTTCCAAGATCACATCTTTGCCATCGGCACGACGGCGATCTACCTCTTGTCGCGAACTGCCGTAACGTTTGCCGAAAACATCGGCGTGTTCTAAAAATGCCCCCTCGTCAATCATCCGGTCGAATTCAGCGTCTTCAACGAAGTAATAGTTTTCGCCGTTGCGCTCGCCCTCGCGGAGAGTTCGAGTGGTGTGACTAATGCACACGACAATCTGCGAATCGGCGTCCAGTACTGACTTTACTAGGCTGGTTTTGCCGGCTCCGGATGGAGCTGAAACAAGAATTAAGCTGCCGGTATTCATTCTATGTTTTGCACCTGTTCGCGGATTTGTTCAATGACCACTTTCAAATCAATGGCTTTTTGCGACATTGCGGTTTGCGAAGCCTTTGCTCCGAGAGTATTTGCTTCGCGGTTCAGTTCCTGTGATAAGAAATCCAATCGGCGACCATGGGGTCCTGCAGCGTTGAGCAATTTGCGGGCCTCATCAACGTGAATACCAAGCCTGTCTAACTCTTCGCGGATGTCAGCACGCTGGGCCAACAGAGCGACCTCCTGCTCCAAGCGTGCGGGATCCGCCTTAACTTCAAGCTCGTGCAGTTTTTGCTGAAGACGTTGTTGCTGCAGCTGCATAATGTTGTCGCCGAGTGGCCGCACAAACTCGATGATCTCCTCAATGCTGATGAATTGTTGGTCTAGTATCTCCAGTAGTCGCGCGCCCTCAGAATGACGTGCCTCAATAAGACGCTCCAAGGCGTTGTCGAACAGGTCAGTGGCTGCATCCATCAGCATTGCCTGATCAGCTTGGGGGTTTGCAAGAACACCCGGCCACTTCAATAGATCAAGCGTGTTGGGAGCGGTCGCGTTCGGCACCGCGCTTTTAATTTCTTCTGCGGCGGCTATTACGCGGCCTAATAGCGCGCTGTTTAGTGCAAGCTGCGGCTCGCTAGCCTCTGGTTCGAGTTTCAGAGTGGCGTCAATCTTGCCGCGTTTTATGCGCCGGCGTATCTGTTCTCGGGCCGCGGGTTCTAAGGCACGTAAGGTTTCGGGTAGGCGAAATTGGTTTTCGAGATAGCGATGATTAACGCTGCGCAACTCCCAGCTCATCTGGAACCCGTTGCTGATCACAGTCGCTTGGGCAAACGCGGTCATGCTTGAAAGGTGGGTCATAAAATTTTGCTATAGCGCCGATGAAAGAGAATGGATTATCCAATCATTACTCGGCGCTGTACATTGTTCACGACAGCAGTCGACGGAATCTTTGACGAATAGTCTGACGCGCTGGCGAACATCAAACTATAATGGGGTTTTCAAAATGAGGAATGCTCATGCGCCCCAGCGGACGAATAGCGAACGAACTACGGCAGGTCAAATTCACTCGTAATTTTACGATGCATGCGGCCGGCTCAGTGTTGGTCGAGTTTGGTAACACTAAGGTCATTTGTACCGCTTCGGTCGAGAACTCTGTGCCGGGGTTTATGCGCGGCCGCGGTGAGGGATGGATTACCGCGGAGTACGGCATGTTGCCAGGCGCTACGAATACGCGAAACGACCGTGAGGCAGCGCGAGGTAAGCAAAACGGTAGGACGGTAGAGATCCAGCGCCTGATCGGCCGGTCTTTGCGCGCCATGGTGGATATGTCCCGTCTAGGAGAGCGTACGATTAGATTGGACTGTGACGTTATTCAAGCGGATGGCGGTACCCGCACAGCTTCGATAACCGGCGCGGCGGTGGCTTTGGTCGATGCCTTGAAAAAGATTGATGCGGAGTCCGCGCTAGTGGCTTTAGTGTCCTCTGTAAGCGTTGGGATATATAACAACACACCCGTGCTGGACTTGGATTACGCAGAAGACTCGAAAGCGCAAACGGACATGAACGTTGTGCGCATGGGCAGTGGCGGCTTTATCGAATTACAGGGTACCGGAGAAGGCGCGCCGTTCAGCGGCGAAGAGTTGCAACAATTGATCGCTTTGGCTGAAAAAGGCACCAATGAACTGTTAGAAATGCAGCAAGCCGCGCTGGCGTAGGAGGGGGTCGCATGCACCAATATAATTTCATCGACTTCTTGGTGGCGCAGGGGGTGTTAAAGTTCGGCGAATTCACCTTAAATTCCGGCCGTGTCAGTCCCTATTTTTTCAACTTAGGAGCGGTCAGCGACGGATTAGGATTCACCGAGTTGGGCCGTGCGTACGCCAACGCGATCTTGGCGGCCGAGATTGAATTCGATGTGTTGTTCGGGCCTGCTTATAAAGGTATTCCTATTGCGGTGGCCACGGCCACGGCACTTGCCGAACAGGGAGTGCATGTGGGCGTTGCGTACAACCGTAAAGAGGCCAAGGACCATGGCGAAGGTGGGCAGTTGGTGGGGGCCGAAGTAGCAGGCCGAGTCTTATTAGTCGATGACGTGCTGACCTCCGGCAAGGCCATTCGCCAGAGTGTTGATCTGATTGCGCAGACGGATGCGCGCATTGTAGGCACGGTGATCGCCCTTGATCGTGCAGAGCTTTTCGCTGGTGAAGTTACCGCCGTAGAGGCGTTAGCCAGTGACTTGGGCGTGCCAATTGTGAGCATTGCGTCGGTAGCAGACATTATCGAGCACGTTGCGGATGCGTCGTTGCGGCAGCGTATGCTTGAGTATCAACAGCGGTATTGTCGTGTCGCGTAAATTTGTTGGTTAAGTGTTTTTACGGTTGCCGCAAACAACGCGGCGCCGCAAACTTTAAAAAGACCCGTCTGCAAAGACGTTTTGTGCGACCACGTGCCACTGTTCTGGCCAGTCACTGGTCGGCAACTGACGGAAGTTTGAGCGCACAAATTGTTGGATACGACCTTCCGCCAGAGCCAGCATCAGGTTGGCGGTAGGATTGACTTGGTAGCTGGGCAGAGACGGTTGTTGCGCGCGATGTTCCCTCAAGATTTGGCGCAATTGGGTTTCTATGCGATCGAGTAACTGGCAGACACGATTGCGTAAACGGTCTGTCTCCCCCTGCAACGCGTCGCCAACGAATAAACGCGCGAAACCGGGATTGCGCTCGACAAAGGTGATCAGCAGTAAAATGATGTCGTGGCAACGCAACTGTGCGGTGTCCTGTTCCTGCATGATCTGACTTATCCGGTTAAACAGTGTGTGTTCTGCGTATTCGATTAGCCCGTCGAGCATTTTCGCTTTGCTGGGGAAGTGGCGGTACAGCGCTGCTTCGGATACGCCCACTTGTCGGGCCAACGCCGCCGTGGTGACACGGCTCCCTGGATTTGCTTGCAGCATGTCAGCAAGTTCTTCAAGGATCTCCTGACGTCGATTGGATTTAGCCATCGGCGAGGATTTGAGTACCGACACCGCTGTCGGTAAAAATCTCCAGCAATAAAGCGTGGGGCACGCGCCCGTCTATGATTTGTACGCTGCTTACACCGCTGGACACAGCACTAAGCGCACACTCAACTTTGGGCAACATGCCTTCGTTAATGATGCCTTTGCTGATCAACGATTCCACATCGGCTTTAGACAAGCCCGACAGTGTTTTGTGGTCCGCATCCAAAATGCCCGGAGTGTTGGTGAGCAAAACCAGTTTAGAGGCCGACAGTGCTTCGGCGACCTTTCCAGCAACAATGTCAGCGTTGATGTTATAAGACTCGCCGTCTTCGCCAACACCGATTGGCGCAATGATCGGAATGAACCGTGACGCGGTCAGCGTTTCAAGAACGTCGACGTTGACCTCGGTAATCTCGCCAACCTGCCCGATGTCGATGGTTTCTTCTGTGTCCGCGTCGATGGCCTGAGTACTGAGCTTGCGTGCTTTTAATAAGCCACCGTCTTTGCCAGTAATACCTACCGCGCGGCCGCCGTGAGTATTGATAAGAGAGACGATTTCTTTATTTACCAGCCCGCCAAGCACCATCTGCACGACATCCATGGTGTCTGCGTCGGTGATGCGCATACCGCTGACAAACTTAGATTCGATACCCAACTTGTTCAGCAAGTCACCGATCTGTGGACCGCCGCCGTGTACGATAATTGGGTTAATACCCACCAGTTTCATAAGTACTACGTCGCGAGCGAAGTTGTTCTTCAAATGCTCGTCGATCATGGCGTTACCGCCGTATTTTATGACCACAGTATGGCCATGAAATTGTTGAATATAGGGTAAGGCCTCGGTGAGGACCTGAGCCGTTATGGCACTATTGTTGGTGTTCATAATGACATGTTCATCGAAAGCTTAGAGTGTTGTCCACTCTGCTTAGTTGCTCTTGGAACTCGTCTTGGACGCGCTCCAAAGCTTCGGCACTGTCCGCTTCAAACCTCAGAGACAGTACCGGGCTGGTATTCGAGGGTCGAATTAAACCCCAGCGATCATCGAAGTCGACACGGATTCCATCGATCGCCGTGAGCCGGCCATCGGTGAATCCGTTGTTTGCGACCAGCGCGTCCATGACCTCAAACTTTCGCGTTTCGGTGGTATGAATCTTGATTTCAGGGGTGCTGAACGTTATCGGGTACTGGGCGAAGAGCGCATCGGCGTCCAGTTCTGTTTGGCTCAGCAACTCCAGCAGCCGCACAGCCGTATAAAGAGCGTCATCGAAACCGTACCAACGTTCGCCGAAGCATATGTGACCGCTGAATTCGCCCGCTAGCGCCGCCTTGGTTTGTTTGATTTTCGCTTTGATGTGCGAGTGGCCGGTTTTCCACATAATGGCTTCGCCGCCCGCCTCGCTGATAATGCGCTCTAAATGTTTGCTGCACTTCACGTCAAATATGACGGGTGTGCCGGGGTTCCGCGCAATAATGTCTTGGGCAAATAACATCATCATTTTGTCCGGCCAGATGATTTCACCCGTTGGTGTGATCACCCCTAGTCGGTCTCCGTCGCCGTCAAACGCCAACCCAATATCGGCCTGCTCGGTTTTGACAGCGGCGACTAAGTCTTGCAGATTTTCTGGCTCGGCTGGGTCCGGGTGGTGATTTGGAAAGTTGCCATCGATTTCGCAAAATAGCGGGATGACCTCGCAGCCCAATGCCCTGATGAGCTTCGGAGCCAGTTCTCCGGCAACGCCATTGCCACAGTCGACGGCCACTCTGAGGGGTCGAGTCAGTACTGTCGTTGCCAGAGCAGCATCGATGTATTGATCGGCCAGATCCGTTTGCTCAAGTGCACCCTCGGCATTGCTGAGATCGTCGTTTTGCAGCCGCTGGTAGAGCCTTTGAATAAGCTCTTCAGCGAGAGTAACGCCGCCGATCATCATTTTTAGGCCGTTGTATTCCGGCGGATTGTGGCTGCCGGTAATCATTATGCCGGTACCGGTTTCTAGCGCGTAGGTTGCGTAATAAAGAACTGGCGTCGGCACTTGACCGACGCTTGTGACGTGCATGCCGCCGTCCACTAAACCTTGGCCCAGGGCCTGCTCGATACCAGGGCTTGATAGGCGCCCGTCGCGCCCGATCGCCGCTTTGTGCTGCGATTGGCTGATGGCTTGAGCCGCGAACGCGCGGCCGATCCAATAGCACACGTGTTCGGTGAGGTTTGTGTCGGTAATGCCGCGAATGTCGTAGGCTCGAAAAATGCCTGGATCCAATTCGAGCGTGTCTAAGGGCGCCGGATTGAAATTGCTGTTTTGCATAGTCTTATATTGAGTTGTTGCGAGTGGGTTTACCGCCAGTGAGTTCTGCGCCCAGAGTTTTCGCGATGTGCTGCAAGAGCTTTTTAGCCATTTCCGTCTTGCTCTGGCGCTCGAAAGACACTTCCTCGCTGTCGCAAATAAAGGTGGTTGCATTGTTTGGGCTGTTGAAACCGATGGTAGAGTCCGACACATCGTTAACAACGATCGCATGCAGGCCCTTGCGCAGACGTTTCTCTCTGGCGTGGTTCAGGGTGTCGTGAGTTTCTGCGGCAAAACCCACCACCACTACTTCATGGTTGCTGTCGACGACGCTGGCGATGATGTCTGGATTTTCGATTAAGTGCAGGTCGAGATGCTGGTCACTTGACGCCTGTTTTTTGATCTTTTGCTCAGCGGCGTGAGCAACTCGATAATCCGCGACCGCGGCGACACCAATAAACAGATCAATGTCCTTAAGGTGCTCATGCACAATCTTGTGCATGTCCACAGCGCTGATGACGTCATGCCGACTAATCGCTGCGTTGCAGGCGGGTACCCCCGGTCCGGCAATTAGGGTCACGCGAGCGCCGGCGGCGGCGGCAACCTCAGCCAGACTAAGGCCCTGCACACCGGAGCTATGATTGGAAATGAAACGAACCGGATCTATGGCCTCGCGTGTTGGGCCTGCGGTGATCATTACGTTTAAATCCTGCAAGACTGTCATTGCCTCTGGGTCTAATGCCGATTGATCCAGAGCGTCGATCAGGTCGCTGGGGTCGGGTAAACGCCCGGGCCCAAACTCACCGCACG
>MDTC01254912.1_pt1 | contig 11118 bp, 6 predicted proteins | sample 811181 | NCBI WGS metagenome assembly MDTC01 (sample SAMN05326644, study PRJNA326480) | marine metagenome | isolation source: seawater | place: Pacific Ocean: North | collected 2011 | reverse complement strand
TATACTTCTCCTATTACTGAAATAGTTTGTTGGACCTTAGGTATATGTAACTTGTCTCCATCTTCTAAAATAATATCTAGATCAGAACCACCCATAATGGCATCAAGGTCAATAACAAGTCTTCCTAAAGCTTCATCTTGAGGAGTATCTTCAGTCAGAAGTGTGGTTAGTTGATTTATTGCTCCTCCACTTAAAGGATTTTCTCCTAATCCAGCTGCCTGACTAGAAAGCACTATTTTCCTTTTGAGTTCAGATCTAGCATTTTCTAGTCTTTGCATTTCAGATTCTTGCAATGATTTCCTTATAAATCTTGCTGCATCAACTGATGCGTATTCTGTTAAGCCACCTGCCCTGATTATTAGTTCATTGATTGTCTGGTTTTCAGAAATTGGGTAAGTGCCTTTAAAAAATACCTCTCCAGTAATTTCAACTGTCTTAATATCATTAGATATTTCCTTAAGATTAACTATGTCTCGTTCCTTTAATTTCATGGTCATGGAATTTGTATCTGAATAAGAAGCTACAGAGTTATATACAGATATCTTTTTGCCTGTTACATCACTTCTACTTAACTCTATTTCTGAAGAATATGTTGAATTTTTCTGCCCTCCTGCTGCTTTTATAGCATCGGCTAAATCCATATTACTAGTAAGCGGGTAATCACCTGGAAAATGAACATTTCCATATACTGATATAACATCCTCCTCTCCGTCTTCATCTATTTGACGTTGAATAATTTCTACAAATGGCTTCAGTAGCTGCTCTCTGCAGAAAAGAGTAATGTCAACAGCAATAGAAGAATTTGATTTAGCCGCTCTTTCATTTTCAATTTCCTGCTGAAGATCAAGCACATCTTTTGGAGTCTTAATATCACCCAGGTCTTCTAGTGGAACTGATTTTTTGGCCCTAAAGCCAGATGATTCAATGGTACTAATAGCTATATCTTCTGGAAGCGAACAGTAATCATAAATTGAATACTCGTAGTACCTCATTATTGATCCCTCTTTTCCTTGAATCTCAGTAGGTTGGGTCTTATACCTACCACTAAATTCACTCTCTACATTTAAATTAGTTTCTTCAAGACTAACCGCTTCTTGCATTAATGACTTCCTTAAATATGTTGATGAATTCCATTCATTTACCATTACAATCTCACCTTTTTCGTTCGTAGTGTAATCGTCTTCAATCAGCCTTGTGGTAATTACGTCAGGCGTTAAAAGGCTTGGTAGTAAGAGTATTTCATCTTTTTCAGACAATAAGATATTAGATTCGGACTGCTTATCCTGAAAAACATCTTCTAAGTCAACTTGAAGAAATTGAATATCATTAGTTTGCTTGTCTTCACGCTTGACTAAAACATAATTTAAATCCGTCATAGCTAGCAAATCATCTTGTGAAGATAATAACTCACCAATTCTCATTCCATCTATCAAGGCGGCGAAACCTGGTTGTTTAGCATGACCGCTCACTAGAATGGCATTTTTCAAATTATCTGCTACTGGATGTATTGATAGAACATCTCCATTCTTCAATTTAAGGTCGTTGTTTAAATTAATTTGCATTAAGTTATATCCGTCATTTAGTGGCTCTATTCTTTGAAGATCAACTGAAAGCAAATCAGCTTTAGGCTTTAAACTTCCTGCAAAATTTATGAGATCCTTTAGGGTCTCATCATCATTTAATTCATATATACCTGGTCTGGCAATTTGTCCTGATATGCCTACAGTTTTAGTTATTGGTGGGATAAAGACTACATCCCCCTGCATAAGTCTTTCATCATTGCTTGTGTCGCCCTTTAAAAGCAAGTCATAAAAATCAAAGTTAGAAACAACTTTCCCATTTCGTTTCAACTGTATGTTTCTCAATGAGCCTGTTGGAGCTATTCCTCCGCTTTTAATAACCGCATTCACTAAAGTTGAAAGCGCACTGATATTATACATACCAGGTTGTAGTGCCTCTCCAAGAACAAATATGTCTATAGATCTGAGTGAGCCTAGGGTTATATTTGCTTGCGTACCTATTAATTGATTCTCAATTATTGTATTCAAGCTTTCTTTGAATTGTCTAAAGGTTAATCCAGCTGCCATTACTGGTCCAATTTCTGGGATGAAAATATCTCCATCTCTGGAAATTCTCTCATCTGTGTAAGTTTCAAAACTGCCGTATAAAACAACTTTGATCCTATCATTGGGGCCTAAAACATAATCAGGAGGAACAGGAGTGTTCTTTACTTGTGCAAATGTTGTTGGTGCATCAATGAAAAAGTCATATCCAAAGTATGCGAGAGGTTTAGTTGAAAATTTAGATTGTGGAGGTACTTTAAAACTTTTGCCTCCTGTATATCCATAGCTTGGATCTTCAAAATTAATCTCTGCCTTTTCTTCTGTTTCTGGGTTTGCTTTATCTTCTGAGGTTTCATCTTCTTTATCTGACTGAGCTTTTGTTGTTTGCATACCGCCTGTTAAGCTTTGAAGCAATGATGAATCATCCATCTGTGCGAATGAAGATGGGGTTGTGATTAGTAATAGTAATATTATTATAGTTTTCATATGTTGCTTAGTTTTCTGAACCTGTTTTCTATTTTTCGTAATAAAATCAAAGTATTTTACAGTTTTATTCGTTTAATCATAGTCTCAAACTATATATTAGTTACATAATCTTACAATCAAATGTTATGTAGAATCGATTAATCATCAAAAAGGTTTCCTAATGGGCAAGAGACTTATAAAAGAAAGGATAGAAAGTTCTCTTAATTTAATTAAAAGTCTCAAAGAGAGGTTAACTTGAGGAGTAGTGCCCAAGATATTCCTTAAATGTTTTAGAATCTTTATCTTCTAGACTTCTCTGGTCGACAATTGAAGACATAGCTTCCTTCTCTAAAAGCTCCCAATTTTTATTTTTTTCTGACTTAAGGAAATATTCCTTATTATCTGAACCTATCATGTTGCCTAATTCGGAAAAATCCAATTTCTCAGTGAGAGCTTTATCTAATAGCTTGTTTGAAAGTGTTATATCAGGATCAAGAACCTTCTTTTTCATGTTATTAAGTGATTCAGAATATATGTTTTTTGTTCCATCCATATCTTCAGCAATTTCGCTTATCTCTTCGATAATCCTGAGCGCCCAGCTTTTTAGACTTATATTTTTTTGATTTTCAGAAAGGTTAAGATCAGGCTTTCTTCCTGTCCTTGATACTAAAGACTCATTATTCCTTATTTCCTTCATTTCATCTTTAGAAATCTTCGGACTTGTTTTTAGAAAGCAATAAAGAAACAGTAATTCAATAAAATATATTGTTTCAAGATCAAGACCGTTTCTATTAAAGGGGTTTAAATCTAGAGATCTCAGTTCAATATAATCCACTCCATAATGAGTAAGCTTTGATGTAAGCCTCATATCAGAAATATTTGAGCTCTTTGGTCTGGCAATTGCATAGAACTCATCATCAATTTGCAAGATATTTGAATTTAGCTGACAAAAATCTTCGCTTTTATACTCTTCTATCTTTTTGTACCCCTTGAATTCAGTTCTAGTAGCGTCTACTAAGTCAGAAATATATTCATCAATACTATCAGTCGAAACCTCTAGTTTAACTCTATCAGCATTCTGATATCCTAAATCGCTCATTCTTAAGGAAGTAGCGTATGGCAAATAAAATGTATTTTTATCTATTTGCTTAAAGTCCTTAGATTGTTTATTCAAATGATCTTTAGTCAGAATTGGTGAGGCTCCAAATAAGTAAAGAATTAGCCAATTTACCCTATATAAATTTCTCATAATTCTAAAATAAACCTCTGAATGATGACTAGATGAAGAATGTTGCCTTTCTTGTATGGAAATCTCCTCTAAAATTCTAGGTGGAAGTGAATAATTGATATGAATGCCTGAAATTGCCTGCATTCTTCTCCCATACCTGCTTGCTAAACCTTTCCTATATGTCTCCTTAAATAATGCTGCATTTGATTTCCCATACTGAGCAATTCTGATATCTTTTTCTGAATTAGCTTGAGGAGGAAAAGAAAATGGCCAAAGGATCTCATCATCAATATTTAAATTAACGAATTGATGAATATTCTCTAAAAAGTGAAGTGCCTTCATTTTATCTTTGAAAGGTGGTGTAACTAGCTCAAGTTGTGCTTCAGAAAAATCTGTTGTTATGTATTTATTGCATAAAGCAGAGCCCAATTTATTGGGATGATCGGTCTTGGATATTCTTAAGTCTCTAACTCTAAGACTTTCCTTTTCAATACCTATCTTTCCCTCATTAAATATTGATCCTATATCGCTAGTGATATTTTTAGTGATTATATTTTCTGGGCTCTGATTCATGATTCTTTTATTCAGTCAGTAGGACTATATTAAAGAATTATTTAGATTTATTTGGGTGTTGTACCAAACCCAGATAAAAACTTAACAATAGAATAAGATTTCTGTTTCATTCTCATTGGCTCAATTTCATCTGATGCATTTACCATTAACTGGTAAAGACTTCCTGGCTCTACCTTAGATCCTTGATCTTTCGTCAATGGTGCCCAAGCATAATTTGTCCTAGCCCTTGTAGATCTATTGACATAAAAAAGATCCATCGGTAACTCAAAATAGATCCATTTATTGAAACTTCCCTCTCCAGTACAAACCGAATCACAATCCGTAAGAGCAACGATTCCACCAACCCTGCCTCCATTTTTAAACCTTCTAGAGAGATCTAAGTGTACCCCTGTATCTTTACCTAAGAATTTTCCAGCGCTCATTTTAAATCTCATGTCATAAAATGGGAGATCCCGATATAAGTTCAAAAAACCGGTAACAGTTTCATAATCTTTGAAATCAAACCTTTGATCAAAATCTCTCTGTTTAACCCACCATGCCTCAAGCCCAATAGCCCAGTTATGGCTTGCTGGCATGTATAAAACTTCTCCTCCAATTCCACCGTACATCCATTCCAGAAGACCCCCAGTTAATCTGCCCCTAATATTTGGATTAGAACCTTCCCACAAATAATCAAAATGCATTTTTCTTATACCGCTTTCACCTGCCTTGAGATAAAGTCTTCTATCTTGTCTAACATGATATAGCTGGCCATCAGGTATATGGTATGTGTATCCTTCAAAGTTATTATCAATATTAATTCCATAATCTGCATAAAAATGCAGGTTCTTTGTAAATGAAACTCCAACTTGGGCAAGTGCCTCCATCTGCCAAAAGTAGAACTTTTGTTGATGCTGTAAGGTTCCTAGTGCATGAGGCTTTATTGACCAATTATAATTAGGGTATAACCAATCGTTCTCTATTATTACAGAATCATCATCTAGAGTTACGTCACGATTATTTATATCCAAAAGAGTGCCATCTAGAGGTCCTCTTGAAACAGATCTTATAAAATCATCACGATCAATTGAAGCTCTGAGTGTTTCAATTCCTTGATCAATATTGATAACTGTAATTTTTTCAATATTATTAGGTGAATTTTTAGCCAATATTCTTGCAGCTAAATCAATTGCTTGCACCGGCTTTTGAAATCTCCCTTGACTAATCTCTGCCTGCAATTCATTTCCATTAAAAATAATACTATGGGTAGCAAAGCCAACCTGAGACATCTGCCACATTATCGAGTCAGTGAGATATTTTTTATACTCAGTAGATAAACGATTATAAGGAAGCAGATTAGAATTTATAATATTCTCAGCTGGTGCTGTATATTTATCTCTAATTGGATCATTTAGGTTGGAGTGAACGGCAACATTTGCATAAATGGTATTTCCATGAATAGCTCCTATCGAAAAATCAAGTTTGTCTCTGGTACCTATATTTAAACGATAATTTAGTGCGTAATTTATTCTTGAATCGATTGTAATGATATCTTGAGGGTTTTTATCATAGTACATCGGCTTATTGATAATATTGGAATAGTCTGTCGAATCGTATTCGACTTTTAAGGTTAGATTATCGATAGGTGTTAAATATTCGAAGCCTCCGAAGAATGCTGCTTTCTCACTACTAAACCATCTCCCTATATTCAGGGTTCCTCCGTTAGGACTGTATGTTGAAAAAGACTCAAGAATTCCCTCTATGGGGTTATTTATATGCTCTGCACCAGCCAGCCTTCCAAAGCCCAATCCCATTGTGAAATCTAGCTTTGGACTTATCCTCTTACTAGCAACAATATATTGTGAGTCATAGGAGCCAGTTCCGCCGATGTCATTAATCCCAACTGCCAACTCTGGAATTAGAGATTCATTTAATAGTCCGAAATTTGATTTGCCTTCTTCCAGTAACCTAAATTTGACATCAATACCTTTATCTTTCCATGTCTGAACAAATGAATTGTTATAAGAGTAATGAGTTGTTTCTGTATATTTTAGAACGGCTTCCATCCACGGCATAAATTGCATCTTGGCGTAGATCCGGTTGTAAGGAAGTTCTTTTGACAGGCCAAATGTAAATTCTCCATCATCCGAAAATCTTGCTGTTGGAGTTATTACTGAGCCTATTCCACCAAATGAATTTTGTGACCTTGGTATCGAGTAATCATAATTATTCTTACTGCTTTCATTTCCAAATACTGGAAACATAAAAATAATAAGAACTGGAAATAGAAGAAACTTTCTCATACTGGTTTCAAAGCTCTACTTCCTTTTTTTGAACAAGAAATTTAGCAGTTTATCTCTATTGCAAATTTCTGCCTATCGAGGCTATTTCTATTGTCCAGTATTAGTCGCTGTACTGGTAGTTGACGTTGTAGTAGTAGCCATGTCAGTTGTACCAGTGGTTACTGTGGTAGTTGCGCCTTCAGTTGTAGCAGCGCCTGTAGTAGTAATACCAGCTGTTGTAGCAGCGCCTTCAGTTGTAACAGCGCCTTCAGTTGTAACAGCACCTTCAGTTGTAGAAGCGCCTGTAGTAGTAATGCCAGCTGTTGTAACAGCGCCTTCAGTTGTAGGAGCGCCTGTAGTGTCAACAACAGGTGTTGGCGTTGGTGTTGGCGTTGGTGTTGGTGTTGGCGTTGGTGTTGGCGTTGGTGTAGGCGGAACAACAGGAGGTCCTCCTGAAGGAGTAATAAACTCAGAAGATCCACCGCTGAATACAGCTAACACAGCGCCCGTTATAGCAACCCAGACTCCTGCACCTGCAGCTGCGCTCGAGCCCGAGGTAGAACTACTTTCAGTAGCTTCTTGAGACTCATCTGAAGAATCCTCTTCTTCTGTGTTTGCATTTGGATCATCAAATGCTTCTGAGCCTTCCTCGCCTTCAGAGGCAATAGACTTAATACTTGTACCCGTAAGCAAAAGAGTTAGCATTGAAAAATAAGTTCCAAGTTTCTTAAATAATTTCATCTGTGATGATCCTCTGTAAATTAACTTTATTTTAAAGCACCCACCCAAGCATATTAAGCCCTAGTAAGTGATTTTTCTACAATTCATATTGTTTGTAAACAACATTCTTACTTTTTTTCATTAGGTTAGACGTTGTAAGTGGAAAGGATTATATGACATATATAGCAAAATGGTTAGCATTTAATTGAGTTACTTTTTTAGCCTAATATCTTTGTTAGACTTAATTCATATTTATTCTCTAGGTCTAATTGTAGTTCTATTAACAATAAAATCTTCAAGATTGTTTATGTCTTCCTGGTCTAATGCCCCATCAAAAACACTTGAAAATAATTGATCGAAATCCCTTACAGTGTTGGTGAAAAAAATTGTCAGTGGCTCCATCATGTTTTCAGACATTTTATAAAGCGTTCTTCTTGAGTCATTTGGGTCTTTTTCGCGAACGAAAATCTCGCTGTCAACCCCTGTCGATAGAACTTTCCTAAAATTTGCAAATGTCGTTGCTGGAAAAACATCACATACAGAATCGTAGAGATCATCTCTACTGACTCCATCATCTCCTCTAAATTGAAACAATATGATTGAACATATTATTTGAATTTGCAGATAGCCTGATCGGATATAATTAGATAACTTTCGTGGCTGAAGATCTTTATTCGATAGACCCAATGCCCTTATCGCTGCTGCAAATGCTAAAACCTCTATACCTTGATTTGTATCCTTAAAATCTATAGTCGAATGTTCGATGGCCTCTGATAGGCTTCGACTCTTTTTTTCAGTCTCCCACTTTTGAATGCTTTGATTAATTTGACTAATTTTATTATTCATTATTGGATTAAAATAATTATTTTTATTGGATATAATCTATTACTCTATTTTAATATGTAAAACGGATCAATAAACATGTCTAAAAATAAATTACTAATAATCATAGCATTAATGGCTTTTAGCTCAATAACGTTTGCCGAATGCAACTACCCAAAGAAAAAGTTTGATGTCCCATCTGGAAAAAAGGCTTCTGAAGCAGAAATGGTTGTAACCATGGGTAAAGTGAAGCAATTCCAAGCTGATCTTGCTGTTTACAGGACTTGTCTGGATGATGAGTTAGCAAAAATATCCGATGAGCTAGAATCTTATGAAGAAATTGAGAGAATGAATGCTCAAAAATACAATGCTTCCGTTGAAGATGAGCAAAACCTTGCCGAAGAATGGGGCGAAGCCGTCAGGGCGTTTAAATCTAAATAATTGTACAAGGATAAAAAGTGTCAAAAACTGTAACCATTACGGGTGCAGCTGGTCAGATTGGGTACCAGCTTGCGTTTAGAATTGCTTCTGGCCAGCTTTTAGGAGTCAATCAAAAAATAAATTTAAATCTTTTAGAAATCACGCCTGCATTAGAAGCCCTCAAAGGTGTTGCAATGGAATTGGAAGATTGCGCCTTTGATACATTAGGCAACATTAGTATCTCTGATGATGCTAATGAAGCATTTAAGGACAGCGAGTATGCATTCCTGGTTGGTGCTAAACCTAGGGGGCCTGGGATGGAAAGAAGTGATTTACTGCAAGAGAATGCAAAAATCTTCTCTGCCCAAGGCAAAGCAATGAATGATAATGCCTCGAGAGACATAAAAGTACTAGTTGTAGGCAACCCAGCAAATACGAATGCGCTTATCGCCATGTCCAATGCTCCAGACATCAATCATAATGCATTCACTGCCATGATGAGACTGGATCATAATCGAGCTCTTGCTCAGCTTGCATCTAAGCTTGATTGTCATTCAAGCGAACTGGCCAATATGACAATTTGGGGCAATCACTCAACGACTCAATATCCCGATGTGAGCAATTTAAAACTCAATGGTGAAGCCATATCAGAAACATTAGATGATGATTGGGTTAAGGATGCTTTTATTCCACGTGTTCAAAATAGGGGTGCAGAGATCATTAAAGCCAGAGGCTTATCAAGTGCAGCATCAGCAGCATCAGCAGCGATAGATCACATGAGAGACTGGGCTTTAGGTACCCGAACAGATGATTGGGTCAGCATGGCTGTTCCCAGTGACGGATCATATGGCATCAGCGAAGGCATAATCTATTCTTTTCCAGTAACTTGCCAAAGTGGCACCTACTCGATTGTTCAAAATCTTGAGATTGACGATTTCAGCAAAGAATGTATGGAAATTACTGAAAGAGAGCTACTGGATGAAAGAGCAGCAATCCAGCACCTGTTGTAAATTTAGACAAGATCTCATTTAATCTGTAGAATCCATGATCCGGGATAAACCGAAGTTTTTATATATAAATTATTTTACAAAGATCATATGATATTTTTTATAGGCTCAATTTTACTCTTCCTATGGATAACCTACACAGCAATGGAATTGAGAAAAGCGACATTGATTGCGGGACTCTTTTTAATTGCCTACATGCTTATTGGTGATCCAAGCACCATCTATATCTCAATACTTTGGGTTCTTTTCGGTCTTCTTGTTTCGCTCAATATTCCAGAAATCAGAAGAAACTACATCACAAAAAGAATCCTAGATGTATACAAAGCACTGCTGCCAAAAATCTCACAAACTGAACAAGAAGCCATCGATGCTGGGAATGTTTGGTGGGATGCAGAACTTTTCACGGGAAACCCAAATTGGGAGGTATTGAGATCTAACCCAAAAGCTGAGCTTCCAGCCGAGGAGCAAGCATTTCTGGATGGTCCAGTGAATGAGCTTTGTGAGATGATCGATGAATGGAAGGTGGCACATAAAGATTATGATTTGCCTCAGGAAGTTTATGATTTTGTAAAAGAAAAAGGGTTCTTCTCATTCATTATTCCAAAAGAGTATGGCGGCCTCGATTTTTCTCCGCTGGGTCTCATATATGTCATGGCCAAAGTTGGTTCTCGAAGTGGGACATTGGCCTCAATGGTGGGTGTACCAAACTCTCTCGGTCCTGCTGAACTGCTGATGCACTACGGAACAGATGAACAAAAGAAGGAGCTGCTTCCTAAGCTGGCATCTGGAGAGCATGTGCCATGCTTTGCACTCACTGGCCCTTATGCGGGTTCAGATGCAACAGCCATGCCAGATACAGGAATTGTCTGTAAGGGTGAGTTTGAGGGAGAAGAAATCATTGGAATTAAGCTCAATTTCAACAAAAGATACATCACCTTGGCACCAATAGCGACACTCATCGGTCTTGCTTTCAAGATGTATGATCCGGATCAATTAATTGGTGAAATTGAGAATTATGGCATTACTTGTGCTCTCCTTCCTAAAGGCACTAAAGGACTAGAAACAGGAAGAAGACATATCCCTATTGGCAGTCCTTTTATGAATGGCACCATTACTGGTGAAGACGTATTTATACCGCTTGACTATATCATTGGTGGTGTTGAACAGGCCGGACAGGGATGGAAAATGCTCACAGATTGTCTATCTGCAGGGAGAGCAACCACTTTACCAGCAGGTGCAATGAGTGGTGCAAAATCTGCTGTGGCTGTCACTGGTCCTTATGCAAGGGCAAGAGAACAGTTCGGAATGCCAATTGCCGAATTTGAGGGCATACTTGAGCCTCTTGGCAGAATGGCAGGAAATTCATATATGATTACCTCTTCTGTATCCACCACTGCAATGGCTATCGGAGCCGGAGAAAAACCATCGGTCATCTCTGCAATTCTTAAATATCATTCCACAGAACTTGCCAGAAATATTGGGAGAGATGCCATGGATATTCATGGCGGTAAAGCAGTTATGCTCGGTCCAAAAAACTATATGGCAGGTGGATATGAAAG
>MDTC01061744.1_pt1 | contig 11118 bp, 9 predicted proteins | sample 811181 | NCBI WGS metagenome assembly MDTC01 (sample SAMN05326644, study PRJNA326480) | marine metagenome | isolation source: seawater | place: Pacific Ocean: North | collected 2011 | reverse complement strand
GTTATCGTCGATTTTAGGCGACAAAAAAAAATGGCAATTGCCCATGTTTTTCTTGATCGCGTTCTTCTTTGCTTGGAGCTCCTCAAGATCTCAAGGTCAGCTCACAACGTCCCCATTATATGAAAAAGCTGCAAAATCTCTACGTTCAGCACCTATTAAGGAGTATGAATTCGATAAAGCCTCTGTAAGAGACGTTTTGAGATTTCTTGCAGATGATGCGGGCATCGATTTTGTAGCTATGCCAGAGGAAGGCAATGACGGCGCAAAATTAATAACATTTTCTCTCAGAAAGAGTCCTTTTTCTGCGTTGGAGACTATAGCTAAAATGAATGGGGTAACTCTCGTTTACGAGGATGAAATTTGGCACATGCGCCCCCTCAGCGACAAAAGCTTAATTGCTAGAACTTACAAAATTAGATTCAACACAGGGGAAATTAATAACTCCTCAGGAAATTCGATTTCTGGTGTCACTTCAAATAGTAACCGAACTTCATTCAATGGCTCCTCAACTGGTTATAATGGGTCAAGTTACTCTAGTGGAAACAACTTAACTTCATCGGGTATCGGCCAGATCGGCCTAAACGGAATGAACAACACATTTTCGACAACGGCTGATGAACTTGTTCAGGCTGTAAAAGGAATAGTTGGAATAAGAACTTCAGGCATTAATCATATTATTGCTCCTGGGATCAACAGCGTCGGCAACTTTGGAAAACTTGAACCTCCGCAAAACACGACCACCATATCCCCAGCACAACAATTCGGAAGAAACTCAATAAATGAGGAGAAATCTAACGGTAGCCAAGTAATCTGGAACTCGGATAACAATTCGTTGTTTGTTGTGGCCAACATTCAGCAACACCAACTCGTTGAGAAATACCTCGAAACAGTAGACAAACCTCAACCCCTAATTGCTGTTGAAGTTAAGTTTTTTGAAACTACAAAAGATCCAAGAAAACAGATGGGGGTTGACTGGTCAGGAACAATGGATGGCGGTTACGGATTAAGTCTTTCAGGCCTATCGTCCAATGTTGATTTGAACAAGTTACAGAACACCGAGATGCCAATGACTGCAATTTTAAGCGGGCCCGATGTACAAGCTAAGGTTCTCGCATTGGTCAAGGACAGGGAAACAACTACCGTTAGTTATCCAAGAGTTCTCACAAAAAACAATAGAGAGGTCGCGATTCAAAGCGTAGTCAACCAGCCCGTTCTTTCTGCTCAATCAAGCACAACTCCAGGTGTCGGAGGAACTACAACATCATCAGTTTCATATTTACCAATAGGCACGAGCATTAACGTGCTGCCCAAGAGACTTGAAGACGGTAGAATTTCTCTTCAGGTTCTAATCACTGTTTCCAGCATCATTGGTTCTGAAATCATTGATGGCAACTCCTACCCCGTTGCCAGCTCACGAGTCTTTACCGCACCTCTAGAAGTAGAGAGTGGTTATACTCTGGCGATCGGAGGACTAGATGAGGCAAGCGATTCGAGAGAAGGAGCTGGTCTGCCAATCTTAAGTAAAATTCCCCTCCTTCGTCACGGATTTAAAAGTGATAATAAAACTCATAGTCGAAAAAATATGCTTATCTTCATTACCCCCACCCTTCTTGATCCAAAGAGTGGAGGAATTTCAGAAAATCCAATCTCAGAAATTCCATTACGAGGAAATAAAGTTGTTCAAAAAATTCCAACCATAAAGGCCAATGGTTCACTAGTGGGTGGAATTGATTCAATACAGGGCGCAACACAATGGATTGAAAAAGAATATTTAATGTTGAAACAAATCGTTAAGGAAAAGAGAGCATCAAAAAAACACAGCGATCAACTCATTGCTTTAAACAACAGCATCTCATTGCTGCAAAAACAAATCAATGAACACTTAGCTAAAAATCCTTCCAACAGAAAACAACTACAACGCACCAAATGGGAACTCTCTCATCTTTCTGATAACATTCTTAGTACTCAAAAGACCTTAAAGAGGAAAAACTTTCAGCTCTTCAGCAGGCCATTAACCAAGGCCTTTTAATTAAATTAAATGATCTCCTTGTGTGGTTGGAGGTCTCGAAACCACGGTATCGGGGCCTCCTTTCCACCGAATAATGGTATTTATAAGCATTTTTTGTAAACTTATTCCTACGGAACTTGCAGTAATTGCTGATTTCCGCTAAACAATTTACTATGCAAACCTTAATCAAACTCGCCCAACTCAGTGCAGTTGGTCTCTTAACTATTATTTTATCAAATTGCAGCACAGTGAAAGTTAGCAAGGCACCCTTTGGCTCAACTAGTGACGGAACTTCTGTCGATCTATACACTCTAGAAAATTCAAACGGCATGAAGGCAACGATCACCAATTATGGTGGAATTGTCACTCAGCTTCATGTTCCAGATAAAGATGGAAATTTAGGTGACGTGGTTTTAGGCTACGACAAGCTATCAAGCTATATCAAAGCAAGCCCATACTTTGGATGTATCACCGGTCGATACGCAAATAGAATAGCTAAGGGCCAATTCCAAATTGATGGTAAAACCTATCAGCTAGCCACTAACAATGGAGAGAATCATCTGCACGGCGGAGACGTTGGATTTGATAAACGAGTATGGAAAGCTACAGAAGTCAGTGCCATAGGAAAGTCGGGGATAGCGTTGTTTTATGAAAGTAAAGATGGCGAAGAAGGATATCCAGGTGACTTGAAATGCAAGGTTACTTATTGGCTAACAAATCACAATGAGTTAGAAATCGAATACGAAGCCGTCACCAACAAGGCCACGCCCATTAACCTCACTCATCACTCCTATTTTAATCTAGCTGGTGAGGGTAAGGGTGACATTCTTAACCACGAAGTCGAACTTTTCGCAGACAATTATGTTCCTACCGATGGAGGAGGCATTCCATTAGGAAAAATTGCACCAGTCAAAGGAACTCCATTTGATTTTCTCACACCTCATACAATTGGAAAGCGCATCGGAGCAAAGCACGAACAAATTGAATTTGGTAAAGGTTATGATCACAACTGGGTTGTAAATGATTCAGGTAAATCATTAAGCATCGCTGCAAGAGTCACTGAACCTAAAAGTGGAAGAATTATGGAGGTCGTCACCGATCAGCCAGGCATACAATTCTATACGGGTAATTACCTCGACGGATCAAATATTGGTAAAGGCAATAAAGTGTACAACTACAGGAATGCATTTTGCCTAGAAACACAAGTTCACCCTGACAGTCCGAATCAAGATGGATTTCCTGATTCAATTCTCAAGCCTGGTGAAACCTACAAGCACGTTTGTATCTATCGTTTCAAAACTAAATAATCCAGGAATTCACAAGCGGAATCAGGAAAAACGAAATCAGAAAATCAAATCCTATTAATTGTTCCCTGCTACAAGGAGGGTTCACGCTTGCCGAAATTTCTTGAAGGTCTTTGCAGAACCTTCGAAAATTCGAATTGCCCGGTCTTAATTAGGACGGTTGATGATGGCTCTGGTGAGGAGGAAGCATCAAAAATGCAATCACTCGTCACTAAACTTCAAATGCAGTATGATTTCTTGTTAGACCCATTACTTGTTCAAAACAATCAAGGGAAAGGCGGTGCCATATACAGTGGATGGGATACCGCTAGTTTAGATGAATTCAGATGGGTCGCATTTGTAGATGCAGACGGTGCTATAACCCCAGAAGAAACACTAAGATTCTTAAATTTGGCAACTGAAGAAAATGAACAGAAAAAAACATGTCTTTGGTCAATACGAGTTAACGGAGAGGGTAAAGACATCAATAGAACGTTGATAAGAAACTTTCTCGGGAATGTATTTAGAATAATTGTTAAATGCCTTTTCAGCATTCCCGTCAAAGACACCCAATGTGGACTGAAATGCATTCCACTAGAAGGATACCAGGAAGTACGTAACAACTTGACCGAAAAGCGATTTGTTTTTGATGTTGAATTAGCATCTCATTTAGTAAGAAAAAAATACAAACTCCAGCAAATCCCGATAGACTGGCAAGAGAGCCCTGGATCTACCGTTAAAATATCATCAGCATTCAGAATGGCTTTCTCACTTATTATTATTCGCTTTAAGCTATTCCTTAATTTCAGATAATATTAGGAATGCAGCTAGCATTAATCCTCTAGCGTTTTCTCAATTATTAGTACAGCCATTGGCTCTGTCGCTTTATCAAGAGCATCATTGGCTTCCTTTAAAGATCTCGAACAGTCCCCTTCCAACGCTTTTCTTACAGCCTCAAGCTTTGACCTGATATCCTCAGTCGTCTCTGAAGACAAGTCATTACCAACTAATTCGAGACCATTATCAACCGCGGGTAAAAGTTCATCACTCTTCAATTTAGCCTCAGCAAAAATACGTTGATTCATATCTTCAAAAGCAAACTCAATTGATTCATTAACCATTTTTTCAACGCGCTCATCCTCAACATCGACAGCTGAACTATTAATGGATATTACTTTTTCATTACCAGTAAATGTGTCTCTTGCAAGGACAGTCAAAATTCCATCAGCATCTAAGGAGAACTCAACACCTACACGGGCCTCCCCTCTAGAGGTAGAGTCAAATTCAATCTCGAACTCACCAAGTTTCCAGTTATCAGTCGCCATCTCTCTCTCTCCCTGCAAAACGTTAATACTCATTGATCTCTGATTAGCAACTGCGTTTGTAAAAAGTTCACCTCTTTTAACTGGTATGGTTGTGTTTCTCGGGATAATCACATTCATCAGACCACCAAAAGTTTCGACTCCCAATGATAACGGAGTAACATCCAGTAAAATAACTTCTTTAAGGGCACCTGAGAGCACACCAGCTTGGATAACTGCTCCTACTGCAACTGATTCATCCGGATTCTGCGATAAATCAGGGGACTTCTCAAAAAATTGTTCAACCAAATCATGAACTTTCAGAATCCGGCTACTTCCTCCAACAAGAATAATTGAATCCAAATCTTTTTTTTCCAACCCTGAATCCATCAATGCCTTTTGACAATGCTTGACCGTCTTCTCAATCAGGGGAGTCACAAGCTGATTGAACAAATCCAGTCCAAATAACATTTCAAAACTTTTTTGCCCATCATAGAATGGAATTTTCAAATCATATTCTTTAGCAAAACTGAGAGCTTCTTTACAACGTCTCGCTGCATTTGAGAAAAGGATTTTCACCTCAACGGAAGCCTCACTAAGTTTTTTATTCTCTGCCTTATGGTAAATAAAATCTGCAAGAACTGCATCCACATCATCCCCCCCAAGCTCAGTATCGCCACTCGTTGAAAGAACCTGAAAAACACCATCACTCAATTCCAAAATTGAAACATCAAAAGTACCACCGCCTAAATCATAAACAGCGATTCTAGATTTATCACCCATTTTATCTAAGCCATAAGCAATCGCCGCAGCCGTAGGTTCGCTAATAATTCTAACCACCTCCAAACCGGCAATTTCTGCCGCTCTTTTGGTTGAGGTTCTTTGAGCATCATTAAAATAGGCCGGAACAGTAATCACGGCTTTACTGAAATTTTCACCTGAGGCCTCTTCAGCAACGTTACGAAGGTGGATCAATATATCAGCAGACACTTGCTCAGGGGTCATACTTTTCCCATGGATATGGTATGATTCTTTTGACCCCATTTTTCTTTTTACTGAGGCGATGGTGCTTTCAGGAGAGATACTCAACATACGTTTAGCAGCCTCTCCAACGATCGGGGCATCATCAGGTGAATATGATACAACTGAAGGAGTTATACGGGATCCGTTCTTATCTGCAAAAAGAATAGGAAACCCTGAATCAACCACCCCGACTAAAGAGTTTGTTGTTCCAAGATCAATTCCTAATATTTTTTCAGGCACTTTCATAATGATATCAAATAACAGAGTGCATTCGACCCATAATTTCTCTCTCCCATTTACCTAAAAAGGATAAATCTCGGGAAGCCTGCTCCATAACTTTCTTTGCATTGACATGATCAGTTTGAATTAATTGATCGATTTTAGAAAAAACTTCTAAAACTCCTAATTTTGCATTCCTAACCCTTCCACTTGCTTCAAACAGCTGAGACTGAAGCTTTGAAATATCTTTCGCCATCAACGCCTCTCCAACCAAACTTAAACTCTTCTGTTTCTTCTTAATGATCATATCTGCATGACTAATCAGTTCACTTATTTCTGAAAACAAACTCATCACATTTGTGGACATTGGACCATCAGATCGTATTGATTCATTAAAGAGTAATTGATACAGGTGCTCTACACGAGATGAGGGATTAAGCAAAATAGAGTGAGCCTTATTGATTTTTGAAAAATTGGTTTCGTCACCCCCAGCGTCAGGATGATGTAATTTAGATAATTCCTGAAACTTTTCTCTAAGTCTGTCAGTATCCAATTCCAAACAGCGTTTTTGATCAAGTGCTTTGTAGCAATCAAATTCAACCATAAACAACTAAGCTGAAAAGCTTTCTCCACATGAGCAAGTCACTTCAGCGTTGGGGTTAGACACCTTAAAACCTCCACTTTGAAGGTCATCACTCCAATCAAGTTGTGACCCAGATACAAAAAGGGCACTTTTCGGATCTATAACTACCCTAACTTCATTCGAAGTGACCATGATGTCTCTATCGAGAGGACCATCAACTAAATCCATTTTATACTGCAATCCTGAGCATCCCCCACCAACGACAGCCACTCTTAAAGCACCAAAATCAGCCTTGCCCTGTTTTTTCAATAGACCGAGCAATCTTTCTGAAGCATTAGGTAAAACCTCAATGAGGCTTTCATTACCAATTTTATAATTAATTTCAGGGGATGACATCTAAGTTAAAACATTAGTATGACGAATCCCAGGAATCAAAGTTTTTGCTTCGAAAGACAATTATCGACAATCAGATATTTATAGACACTCAATTTAATCTCCCTTTAGTCCAGTTTAGCGATTTTTCTCAATGCTAACCTCTTTGGTAAAATCAAACGTCTGAGAATTTCACTAATATTATTTGAATCAAGATTTGATTTTTTTTGGGAATCCATAATCCGTTTAAACAAATTTTTTTCATCTTCAGTAAGAGATTGAAAAAACACATCTCCATAAACGGATGCAGCATAATGCAATTCTTGTTCGGTGGATTTTATCAATTCATTTAAATTTTTTTGTGTATAGAGCTTATGTAGCCTTAGTAGCGAAACCAAAATGTATTCAGAATTTCCGCGACTAATAATTTTTCTATAACAGTCTATTGAAGTCTGAGGGTCTATCTTGAAAAAATAATCTGCGATCTTTACAAGCGACCTGTTAGACAAACTGTCAAATTCAAACCGTTCAACAATATTCTGATAATATACTTTAATTTCTGAATTATTCTTAAGCTTTGTATTTTCTAAAAACTCAAGACCTACAAAAGCCCAAAGCTCAATCAATGGATTCTCATCATTAGATTCACTGAAAAGGTTTTTAATCCTAAAGTTAACCGATTCTGATGTATGTTTTTTTCTTAAATAACTGAGATAAACATTTATTGATTCATGACAAACATCGTATAGATAAGGCTCTTTAAACTCAAAAAGACTTTGTTCCAATGCATTGATCCCTTGATCAATTTTATCCATTTGCTCCATAGAAATCATTACATAAGCTGCCGCTCTGACCTTTTGGAATTGAGAGGGGTTGTTGGTCATTAACTGTTCATAATAATATAATGAATCACTCCATCGATATTGTTGACCTGATGCTTTTACCAAAAGACATAATGCATCATTGTAATAATTGGATTCATCACTATCTGAAAAATTCTTGGCCTTCAAAAACTCAGCCTCAGCTTCAGGGTATCTATTTAATGAAGTAAAAACTTTACCTTTTAAAATATGAGATCGAATCTTCAAGTCTTTATCAGAATGAAAGACGGTAAGATTATTCAAAGATTTAAGAGCTTCCTTCGCATTATTGAACCCATAATTAATGAGTGAAATTTGATAAATCACTTCAGGATAGAAATACGAATTAGTGTATTTTTCTTTAAATTGATTTAATGCTTTTAGTGCGGGTCGTTTATAACCCAAACGAACGAGATTCAAGGCCCTATAGAAATTTGCAAGCTCATCAAGCTCACCAACATTTTCATTTGATTTATAGTTTAGAAAAAAACGTGATGATTGCAGATAATTTTTTTTCTCAAAGGACGCAACCCCTGCAAAATAAGAGGCGATTGAAAAAAGTTTATTTTCTTCATTCAAATTAAGCAAAAGCGCTTGAGCTCGCTCAAGAACCGCATCGAATTCTTGAGAATCGATCATTCTCTGAAAAGTCTTTAGTTCAAGAGTCTCATCCAAATATTTACGTGGATTAGCAAAACTCATGGAAAAACAAATCCCAATGACAAAAAACAAAGAGATCAAAGATCCTAATTTGTTTAAAAAAGTCCTCATAAAATCACTTAGTATATAATTATCATAAATTCCATATTTTTCAATAATTGATTGGTTATAAAAAAAACCATCTCAGATATCTCTGAGATGGTTTTAAGTTTTGTACTAAAGAGTTTAGTTCTTAACTAAATCAATCGGGTCGCTTAAAGCTTACGGATTTTTAACTTTCTGAAATATATCAGACTTTTTGGATCATGGCCTTGGATTCCTATAGTTCCCTCACCTAGTTTTTTAGTCTTCTCCTTATGGTTATCTGGCTCGGTATACTCGTTAGCCACTTTTCCGTTAATTGTGATGGTCACTTTTTTCCCAACAACCTTGATGTTGTAAGTGAACCACTCATCGTCAGCATGAGGTGCTTTTTTAACATCTTTGAAACTATAGACACTAGCTGTCTTTCTCCAATCTGAATGGGTTGCATTTACTTGGGCCTCATAACCAACTTGAGGCCATCCATTCGCCTGATAAGCAGTGTGGAAAAAAATACCTGCATTGGCTCCTTTCGCGGTTTTTACCTCACACTCAAACTCAAAGTCCTTGAACTTTGCATTACCATCTTTTCCGTAAAACATATGAGCTCGCGGACCAAAAACTTTAATTGTTCCATCCACTACAGAAAATGTTTTGGGATTTTCCGTGTTCACTTTCCATCCGTCCAATGTTTTACCATCAAACATATTTACCCACTCTCCTGCATTCAGCGTACAGCTTAAAAATGACAATGTAATTATATAGAATATAGATTTAATTTTGTTTTTCATATGACGAGTTAATTAATTAATTTGAATTAGTGTTTATTGAAATTCTAGAAAGATAATTTTGGGTCAAGAATTAGATTTAAAAAATAGTAAATGTTGCCACGGCAATTTATCATAAGATCGACTGAGTACGAACCCATTACTTGACATTTCTTTTATGACTTGTGCCTTGGACATTTTATGCTCTGGCTTAATCGGAACCTTTGGATCCTCTGACTTGAATTCAAGCAAGCAAACGACACCGTCTTCTTTGAGAGATTTTTTTATACTTGAGAGCATTTGTTCTGGATGGGAAAACTCATGATAAACGTCTGCCATCAGAACAAAATCAACGCTCTTTTCAGGTAAATCAGCATCCCAAAACCGATTTTCAATTAATTTAATGTTTTTAACCCCTGCTTTTTCAGCTCTATCCTTAAGCATGGTGAGCATTTCAGGTTGAATATCAACGGCATAGGCCTGCCCTTTTTCACCAATAATTTCAGCCATCATCAGGGTATGATATCCATTACCTGAACCTATATCCGCAACAGAAAGCCCTGGCTTTAACTGTAATTCTCGAATCATCTCGGATGTTTTTTCCTCTTCCTCTCTGAGTTTTCTCATCAACCAAGGTGCTCCCTGCCAGTGCATGGTTCTCGCAATTTCTCTACCCTTATACTCAAGAAGAGCAGGTGGCCCCTCATCATTATAGGCTTCTTTTTTATCTTGTGGCGTCATCAATTCCCATTCGATTGATGACACAATCTCATTTGAAGTTGGTCTTGTTCTTTGCCTAAAACGATTAACTATTTCACCGTCACTACTGATAAGAAACTTTTCAAAATTCCAGTTTACTGCTCCAAAGAAATTGGGATTGGTTTTTTCTGATTGAAGAAATTTGTACAATGTATGCCCCTCTTCACCTTTAAGGCTAATTTTAGAAGCCATTGTAAAATTCACGTTATATTTAGTCTTACAGAACTTCTCAATTTCTTTGTTTGTCCCTGGCTCCTGCCCTCCAAAATCGTTGCACGGAAAGCCAATAATGCTGAGCCCTTTTTTGTTGTATTTCTCATGGAGGAGCTGTAATCCTGCGTATTGAGGTGTGTATCCGCATTGACTTGCAACGTTGACAATCAAGATAGGTTTGCCTGCAAAATCGGAAAGGGATTTCTTTTGCCCATCAATAGTCTCAAAGTTTATGTCGTAAATAGCTGAATTAGCCAAAAGGCATGGAGCGAGGAGTATTTGTATTAGTATATTTAATCGAAACATTCGTCTTCAGGGTCAAAGGCTGGAATTGGGATATTAATTATTTTCATTTGGCCGACAGCACGGTGGCGGCAACCTGGTTTTATGAATACTGCTGTCATGGGTTTAGCGGGGACTTTTTCTCCATCTAACTCGATAAAACCCTCGCCCTCAAGAACCAAGTATATTTCATGCATATGTTTGTGATAATGCGTTTTTGAATCCTTTGATATATCCACCAAGTGTAAACTCGCTACCCCTTCAAGATCTCCAAAAGCCCTCCTAGCCAATCCACAAGGACATTCAATTGGATCCACTTCATCCAATTGTGTTACCTGATATCTAAGCAAATCTTTCATATGGCAATTTCTTTACTATCAATAAAATAACTAAATATTCCAAGGGTATTAATGTAATATGTTTTAAAAAATAGCATTACATTTATGAACTTAGATGCAAATTTAGTTGATCCCTGCATTGCTATCAGTGATCAATCCTTATCTTCATTAAATGAATAATCAAAGATTACCAATTAGACCAAGGCGAAATCGTAAAAGCGAAGCTATTAGGAATCTTTGCCGGGAAACTAGGCTCAGTCACGAGTCATTAATCCTTCCTTTTTTTATTCACAATGAAGAGACTAATGAAACCATCGATTCAATGCCTGGATGTATGCGGTGGAGTTTGCCAGGGTTGTTAGATGAAAT
>MDTC01210464.1_pt1 | contig 11120 bp, 10 predicted proteins | sample 811181 | NCBI WGS metagenome assembly MDTC01 (sample SAMN05326644, study PRJNA326480) | marine metagenome | isolation source: seawater | place: Pacific Ocean: North | collected 2011 | reverse complement strand
TGTATCTCACATCCGTGGGGAAGGTGTCGATGTTTCAGGTGGTCTTGCACAATACAACGATGCGAACTCAAAAGGTTGGTCTAAAAGAATTCGAGATCAAATTCCTTCGTTAATCGGTAAATTAACCAGTATTGCAAATAGATCTGATGATTCCAAATTAATTTTAAAAACACTACATTTGGAACTCAAAGAACAACTCAGAAGAGAGGGCAAACCTGGTAGAGGGATTGCATCGATTCAGAAATTAGCAGATTTGTTTACTCACGAGGAAAGAAAGCAACGTGTTCTTAATGGTACGTTTGGAGCCTTGGGAAAATCACAAGGCTTATTCCTAGATTTAGTGAAGTCAGATGCTTCAATCGTATTAGGGGCTGCGGGTGAAACGGATGAAGTTGTTACAATTGATGTACGGAGACAAATTAGATGGCCAACGTCCTTACATGGTAAGACAGGAATGCGCGTAACAGAATTTGAATTGGAACGTTTAGATCCCGATCGCTCAAATCCATTTGATCCGTTGAAAGAAGCATTTGTATTTGGAAACGATAAGACTCTCGATGTAGAAATTACAGTGCAAGATGCTATTGTTCGCTTCGGGGATGAATCATATGATGTTAAACAGGGAGACAAATTGGAGGTTTCGGAATCCTCTGCAACGTTTTTGTGCCTCAAAGGTTGGGGCTCGCTCGTTTGATTATTTATCTAAAAATCTAGGTTTTTTCATATCCTATTTGTGGGAAGGTTCAAGGGCAGTATCATCCCCAAGAGGATTAGAGGTGAGCCGATGCGCCGGAAGAAAAAGAACAAAACCCAAAATGTTCCGAACACTCCGTTGCCTCCATTGCCCGGAATACCATTGCCCCCTCCTATTGGTGAACAGCCCTTACCAGGTATGCCATTACCTCCTCTACCGCCAGCACCTGCGGAGTTGCCACCTGCTCCAATGCCTGCACCTCAACCACTTCCTGCTGAACCTGCGCCAAGCATACCTCTGCCAACGCCAGCACCTCTCGAAGCACCTCCTGCTACGCCAGAGAAACCATCCAATGAATACGGAGAATTGTGGGCTAAGCGTTCTGCAAAACCTTTGCCACAAATTTACGGGGCCATAGATAGACTCGGTTCCGGTGAAACAGGATCTCTCCTCGACAGATATTCAGATCGATTCGGTCATTCTTTGGATAGAGACATCATCGTCTTAAGGAAAAAAGAGCGAGAAGAAGCACTTAATGAAATCCGTTCCGAACCTGTAGTGGAATTGCTTGATGCTGAAGAACCAGACCGGCTATTAGAAGTTGAATCAGAACTGCGTTCATTAAAGCCACAGTATGAACAAGCCAAAGCTGCCAATGATAAAGCCTCTCTGAAAACACTTGTTCCACAATTAGAAGCGTTAATGCGAGAAAGAAAAGAACTCAAGGGCATTACTTCAGCACCTAAGGCGAAGAAGGTCGCTGCGCCAGTACAAGAAGAGATTTTAGAAGATGAAATTGAAGCTGAAGAAGATATCGAAGAAGCTGATGCTCTCTTCACCCAATTCTTTGCGATCGTCAACGATCTTCTTGGAGAGGAATTGCCAGAAGATGCGATTGAAACCTTCATGGCATCAGAAGGATTTGAATTATTCAAAGAAGTAGGTGCCAATCCATCAGCAATTGATGATGAACGCCGTGGCGAATTCTTCAAAATTATCGATGAACAATTAGGCAATATGCCAGATGAATCGATAACAGCATTTGTAGATTCAGGGGATTTTGCCCTGTATAAGCAAATCTCGGAAATGTACGCATAAGTGAAGTGATAATATGGGATTACTCGATAAGGTCGAAACGAATGATGAAGGTGTCAAGAAGGCAAAGCCAGTAGCAAAGGCTGCTAAAGCAGTTGCTAAGAAAGCAACGCCAGCACCTCGAAAAGCAAGAAAGGAGAAGAAACCTAAGGTAAAGAAAGCGCGTCCAGAAGGGTTATCTTCAGAATTTGAAATCGCTTCGAGTTTGAATCGGGTGATTTCATGGTGGGTTAACTTTACAGTCAATTTCTCTCTTCTTATTGGCGCCCTTGCCATGTCGGCTGTCACAGGAGGAGGGAGTGGAGGATTTGCTAATACACTACTCTTTTTGGGAGCGGGTCTGATGTTTATCTTCAACGGAATAGTCTTACCAATCTGGACCGGACGTAACCTAGGTCAATTCACTTCATCCACTCGTTATATTCGTGGAGATGGGACAAAACCATTATTCCTTCATGGATTGTTTGTAAATAACATCGGTGTATCTTGTCTTGTTGGTTTCATTATGATCTTCACCCAAGCTGGTAAATTGGCAGATGGCGGTTCAGCAATTGTTTATACTTCAATCGGTGCTGTTTTGATGATTCTTTGGGTTGTGAACTGGCAATTCTCACGAAACAGCGATCTTCGTCAAGGACTATTCGATCTTATCTTTGGAGCATACCTGGTACGTTATGTCTCTGAAGAAGGCGCAACCTCTGGATTCCGTGCTCGACTAGAGAGCATGAGTCAATTCGGTGAAAAATATGCTCAGCGTGTTGAAGACAAAAAGAAAGCAAAGGAACTTGCTGCAGAAGATGAGAAGAAGGAAGAAGAGAAATCTGATTCTAAAACAGAAGATTAATTTCCCCACCTTGATTCTTGATTGACTATGTACATCAAGAGGTTTCAACCATTTTTGGTTCACCTCGGGCTATGGATTTTTTTCTATATCAGTATCTTTTCTATCAAGATTGATTCGACATTGCTCATAATAATTCTGGTACCGATAACTGTGGCAGATTTATGGTTGGCGTTTGCTCTTGTTCTTATGTTACGATTACCAAGACAGAGGCCTGTATCTGAAATACCTCATGGATGGATTGTTGAAGAACAAGATGTAGATGGCTATCCTGTGCGTTGGTTGCGCACCACCATTGTCGATAATAAACCGTTAGCCATCCTAATTCACGGATGGAATTCACGTGCAGCTAATATGGATGGTCGTGCAGGCATATACATTGAATTAGGATTTAATGTTCTGTCGTTTGAAATGAGAGCGCATGGAGGCAATAGGGCAGTTGATCATTGGGCTGCCATGCATATTTGTCATGATTTTGAAGAGATGTTGTCTGTTTATTCTGCTAATGGTTGGCTCGATAATGGTTTCATAGTACATGGACATAGCATGGGTGGATTCATTGCTCAACGAGGGCTAAGGCCGGAACTAGAAACTTCGAGTAATTTGAACGGTATTATTCTTGAATCACCCGTTACGTCATATTCGTTGATCAATAATGTTACTTGTGAGGTTTTGAAAATCCCTAGCATTCTTCATCCTTGGATGATGAAACGGCTACTGCGCCTCTACAACTCAATGAACAAACAACGCTATCGAATAGATCATGTTGAATTCCTTGAATCTCCAAAATGGGGTGTTCCGGATGCACCCACATTGCTTGTACAAGCAAAGGATGATACTACTCTCAGGGATGCTCATTGGAAACATTTAGTGGATGTACATTCGAAAATGGAATCTAATTTCACTCAACACATTGTCGAAAATCTAAAACACAGTTATGAACGTAAGAATATTGAAAGAGATCAATTAATTCGTCATTGGTTAGAAAAAGAATCACTCTTCTTCTGAAGGATGGTTTGCTTGTACTCTTGCAAGTTCCCTCATATCATCAACTTCATCTAATTCGTCTACAATTTCTTCTCCGAGTAGTGTTTCTAAAACATCCTCCATTGTAAGTATACCAGAAGTGCCACTAAACTCATCACGTACAACCGCGAATTGCTGTCTTTCTCCGAGGAACATCTCGAGTGCAGAATCAACACTTTGATCCATGGAGATGAATTGTACGGGTTTCAAGAACTCTTCAACAAGCCGATCCCACTCGTCTCTGCTTGCTGCGACCAGAAGTTCAGAACGTATCACTAGCCCTTGTATGTCATCGATAGATTCGTCATATACAGGAATACGGGAAAAACGAAGAACAGGATTTTCATCAAGAACTGCTCGGATTGATTTATTCTTGTGTAATGCAGACACAACGACACGTGGTGTCATAACCTCTGTAATTGGAATCTCTCTTAATCGTAGTAAATTCAGGATTACCGTCTCCTCATCTTCCATAAGCGCTCCTTCTTCTTCGCCTAAGTCAGCCAAAGCAGCTAAGTCATCTCTTGTAACCAATTGACCGTCAGCGCTTGGGAGGATCTTTTTCATCCATTGAATAGGAGCCACAATGAAAATTAGCAACATTGTGATGATGCCGAGTAATCTGCCTGTAAGGAGCGAAAGTTGACGCCAGTAAGCTGTACCAAGTGTTTTTGGAATGATTTCAGAAAGAAACAGTACAGCAAGGGTAAGTATGATAGAAGCAATGGTCAGATACTCATTCCCATACACTTCTTGTACTTGTGAACCAACACCCGCAGCCCCCATTGTATGTGCGATAGTGTTCAAAGTAAGAATGGCAGTTAGTGGCTTAACAGCATCATCTGCTTTCAATTTAGACCAGATTATTCCACGTTTATTTTCTTCTTTTTGCCAAACTGCTACCTGAGTGTTAGGTACTGATAGTACAACTGCTTCAAGTATTGAGCATAAGAATGAGACCCCGATGGCCAAAATTGTGTAGAATATGAGTAATTCAAGGCCCATGATGAACGAGTACTCCTGTCCGTAGGATAGCACCCCTAGGAGGACATTGTTATTCAAAATGACGTTCATTTAGCATCAATAAGGGTCGAGTTGAAAATGGTTGGTTGATTGGGCATGGTATGAGCGATGGTCACCACGTGCTAATTTGCGTGGCATGGCCTTATGCAAACGGCCCGCTGCACCTTGGGCACGTTGCTGGTTGTTATCTACCACCAGACATTCATGCGAGATTTGAACGGGCACTGGGCAATCGAGTTTTGATGGTATCAGGTTCTGACGAGCATGGTACTCCAATAACAGTCTCTGCAGAACAAGAAGGATTAGAACCGCAAAATATTGTCGATAGATATCATGAAATAAATTCCAAAGCACTTCTAGATCTAGGTTGTACCTGGATGCCTAATATTGATTCAAGAGGTGCTGAATATGGGGGCTCACTTTTCAACAGAACAACGGATGTAGAGCATAAAATTAGAGTGCAATCCAATTTTAAAGAACTCTACGATGCAGGATTTTTTGAATTGAGGTCAATGGAGCAATATTACGAATTGAATCCATCAGGTGGCGGCCGTTTCCTACCAGATCGATACATCGAAGGTACTTGTCCTTCGTGTGGTGCAGATGGCGCGAGAGGTGACCAATGCGATACTTGTGGTGCAACATACGAATCGTCCGAACTTAAAAATCCCATTTCAAAAATGAATCCTGATTACAAAGTTGAAATTCGAGAGACTGATCATCTCTTTTATCGGCTAGATCTTTTCCAAGAAGCCTTGGAAAAGCATGCTGAAGAAAGACAATCCGTATGGAAGCCTAATGTTCGCGCTATGACAAAACAATGGCTAGATATGGGATTGCGCCCAAGAGCAGTTACTCGAGACCTATCTTGGGGAATCAACGTCCCAATTGAAGGAGACGATTGGGTGGAGAAATGTATTTACGTTTGGTTTGAAGCAGTCCAAGGTTATCTCACATGCTCTCAAATATGGTCAGATGAACATGCACTAGAATCAGATGCATGGGAGTCATGGTGGGTAGACAATGAAAATTCTATCCTACGTCACTACTACTTCTTGGGCAAAGATAACGTTCCATTTCATACAGTTATCTGGCCAGCTATCTTAATGGGTCTTAATCACGTTCGAAATGGTAAAACTGCGAAGGATCCGATAGAACTTCCATCCATTGGCGATCTACATTTGGAAGATAATGTCCCTGCTATGGAGTATCTCATGTTGGCTGGTGGCCAATTCTCCAAATCTCGCAAACATGCTATTTGGCTCCCTTCATTCTTAGAACGCTTTGACCCAGATACGTTAAGATACTATTTGAGTATCAATATGCCTGAAGCTCATGATACGGATTTTACATGGAATGAATTTGTTGATCGTATTAACAATGAACTCATTGCAACCTATGGAAACTTCGTCAATCGCGTCATGTCCCTTACAGCACGTTTACCTCATAATGGTGAATCTCCCCTTCTTTCCTTTGATGATAATGCATTACATCTCGATGACATCAAATTCCTAGAAACACTTCACTCCAATATCACGGATTCATTGAAACGTCATCGATACAAAGAAGCATTACGGTTTGCAATGAATGGAGCTCAGCACGGCAATCAGATGTTGCAAAATGCTGCTCCTTGGAAGCATCTCAAATCTGATGAGAATGCGGAAGGTCGTCATGAGTCACTTTCGTCGCTAGCATTTGGTTGGAGATTATGCAGATATCTCGCAATCGTCACCCAGCCGTTCTTACCATTTAGTTCCCAAAAATTATGGCAGATGCTTGGACTTCAAGGGGAAGTGGCTCTGCAATCATGGAATTCTGCAATTGATTGGAACGTTAAAATCAATACAACGGCTTCCAATTATGAGCCGCTTTTCAAACGATTAGATATCGATGAAATTGTTGAAGAAGAGAAATCACTTGTTGAAGAATCAGAACCATCGTCTATTGGCCATGGTGTAAAGGGTGGAAAAAAGGAGAAGAAGAGCATGACAGAAAAGAAACCAGAAGGAATAACATATCTTGAATTTGAAACATTCATGGAAGTTGAATTACGCGTAGGTAGGATTAGCAGTGTTGAAGATCATCCTAATGCAGATCGACTATATGTTGTCAAATTGGATGATGGAACAAATGAAGAGCGAACCATATGCGCAGGCATCAAAGAATTCTATTCTCCTGAGGATTTGCTTAACAAATCAGTTGTTTTTGTTGCAAATCTGAAACCTAGACCGCTTCGTGGTGTTGTAAGCCAAGGCATGATGCTTGCTGCTGATGATGGCAATGGCGCTGTGAAACTTGTTACAATCGATGGAGAAATAGCCACAGGGTCACTCGTCAGATAATATCTTACGAACTGCTTCCATACAGAGTCGGGAGGAAATTTTACCTTCTTTAGACAATGTTGGCAAATGATTTCTCATTTCCACCCCATAAGTTTCTGGAAGTGAATTGAGATTTATCTCAATGTTAAATATCGCCCCTTTTAGAGCGGTGGAGGCCAATAATCCTGCTACACCTACGTCTGAAACTGCATTCTCGTTACCATAGGTCGCTAAGTCAGGCAATAATTTCATCAAATCTAGGGCATAACACGCAGTATCATAGGGAACTTTTGCAGCACCTAACATTGAATTTCTGATTTCTTCTTTTCGTACGGATTTTTCTTCATCTGTAGTTTTAGGCATCTTGAATCCAGCCATAACTGCATTAAATGCTTCACTATCTAACTGTGCAAGATTTAATCCTTCATCCAATAGAGGAGTGGCTACAGTGTTTACAGATTCTGCTATACTCCATCCATCAGTATACTTATCGTTACCAAGAGTAAGTTCTGCCACCATTTTGGCCAGAGCAGCTGCTTGACCCAATGCAACACCTGCAGCAGAACCTCCTCCTGGAGTAGGATCGCTACTGGCTAACGCATTTTGAAATTCTCTTAATGTTATATCTGCCCAACTCATTGTTCATCACCTTTCAAACACCATTCAATAATCCGTTCATGGGGGTTGAAATGATGTATACTATTTAATCCGAGACGATCAATAGCAAGTAAGACGAGTTCTTCCTCAGCCATATCATCTCGCTCAGAATACCACTGGCCGGCTTCAACCATGGAATCAAGAGGGACCAATCCCACAATTTCAGAACCGATAGCCTTGCCACCCATGTCATTGGCGAGTGAAGCTATGACATCGTATGCATGATGGAGATTTGTTTGCTTGTATTCCTGTAAATTCATTGATACCTGACTCAATCCATGTGATTCGAGAGGAACACCCATACCTTGAACATGTGAAAGAAGCCCTTGTGTTCTGAATCGCTTATTCGTGTCCAAGGATTTCATCAATCTCCCACTTGATCGAACGATTGAACCAATCTTTTTTGATATATTAGCATCTTTTTCATCTATGTTGACGTTGTATGCAATTAAAATTCCACGCGAACCAATGGTAATTGCACCACTCCGCTGTACCGTATCAGACCATTCAGTTGAGCCAAAATCCGGTAAACTTGTCTCCACTCCATGTATTGTAGATTCACCTGAAAATCTTGATTCCAACCCTTCATATTCTCCCTTTCTTAATTTGGATAGAGAACTTCTAAGTGGATCAGATGCTGCATTTCCATACAAAAATACTGGGACTGATAAGAGTGCTACCTTATTTGCTACCCTCTTTGCAATCTCATTACAATCTTCCATAGAACTGCCGGAAATTGGTACGAATGGACAAACATCAACACATCCCATTCGCGGATGCTCCCCTGAATGTATTCTCATATCAATCTCATGGACTGAAGCTTCAATCAATAGATACGCGGCTTTTTCAACGTCGTCTGGCTGTCCAGCAAACGTAATAACAGTTCGATTATAATCGGTATCAGGTTCAATACCTAAAATCTTGATTCCCTGAATTCGTGCAGCATCTACGATACGATTGATTTTGTCAATATCTCGACCTTCTGAAATGTTCGGAACACATTCGATGATGGACTGGCCCATGGCTGATGGTTTTGAGTAAGGACTTTGAACATTGACATGCTCAACCATACAATCCATCAGGGGAAGAAGTCGCTCCTCCTCTTGATTTCTTTGTTTGAAGCCGTTGTATTGCCTCCATTACATCAGCGTGCTTGACAATACTTCTGTCTTGTCGAATGGCTATCATTCCTGCTTCAACACAAACGGCTTTCAATTCAGCTCCACTAAACCCAGTAGTTGATTGTGAAACAGCCTTGATGCGTACTCCCTTTGAATTCATAGAATCAAGATGCAGTTGAAGTATTTCCGTGCGCGATACATCATTCGGAATCGGAATTTCAATAACCCGATCAAATCGTCCTGGGCGCAATAATGCATCATCGAGTATGTCTGGTCTGTTCGTTGCAGCAATGATCTTGATATTTTCTAATTCATCAAAGCCATCGAGTTCAGACAAGAGTTGCATGAGTGTACGCTGTACCTCTCTGTCACCGCTGGTAGATCCATCCAATCGTTTTGCACCGATTGCATCAATTTCATCTAAGAATATAACAGCAGGTGATTTTTCTTTGGCCAATGAGAATAATTCACGCACAAGGCGTCCTCCTTCTCCAATATATTTCTGGGCAAGTTCAGAACCAACCATTCGAATAAATGTAGCATTTGTATGATGTGCAACGGCCTTTGCGAGTAATGTTTTCCCACAACCAGGAGGACCCACGAGGAGAACTCCTTTCGGTGCTTTAATCCCTACTTTCTCAAATAATTGAGGCTTGAGTAATGGAAGTTCAATCGCTTCACGAACAGATAGAATTTCTTCATCTAAACCTGCGACCATATCGTATGTAGTATCTGGTTTCTCAATCATGACGGCTCCACTTACAATCGGATCCCAAGCATCATTAAGAACTTCAATTACAGAAAGTGTATCTTGATTCAAAGCTACTCTTGTACCTGGTTTGAGGAGTGATGGTTCAATTCTCTGATTTAATGCAACTTGGAACACTGTGCCGTTTGATGAGCGGACAATTGCCCGTTCAGGGTCGAGTACATCTTGTAAAGATCCAATAATCAATGGAGGTGAACGCAAATGCCGTACTTCTTCCTCCAATCGTGATGCTTGCTTTTTTACACTTCTTAATTCTGATTCAAGATGTGTTCTTTCACTAATTAATTCCTGAGTTTTCTCTTGCAATGTTCGAAATTCTAATTCAAGAACCTGAAGTTCATCTTCTTTTGAGGATTTCATAGAATCAGAGCTTCGCTCAACTTCAGAACTCATCGTAATCAGTTACTCCTGACGCCAATAGTTGAAGAATACATCGTTTCATCCATGAGGTTTTATTGCGAAGGGTTCATGAATTGTCGTGCCCACGGGAAATTGGGGATTCTATGGCGGATTGTGAGTTATGCGGAGCAACCAAGGTAACGATAAGAGAACATCGAGTGAATAAAGCGATGTTGGCAATTTGTCAAAGGTGTATTGGCCAACTCAATTTGCAACCAAAACAAGAAGCACCCGGGTTATCAAGGGCACGTGCAACATCATCAAGATCTACACAAACTCACCGTCCTAAACGAAACAATCTCATGAACAAATCCGAAAAAGAATTGGCCTCAGATTTCTCTCGCAGGATCACATCATCACGAGAGAGCAAGGGTTGGGATCAACATCAACTTGCTAAGCGTATGGCAGAAACAATCAATGTCATAAAGTCTGCAGAATCTGGAAAACCTCCGACTGATGCTGTTGTTCGTAAATTTGAAATGATTCTTGGAATTTCTCTTATGGTAGAATCTACGAATGAACATGAGTCTATGGTTGGTAGAACTGGTAACTCAAGAGGCATGACTATCGGCGACTACCTCAAAGACTTGAGGTGAAGGTTTGACGATTCCCTTGCATGCCATTTGGCTTGCACAAGATGATCCGAAAAAAAATACAGCAGTTCGTTCATCAAAAGATAATCTCTTAACTCTACACAAGGATTTCAGGAGACTACCTCGTAGAGGCATTATTTTAGAACCATTATGTGGAAAAGTACTAGGTCCAGAAGACAAGGAACTTTTCAAGGGTAATGCTGCTATCGTTGGACTAGATTGTTCCTGGGCACATATTGAATCCTCGGTTGAGACTGTGATGAAGAGAACAAGACTTCAAGCGCGTACATTGCCTTTACTTCTTGCAGCGAACCCAGTCAATTGGGGCAAACCTTCCAAATTATCAACTGTTGAAGCCATTGCTGCTGCATGTGTCTTGATGGGTGAAGATGAACAAGCGGAAATACTTCTCAGTAAATTTAGATGGGGCAATAGATTTCTAGAACTTAATGCTGAACCATTAGAAGCATACGCATCCGCTGAAAGTTCAGCTGAATTGGTTGCTTTACAGTTTGAATTTTTTGATATTGAGGTTGATGATGATGGATCATGAATTTCAGAAAATTCCATTGCAGCGTTTG
>MDTC01133167.1_pt1 | contig 11121 bp, 9 predicted proteins | sample 811181 | NCBI WGS metagenome assembly MDTC01 (sample SAMN05326644, study PRJNA326480) | marine metagenome | isolation source: seawater | place: Pacific Ocean: North | collected 2011 | reverse complement strand
TGTCTGAAGCAATATCTGTTTCAGATTCATTCTTAGAATTAGGTGAAATAGTATCTACTAGAGGTAGAGATGGTAATGACTCAACTCACCATTATTCAAGACCTGGAGATATTATTCATGGTTTACCATTAGTTGTATTAATCAATAGTGGGTCAGCTTCAGCTTCTGAAATTGTTGCAGGTGCATTAAAAGATCATAAAAGAGCAGTAATACTTGGCACAAGATCTTTTGGGAAGGGATCAGTACAAACAGTGATTCCTTTGCCAGGGCATGGAGCTATGCGTCTAACAACTGCTAGATATTATACTCCATCAGGAATTTCTATCCAAGCTAAAGGCATTTCACCTGATATTGAGGTTGAGGTAGCAAAAATTGAACCCATAGATTTTGGTATAGTTAGAGAAGAAGATATTAGAGGGGCTTTAGATCAAAAAGAAAAAGATACCATAGATGATAACAATGATAATTCTTCAGTAACTTCTAAAACAAATGATGAAACTTCTCTTGGCTCAGAAATTGACATAACTGAAAAAAGTCAAGATGAAATAGATTTTCAGTTATCAAGGGCTTTAGATTTAATAAGAGGTGCATCAGTTTTTAATAACCTTAAAAAGTAAGTAATGAACCATTTGAAACCATATAGAAATTGTGTTGGCCTATTGGTTATTAATAAGAACGGCGATGTTTTTATAGGTAAGAGAATTGATTCAAATTTAAATGCATGGCAAATGCCTCAAGGCGGAATTGAAGCTGATGAGGACCCAAAAACAGCTGGTATAAGAGAGATGGAAGAAGAGATTGGTACTAAAAATGCTGAATTAATTGGTGAAATGAGTGAATGGCTTAACTATGACATACCTGAAAATCTTTCACACAGACTATGGAATGGAAAATACAGAGGTCAAACACAAAAATGGTTGGCATTCAAATTTCTTGGTGATGATAGTGAAATTAATATTAAAACTAAAGACCCTGAATTTAAAGAATGGAAATGGGAAAAGCACACAAACTTGCCTAGCTTAGCAGTTCCATTTAAGAGAGATATTTATAAAAAAGTAATTAAAGAATTTGAAGAACTTTTTTCCAAGGACTAGATTAATCCTTTATATTGTCTAAAACAAATTTTAACCAGTCTATTTCTTCAGAATTAGCTTTTTCTTCAGCTGGATTTTCAAATGTTTTTTCTTTACTTTTGAAATCATTAAATCGTTTTTGAATTTCTGACTGTTTCAGGCCACTTAAGTTCTCTGCTCTTTCAACTAAAATAGAACAACCAGATGGAGTTACATCAGCAATGCCACCGTCAATAATAACCTCATTCATAGGGCTGCCACCCTCGTATAGGGTTACAATGCCTCTATTAAGAGTAGATAGTGTATGGGCATGTAATGGTAAAACACCAAAGTGACCTTCGCTGCCAGGCACAACTACCATCTCAATTTCTTGATTAATCATTCTCTGGGACGGTGTGATTAGCTCAAAGTTAGTTTTATTTTCCATTTATAATTCTCTTAGTATTTAAGCAGCTGAAGCTTCAAGCTTAGCTCCTTTTTCAACAGCCTCTTCAATTGTTCCTACCATATAAAAAGCAGCCTCAGGTAAATGGTCATACTCACCATTAACTATTCCTTTGAAACCTTTTATAGTATCTTCCAAGGAAACTAGTTTTCCTGGTGATCCAGTAAATACTTCGGCAACGTGGAAAGGCTGAGAAAGAAATCTTTCCATTTTTCTAGCTCTTGCGACAGTTAATTTGTCCTCCTCTGAAAGTTCATCCATTCCCAATATTGCTATAATATCTTGTAGAGCTTTGTATTGCTGAAGAATTGATTGCACAGATCTTGCAGTCTCGTAGTGTTCTTCTCCTACAATTCTTGGATCTAACATCCTTGAGGTAGAATCAAGAGGGTCAACAGCAGGATAAATGCCTTTCTCAGAAATTTGTCTTGATAAAACTGTTGTAGCATCAAGGTGAGCAAAAGATGTTGCTGGAGCTGGGTCTGTTAAATCATCAGCGGGAACATAAATAGCTTGAACTGAAGTTATTGACCCTTTTGTTGTTGTGGTAATTCTTTCTTGTAAAGCTCCCATATCTGTTGAAAGAGTTGGTTGGTATCCAACAGCCGAAGGAATTCTTCCTAATAGAGCAGACACTTCAGAACCAGCTTGAGTAAATCTAAAAATGTTATCAACGAAAAATAAAACATCCTGACCCTCCTCATCTCTAAAATACTCTGCTAATGTTAAACCTGTTAAACCAACTCTGGCTCTAGCCCCTGGAGGTTCATTCATTTGACCGTAAACGAGAGCAGCTTTGGAACCGGGTCCATCTGGAATAATAACATTTGATTCTATCATTTCATTATATAGGTCATTACCCTCTCTAGTTCTTTCACCGACACCTGCAAATACAGAATATCCACCATGAGCCTTCGCTACATTATTAATAAGTTCCATAATTAAAACTGTTTTTCCAACTCCAGCACCACCAAATAAACCAATTTTTCCACCTTTTGCATATGGGGCTAATAGATCAACAACTTTAATTCCAGTTTCCAAAATTTCGGATTCTGTTGCTTGTTCTATAAATTCAGGAGCAGGTCTATGAATAGGGTATGATTTCTTGCTCTTGATTGGTTTCTTTTCATCAATAGCTTCACCAACAACATTAATAATCCTTCCTAATGTTTCTGGACCTACTGGAACTGTAATAGGGGCCCCAGTGTCTACTGCTTCCATATTTCTCACTAAACCTTCAGTAGCGTCCATTGCTATACATCTAACTGTATTTTCACCGAGATGCTGTGCAATCTCGAGTACTAGTCTTGTTCCATTATTATCAACTTCAAGAGCATTTAATATTGGAGGAAGATCTTCATCAAACTTTACATCAACTACAGCTCCAATAACCTGAGTAATTTTTCCAGATTTAGTTTTTGCCATTGTATATTCCTCTTCTAATTTTAAAAATTATTGTCATTATACTGCCTCAGCACCTGATATTATTTCGATTAATTCTTTTGTTATAAATGCTTGCCTTGTCCTGTTGTATTCTAATGTCAGTCTATCGATTAGATCTCCTGCATTCCTAGTGGCATTATCCATAGCTGTCATTCTAGCAGCAAGTTCACCAGCTGAACTGTCAAGTAGGGCACTATAAATTTGGGTTGATAAATTTCTAGGAAGTAAATCATTTAAAATGATTTCTTCCTCTGGTTCATATTCATAAGTAGTTTGTTCATTTGTTTCTTCCACTTTTTCTTCATTTATTTCTGCAGGAATAAGTTGTTTTTTCGTAACAACTTGAGAAATTACTGATTTGAAGTGATTATAAAACATTTCAACTTGATCAATGCTATTTTCTTCAAAGAGAGATAGTATTTGTAATGTTATTGGTGAAACCTTAGAAAATGATAAACTGTCTCCTTGAATGCTAGAAAAAGAACCTATAATTCTTTCACCCATTTCACGTTTTAAAACTGTGCCAACTTTCCTACCGACTAAAATTAGTTTCACAGTTTTTCCTTCATTCTCCAGTTCCTTTACTCGTCTTCTTACTTCTTTTGAAATATTATTATTAAAGCCCCCACATAAACCTCTATCTGCCGAAATAGCTACTACTAGAATATTTTTATTAGCACTGTTGCCAAATAATAATTTTGGTCCACTCTCCTTATTTACTTTTAATGCAAGTGTTGAAACAATATTACTCATTTTGGAAGCATAGGGCCTTCCAGATTCAGCTTTTTCTTGAGCCTTCTTAAGCTTTGCAGACGCTACCATTTTCATTGCAGAAGTAATTTTCTGCGTCGACTTTACAGTATTTATTCTTATCTTTAAGTCTTTTAGAGAAGGCATTTAAATAATAATTCCTATTTATTCAAAAGTTTTTAAAAATTCTTCAATAGCATTTTTTAACTTTTCTTCTGTTGTGTCTGATAAAGCTTTTTCATCTCGAATTGATTTTAGAATATCTTTATGGCTACTCTTTATGAGATTCATTAACTCATTTTCAAATTTTGACACATTTTCAATTCCAACCTTATCTAAATATCCATTAACTCCTGCATATATGGTTACAACCTGTTCTTCCATAGGAAGTGGACTGTATTGCGGTTGTTTTAGAAGTTCAACTAATCTAGAGCCCCTTGCCAACAATTGTTGAGTTGAAGCATCCATATCAGATGCGAATTGTGCAAAAGCAGCCATCTCTCTGTATTGGGCTAGTTCTAATTTAATGGAACCCGCAACTTTTTTCATAGCCTTAGTTTGAGCTGCTGAACCAACTCTACTAACAGATAGTCCAACATTAACTGCTGGTCTAACGCCTCTATAAAATAACTCTGATTCTAAGAAAATTTGTCCATCCGTAATTGAAATAACGTTCGTTGGAATAAAGGCAGATAAATCTCCAGCTTGTGTCTCAATTATTGGAAGAGCAGTTAATGATCCAGCACCTAATTTGTCATTAACTTTTGCTGCTCTTTCAAGAAGTCTAGAGTGAAGATAAAACACATCTCCCGGAAAAGCTTCACGCCCTGGTGGTCTTCTTAAAAGTAATGACATTTGTCTGTAAGCAACAGCTTGTTTTGATAAATCATCATAAACAATTACAGCGTGCATTCCATTATCACGAAAATATTCACCCATGGCTGCAGCAGTATAAGGAGCTAGAAATTGCATTGGGGCTGATTCTGATGCTGTTGCAGCAACAACGATAGAATATTCCATAGCACCATATTCTTCTAATGTCTTAACAATTTGAGCTACTGAAGAACGTTTTTGCCCAACAGCAACATAAATGCAAAATAATTTTTTGCTGTCGTCTTTGCCAGCAGCATCGTTCGTCTCTTTTTGATTGATAAATGTATCTAGTGCAATCGCAGTTTTTCCAATCTGCCTGTCTCCAATTATAAGTTCTCTTTGACCCCTTCCAATGGGTACCAATGAATCTATAGCTTTCAAACCAGTCATCATTGGCTCATGAACAGATTTTCTTGGCATGATTCCAGGTGCCTTAACTTCAACTCTTGATCTTTTGGCACTTTTAGGAATTGGGCCTTTGCCATCAATTGGATTCCCCAATCCATCGACAACCCGACCTAATAATTCTTTACCAATAGGAACATCTACAATTGATTTAGTTCTTTTTACTGTATCGCCTTCTTTAATTAACCTATCATCACCAAAAATCACTACACCAACATTGTCAGATTCAAGGTTTAGTGCCATTCCACGAACACCACTATCAAACTCTACCATTTCGCCTAACTGAACTTTGTCGAGACCATATACTCTTGCTATTCCATCGCCTATGCTCAATACTCTCCCAACTTCAGAAACAGAAGCTTCACTTCCATAGTCAGAGATTTGCTCTTTTAAAATTTTAGAAATTTCAGCAGCACTAATTTCCATAATTTAGACACCCTTCATAATCATTTTTAATGAATTAAGTTTAGTTTTTATCGAACTATCAATCATTGTTGAACCAACACGAAGCACCATACCTCCAATTAGAGATTTGTCTATTTTTGTTTTAAGTTCGACTTTATCAGATTTAGTTAATTTTTTTACTTCCTCAACTAAAGAATTATTTATGTCTTTTGATATTGGAAAAGCAGTAATGACTTCTGCAACTTGCTCACCTCTGTTAAAAGACAAAATTTTCAAAAACTCATTCATAATATTTTCTAAGTTTTTGAGGCGACCATTATTTGCAATAGTTCCAACAAATTTAATAGTCAGGGGATTTGATTTTAATTTCTTTAATATTGTTTCCATAAACTTAGCTTGATCGTCTCTAGAAACTATTTGAGATTTTAAAATTATATTAATCTCAGTATTATTATTAACCAATTTATGAATACTCAAAATATCTTTTTCAACTTTATCTAAAGTTTTAGATTCTGCACATAACTCAAATAGAGCTTTTGCATATCTTTGACTAATTTCTGAATTACTTTTCAAAATAAATATACCAAAAAATACTGATTTAAGATTAATATCTTTTTGGCAGTGGTGTTAGCACATGGATTACCTTGTTGCAAGAGTATCGTTCACTATTATTGATAAAAAATTCAAATAATTATTTTTAATCAAAAAAAGTACTATTCATAGAAATGAATAAGGCTCAATATCTATAGTTAGTTTTATATAAGAGGGAATTTTTATGTTCTTAAGCCAATTCTTAATCACTTTCTGAATATTGATTTCTTTAGACGATTTTATGAGGAATCTATATCTAAATTTACCTCGCAAATAAACAACAGGAGCTGGAGCTGGTCCTAAAATTATAATATTTTCATAATTTGGTGCGGATTGTTTTAATGATGTCGAGAATTTTTCAAGTAAATACTTGTCTTTTGAAGACATTATAATAGAAACAAATCTCCCATATGGTGGTAGATTTGCTGCTTTTCTGAAATCATTTTCAATTTTTAAAAAATCATCTCTTTTATTTTTTCTTAATGCCTCAATAACTTGATTATCTGGATCATAAGTTTGAATTAGAACAATCCCTTTTTTATCCTCTCTTCCAGCTCGACCTGACACTTGGTGAAGTAGTTGAAAAGCTTTTTCAGAAGCTCTCAAATCTCCACCAGATAAACTCATATCAGCATCTATTATGCCTACTAGGGTTAAATTTTTAAAATTATGACCTTTTGAAATCATTTGTGTTCCAATAATTATATCAATTTCACAATTTTGAATTTTATCTAATAGTGCTTTCATGGCCTCAGGGTTTTTAATAGTATCAGAAGAAAGAATTTCAATGTTGATACCCGGATAATAGGATAAGATTTCTTCCTCTAGTCTTTCAACTCCTGGGCCACAGGATATAAGTGTATCTTCTTCCTTGCATGATTGACATTTTTTTTCAATTAATTGGGTGAGACCACATTGATGACAAATTAGACTATTTTTTCTTTTATGCTCTACTAACCAGCTTTCACAATTTTTACAACCAAGTCGATGGCCGCAAGAGCTACATAGTTTCAAGGGTGCATAACCCCGTCTATTTAAAAATAGTAGGGATAAATTATTTTTAGCTAAATTTTCTGATATTTTTTCTTTGAGGAAAGGAGATACCCATTTGTTATATTCCAAGTCAGTTTTTCTCATGTCTATTATTTCCACTTCTGGCATTTTTGCTGCACCAATTCGTTCCGATAATCTTACATATGCAAATTTATTATTTTTTGCGTTCACCCAAGTTTCCATTGATGGTGTTGCAGATGATAGTATAACAGGTATACTTTCAATCTTGGCCCTAATGAGGGCCATGTCTCGACCATTATAAAGCACACCTTCTTCTTGTTTAAAAGAATGGTCATGTTCTTCGTCAATAACAATCAAACCTAAATTTTTAAATGGTAAAAACAAAGCCGATCTAGCGCCAACAATTACATTAGTTTCACCATTTCCAATCTTTCCCCAGGTCTCTCTCCGTACTTTTTTAGATAAGTTTGAATGCCAAGTAAGGGGATCAAAGCCAAAATAATGTTTGAAACGTATCGTCCATTCTGTTGAAAGATAAATTTCAGGAAGCAAAACCAATACTTGTTGATTATGCTTTAAAGCATTCAAAATGGCTTGGAAATAAACCTCTGTTTTACCTGACCCTGTAACTCCATCTAGAAGAATGGCATTATAGCTTTTTTTAGCAGTTATGTTGTTTATAATTGCAGAAGCTTTAATTTGACTAGAATTCAGTTCAATATTTCTATTATTTATATTGTCAAAATTTAGTAGTTTTTTCTCTTCAAATATATTTTCCCTATATATAAATTTATTTTTTTCCAATTTTAATATTGTATTTCTGCTTACATTGCTGCTGGCTATCAATTTTTCCATGGTTATAGTCTTTGTAAGACTTAAGAAGCTCAAAACATTTTTGCTTTTTTTAGTAAGTTTGAATTTTGGTAATTTTTCATTTAAAAATTCTTCACTAATATTAGATGACAACAACCAACCAAACTTATTATTTTTACTTTCAAATACATCAGTAGACGTGAAGACTAACTTTAAAACACTTCCTTTGCTACTCATTGTCCACTCAGAGACCCAGTCGATAAAATTTATAAGATTCTGAGAAATGATATAACTATCATTTATTTCAATTATGTACTTTAGTTTTCTTAAAGGCGAAGTGCTTCGTATTTCTTTAACTATTCCCCATAGAATTTTTTTTTCACCAAAAGGAACTCTAACTACCTGTCCAATTTGTAGAGCTTTGGAATCATTATAAAAATAATCAAAGGTAGAGTTGCTATTTGAAGGTATTGGTAATAAAACACCATAAATATTTTGATTTTTGCTCAAGTTAATTCCACGCAATTTTTAATAAATTATTAAACATCAATTTTAAAACTTCAAAGGATATAATCTATAGATTTCTAATTTATATCTTATTTAGATTAAATCTGAAGAGCAACTTGTAGATGGTTGTTAAATAAATTATATATAATGTGAGAGGTGAAAAATGAAAATTTTTTTAGATAGTGCTGATATTGATGAAATAAGAGAGTTGAATAAAACTAATTTTATAGATGGAGTTACGACTAACCCTTCATTAATTGCCAAATCTGGTAGAAATATTCTTGAAGTTATAGAAGAGATATGTAGCATTATTAGTGGGCCTGTAAGTGCTGAAGTGACTGCAACCGATCATAAAACAATGATGTTGGAGGCGAATAAATTTTTAAATCTTGCGAAGAATGTAACCATAAAAGTTCCCTTAACTAGTGATGGACTCCAAACATGTAAAGCACTGTCAGATAAAGGAGTTAGTGTAAATGTTACACTATGCTTTTCTCCTTCGCAAGCAATCCTAGCAGCAAAAGCAGGTGCGTCTTTCATTTCACCCTTTGTTGGTCGATTGGATGATATAGGACAAAATGGATTAGACCTTATTTATGATATTGTTGAAATTTATAATAATTATAATTTTAAAACTGAAGTTCTGGTTGCTTCAGTTAGAGGTGTTCATCACATAGTTGAGTCAGCTAAAATTGGTGCTGATGTTGTTACAATACCTGCAAAAACTTTTAAAGAAATGTATAACCATCCTCTAACTGATAATGGATTGAAGTCCTTCTTATCCGATTGGAAAGAAACAGGTCAATCAATATTATAAAAAAGGTTATGACTTATAATTTTAAAAATGTTTTCCCAAAGTGGGTGAGTTGGCTTCAAAATGAAAAAAGAATTAGCATTAACACACTTGATGCATACAAAAGAGATTTAATAAAATGGTCAGAATTTAGTAAAAATGTAAATAATCCAAAAAAATCTGATTTTCGATCATATATATCATTTCTATTTGAAAGTAATAATTCAAGACAAACTATAGCGAGAAAAATTTCCAGTATTAAAAATTTTTATCGTTTTTCTTCTAAAAGAAATTTTCTCTTTTCACAAGATTTGGATTTAATTAAAACTCCAAAATTACCAGAATCTTTACCAAGATCCATATCAAATGATGATGTTAACTCAATTATGGATTCTATTGGAAATGGAAGAAGTGATTGGGAAGCTGCAAGGGATAAAGCAATTTTATTTTTAATGTATGGTGCCGGTTTACGAATAAGTGAAGCACTATCAATTTATAAAAAACAATGTCCATTAGGGGAATGGTTAAGAGTAGAGGGTAAAGGAGGCAAACACAGGGATGTTCCAATTTTAAAAATTGTTAGTGATTCAATTCAAAAATATTTATCATTGATTCCAAAAAAATTCATTAAAGAGGAATTTTTATTTATTGGAAGACGAGGTGGCAAATTAAGTCCTAGAATTATTCAAAGAATTATTCAAAAATTAAGAATAAAATTAAATTTACCTGAGCATGCAACACCACACTCTTTAAGGCACGCCTTTGCAACACAGCTTCTGGCCGGAGGAGGTGATTTAAGGTCAATTCAAGATTTACTAGGACACTCTAGTCTTTCAACAACTCAAAGGTATACATCAGTAGAAGTGTCTGCTTTATTAGAGGTTCATAAAAACAGTCATCCTAGATCATGACTATTATGCTAAATATGTATTGCACCTGTCCCTGTAGCAAGAGCAGCTTCTTTAACAGCTTCATTTAGAGTTGGATGACCATGGCAAGTTCTTGCAATATCTTCAGCACTTCCTCCAAATGACATGGCAGTAGCAACCTCATGAACTAGATTCCCAGCTTCATGACCAATAATGTGAACGCCTAATACTTTATCAGTTTTTTTATCTGTAAGCATTTTAACAAGACCATCAGTATGGCTTATCGCTCTAGCTCTGCTATTTGCACTAAACGGAAAGACACCTTTATTATAATTAATATTATTTTTTTTAAGTTCATCTTCAGTTTTACCTAAGGTTGCAACTTCAGGTGAGGTATAAACAATACCTGGTACTAAATCATAATCAACATGTCCAGCAACACCATTCATTATTTCGACAGCTGCAACCCCATCTTCCTCTGCTTTATGTGCTAACATTGGCCCGGGTATAGCGTCTCCTATTGCATAGATATTTGGTATATTGGTTTGAAATTGATTATTAACAATTATTGCTCCTGTATGAGATGTTCCCACTTTTAAATTTTCAAGACCAATATTTTTCGTGTTTGGAACTCTTCCGGTAGCAATAAGCACAACATCTGCATCAATAGATATTTGGTCCTGTGTAGAATTATCAATTGCCTGAAGCTTTACACGATTATTAACTATTTTTGCATCTTGAATGGCGGTATTTAGTTTGAATTCTATACCTTGCTTTTGTAGTATTATTTTAAATTTTTTAGCTATTTCACTATCCATACCTGGTAGAATTCTATCAAGATATTCTATAACAGTTACTTTTGATCCAAGTCTTCGCCAAACAGTTCCCATTTCAAGACCAATATAGCCACCACCAACAACGATAAATTCTTTTGGTACTTTTTTCAGTTCCAATGCTCCAGTTGAAGAGACTATTTTTTTCTCATCAATGTTTATATTATTTAGGGGTGCAACTTCACTACCAGTTGCAATCAAAATATTTTTTGATTTAACAATTGTTTTTTCATTATTATTGGAAACTGTTATTTCAGTTGGTGATTTGATATAACCATCACCTTCAAAAGATGAAATTTTATTCTTT
>MDTC01092695.1_pt1 | contig 11122 bp, 11 predicted proteins | sample 811181 | NCBI WGS metagenome assembly MDTC01 (sample SAMN05326644, study PRJNA326480) | marine metagenome | isolation source: seawater | place: Pacific Ocean: North | collected 2011 | reverse complement strand
CTGAGAGTCGGCGGCGCTATCGTCGAACTCAGAGTGCCGGCTCTGGTGTGGTGGTGGACGCCGAGCAGGGTTATATCGTTACTAATAACCATGTCATCGACGGTGCCGACGAGATCAGTGTTGGGTTGTCCGATGGCCGTACTCTGGCCGCGGAATTGGTGGGCCGCGACCCGCAGGTGGACTTGGCGCTGTTGAAGGTGCCTGCAGAAAATTTAGTGGCGATTCAATTTGCCGACAGCGCGGCGTTGCGTGTGGGCGATTTCGTGGTGGCGATTGGCAACCCCTTTGGGCTGAACCAAACGGTGACCAGCGGTATTGTTAGTGCGCTGGGTCGCAGCGGCTTAGGTATCGAGGGGTATGAAGATTTTATTCAGACCGACGCGCCGATTAATCCGGGGAACTCCGGCGGTGCTTTGGTGGATCTGCGGGGTGATTTGGTGGGGATCAATACCGCGATCTATGCGCCCAGTGGTGGCAATGTAGGTATTGGCTTTGCGATCCCCGCCAATATGACCGCGGCGATTATTCAAGAACTGATCGATACGGGTTCGGTAAACCGGGGTTACGTAGGCGCCGTGGTGCAGCCGCTGAATCGCGAGTTGGCGAAAGCGTTTGCTGTATTGCCTGCCGATGGCGCACCCGCGGGGGTGGTGATTGTGGATGTTCAGCCAGCGAGTTCTGCAGAAAAAGCCGGGCTTGCGCCGGGTGATGTGATTTTGCAAATGGGCGATAAAAAGATCACCAGCGTGGCCGACTTTGAAAATCAGGCCGCAGTAATGTTTATTGGCGACCGCTTAGACATTGTTCTGGTGCGACAAGGCAAACAGCGAACGCTGACACTCGAGATTTTTGCCGATACCCAAGAGGAAGTCGCGGGGCAACGTATAGCGCCACGGCTTAATGGTGTGGTGCTGCAAAATCTCGGCGCGGCTGACGACCTTGGCGGTGGCGTGCTGGTGTCTGAGGTGACCCGAAACAGCGGCGCTTATGCGTATGGGCTAAGAGCCGGAGACATCATCGTCGGTGCGAACCGCATCACCGTCACAGATATTGCCGAGCTGCGAGAGGCGGTACGGCGTGACAAACGACAGCTTATGCTGCGCGTATACCGTAATGGCCGCTTTGGGCCGATTACGATCCGTTAGCGCGCGAGGGCGATTTTATTCGAACATAATCACAGAGCGCGCGACTTCGCCTGTCCGCAACTGGTCCATGCCGTCATTGATGTCTTCGAGCTTAATGCGCTTGGAAATAAGGTCGTCCAGATGTAGGCGTCCTTGCAGATAGAATTCAACAAAACGCGGCATGTCGACGCGGAATCGGTTCGAACCCATATTCGAGCCTTGCATCTTGCGCTCCATTAAAAATTCCGGGCCGTGTAATTCTATATGGGTACCTACGGGAATCATGCCGATGATGGTCGCCGTGCCGCCAAAACCGAGCATCTTAAAGGCCTGTTGTGCAGTTTGAGCGAGGCCGATGGCTTCGAAGGAGTAGTGCACTCCGCCTTTAGTCAGTTCTCTTACGGCTTTTACCGCGTCAACCTCGCTGGCGTTGACTACATCGGTAGCGCCAAACTTACGCGCCAGTTCGAGTTTACTTGGGAGCATGTCGATGGCGATTATTCTCGACGCGCCAGCGATCAGTGCGCCGTTGATGGCAGATAGACCGACGCCGCCGCAACCGATGACGGCCACCGTGCTGCCGGCTTCGACGCGGGCGGTATGAATCACCGCGCCTACCCCTGTGGTGACTCCGCAGCCAATTAATGCGGCGCGGTCGAGGGGCATGTCTTCGCGGATCTTTGCCACGGTATGCTCGTGCACCAGCATGTACTCGGCAAACGACGACAGGTTCAGAAACTGCGATATTTTTTCGTCGCCTGCGGCGAGGCGGCTGGGTTGTTCTTCGCTGCGTTGCAGCTCGGGCTCTTGGCATAACGACATGTGACCGGTTAGGCAGTGTTCGCAATGCCCACAAAAGGCCGACAAACACGTAATGACATGGTCGCCGGGTTTAACGTAGGTCACATCTGAGCCAACTGCCTCGACGATGCCCGCGCTTTCGTGGCCTAAGATCGCCGGTAGTTGGTGGGGGTACGAACCGTCTTGAAAGTGCAGGTCAGAGTGGCAGACGCCTGCTGCGACCGTACGAATGAGCACTTCGCGTGGCGCTGGGTTGCCACATTGCACATCTTCGATCTCAAGCGGCTTGTTGATCTCGCGTAGTACCGCTGCCTTCATAATGTTCCCCTGATTGTTTGATCGCAAAGTCTGGATGTTGCCAAAGGGACTTGCGGATTACCACTGATGAATCGGGATTTCGGCTCTGCCGTGCTATATAGCGAGGTTTGGTGCGAGGGTGAACGGTTTGCGGTTGCTTTCCATAGCGGTGTCTATATTTTGGTGGTTTGGATTTCAGAGTTGTGATCGATGGTGCTGCTAGGGCTCGGCTCGAACCGAGGAGAATCCACGCGAACGATGGTTGAGGCGATTCAGGCTTTGGCGCGCTTCGCTGCACCCGGTAGTCTGCGTAGCTCGCGACTATGGCGCACCACACCGGTAGATTGTCCGCCGGATTCGGGCGATTTTATAAACTCGGCAGCGGTGTTTGATGCCGTCGATGGCTTGTTGCCAGAGCAGTTACTGGTCGAGCTTAAGGCGCTTGAAAGAGAGTTTGGTCGGGGGGTAAAGCATGTGCGCAATGCGCCGCGCGAACTGGATCTGGATTTGCTGCTGTTTGACGATCAGGTGCGTGATATGGAGAACTTTGTATTGCCCCATCCAAGGGCTAAGAATCGACTCTTCGTGCTGCAGCCTGCGGTAGAGTTGGTGCCCGATGTGGTGTGGCCAAATACCGGCAAGACGCTGCAACAGCTTTTAGACGAATTGGAAACCGATGAACGTGTTGTTCCGTTACCTAAGCGACCACCCTTTTATGCGGGCTGAGCGCAAGCAGTTTTGCGATGGTCGCTCGTGGGCCTGCGCCTTGGCGTTTTTGGGCCTTTTGTTCACAGCGCCTGCGTTTGGCTACGAAAGCTCGGTGCATCAGCAATTGACGTTTTTGGCTGCAAAACAGCTGAGTCGCTGCGATCAGACATCAGAGTTGCAGCCTTTGTCTGCTCTAGACACTCGCTACGTTGTCCGCGCCAACATAGCCCAAGCAGACAGTAATGTGTTTTGGCGCATGTTCCGCTGGAACTACTACAACCGTGATGCGGCGCAGAGCCGTGCGGCACTTGGGCTTATCGACACGCGATTCCATGATCATTTTAATGGCCTTAATCAGGAACTTGAGCAAACCAACGATCGGCAACAGCGCCTCAAAACATTTGGTCGACTCCTGAGTTATTTGCAGGACGTGACATCGCCGCCACGTGTGGTGCCGGTGTTTACCAGCCGCTGGTGGCGATTTTCGTTTTTTGATCGTTTTGATCGTTTCGGTGTGGACGCTGAGCGGTTGCAAACTACGTTAGCGAATCAGTGCCCGCAACTCGTGGCCTTTGATCAAGTGTTGCAATCCCCTGATGTTCGACCGGGATTGCAGCAGTTGTTAGAGGCGACGGCGGAAGAAACTATAGTCAGCGTCCGTGCGCCGATTGAGGGTTTGCCTACTCAATGGACGGCTTTCTGGCAATTCGGCGCAGCGGATGAATTTGGCAGCTATGGCCCTGCGGGTAATAAGTTTGGCGAGCGAACCAGTTTTCGTTGTGGTGAAGAAACTTGCTTGTTGTTGGAAGATGATCCTCTTTATCAGGACTTTGCTCACGAACGTCATATGTCGGCTGTTATGGCGACCATGCGGGCGATGCTGTTGATGCAGCGTTACGACGCCGAGGCCGCTGCATTGGCGCAAGCGCGATAGCTGCGCTTAAGGGGCAATGTGAGCACACTGCATTTGGGGTTAACCCCGTGGAATTTCTCTAATCTGTCGGCACGGAGTCTGTGCGAACAGGCGCAGTTTGCTGAGCGCTGCGGCTACCAATCATTGTGGCTACCGGAAAACCATTTTGGTGAAAGCGCGCTGCCAGACCCGTTAACTCTGCTGGCCGCTGTTGCCGGTGCCACATCAACGATCAAGTTGGGCACAACATCGTACCTTTTGACCTTGCGTAATCCGTTACAAGCCGCGGAGCAGGTTGCGGTATTCGATCAGATGAGTGAGGGTCGTTTGATTCTTGGGGTGGGCCGCGGCTATGCACCAGAAATGTTGCGTGCCTTCCATGTGCCGGTGGCCGAGAAGCGCAGGATTTTTGCTTGGACGTTGGGCATTATGCGTCGCGCGTGGGCGGGTGAAGCGGTGACCTTGGATGATGATCCCGACAATGCGATTAAGGTTTTCCCCAGGCCCATGCAACAACCGGGGCCGCCGATTTGGGTGGCGGCATTTGGTCCTAAGGCCTTGGCGCAAGCTGGCGGCTTAGGGTTGCCCTATTTGTCTTCGCCGATGGAAAGCCTCGGCACCCTGCGCGACAACTATACTCAGCATCAGGCTGCCGCGGTCGCCGCAGGCGTTGCTCCGCCTGAGGTGTTGCCGTTAATGCGTACGGTATTTGTTAGTCGAGATACGGCCCAGTGTAAGCAGCTACGAGAATTGCTAACGGCTCAGGCGGATAATACGCGTTTGCAGGACGGTGAAAGCATTGATGATTGGACGATTATTGGCGAGCCGAACTTTGTTCGCGAGCGCGTACAGGCATACCAGCAGTCGTTGGGCATGACCCATATGATCGCCACCCGCATCCGCTTAGGTGGTATGGAAGAGCCTGTGTTGCGCGCCAGTGTCGAATTGCTAGCGGAAACACTGGACGGGTTGTAACATCACCGGCTTAGATTAATTAGGAGTCAAGATGACGTATCGAATTTTGTGGCCTGCTATGCGCTGGCCGGATGGTCGGGACATCGAAATATCGAGCGTCGGTGAGCACCAAGCGGAATTTTGTGAACATTACGCCGACGTCACGGACGACCAGTGGGAAAATTGCGACGCCATCGTGACCGTCAATGACATTCCTGAAGAATACCGTGCCAAGTTAAAAAAATGCCGCATTGTTGTGACCCCTAAAGTTGGGTTCGACAATCTGGACTTGGCTGCATGGGGCGCGCGCGGGTTGCCGGTATGTAATGTGCCTGACTACGGCACTCAAGAAGTGGCCGATCATGCTATGGCACTGATGCTGTCACTGATGAAAGGCGTCACCTTCCATACTCGGGAACTTAAGCAAGACCCCAAGGGATTATGGCGCCCGGCATTGAATCCCTTTGGTAAGAGATTGTCAGCGTGTGTCTTTGGTGTGGTCGGTTTAGGCCGTATCGGTACTGCGGCGGTTTTGCGTGCCAAAGCGTTTGGTATGGATGTGGTGATGTTTGATCCCTACCGAGAAAACGGTGCGGAGTTGTCGGTGGGTATTCGTCGAGCACACTCCTTAGAGGAATTGTTTGGCCAATGCGATATTGTCAGCTTGCATCTGCCTTTGGGCGAGACGACAGAAAAACTCATTAATCTGGAGGTGCTTTCGGCGTCTAAGCCGGGGCTTGTGCTGATAAATACTGCGCGGGGACCGATTATTGATTTGGATGACCTGTACACGGCCCTGAAAGAAAACATGATTGCCGCCTGTGGTGTCGACGTCCTGCCAGAAGAGCCAGCGAATCCGGAGCATCCGCTGATTAAAGCTTGGGCGGCAGATGAGGAGTGGATTGACCATCGACTGTTGATCACCCCGCATTCGGCGTTTTTTACCCCCGAGAGCGTGTATGACATGCGCTTTAAAGGCGGCCAGGTCGCGATAAAGTATCTCGACGGCAAGGGCCTGGATAATTGTGTAAACCAACAGTGGGTCGAGAACCCGCGCTGACGGTATTCTTGCAAACCCGGTTATGGAGACAGGGATGACTGAGGCGATTTATCAGAAGCGTCGGCAGCGCGTGTTCTTTGTGCTGTCGGGGCTGTTTCTTGGCACTCTGGCAATGCTCAATATACTGGGCATCAGCCGTTTCCTTGATTTGTCGTTTTCGCTGTTTGGGCTAGAGATCCCCATGATAGTGGCGGTTGGGGTATTGCCTTATCCGGTTACGTTTATGTGCACCGACCTCATCAGTGAGCTTTACGGTGAGGAAAAAGCCCGCGACATGGTGTGGGTTGGCTTGCTGTTAAATGTTTGGGTGGTGTTTTTATTGTGGCTGGGCAGCGAACTCCCTGGCACCGGGGTAGATCCAGCTACTGGCGCTCCGCTGATTGACGCCGCCGGACGTGAGCCGGTGTTTTTCGAAATTAAAAATCTGGCTTTTGGCGCTGTCGCCGCATCGATGATCGCTTATTTGGCGGCGCAGTTTTGTGATGTGCGGATTTTTCACATGATGAAACGCCTGACCAAAGGTCGCCACTTATGGCTGCGTAATAACGTATCCACCATGATCAGCCAGATTGTCGACTCGACTGCGGTGATTTTAGTGACGCATTTCTGGGCGGCGGCTCTGCCTATTAATGCCGATGAGCCGCTATGGCCGCAGCTGATGATATTTATCGCCTCGGGCTATGTGTTCAAACTTTTCATAGCGGCCTTGGACACAGGGCCAATTTATCTCGCGGTTCGCTATTTGCGTACTTATCTTGGTCTTGGTGAAAACGAAGAAGCGACCGACGGCTGAGCGCTTCGACTAGCGCTCTATTTGCCCAAGATTGGCGTTAATGGCGGCGCCGTTGAGTACTGGATTTTGTGCAGCAAACAACAGCGCGCTGGCGATTTCTGCGGGCTCGATCAGTCGTTCGAAAGCGCTCATGGCGGCAATTTGTGGCATCACGTCAGCGGGCACATGCTCGCGCAACATTTCGGTGTTGGTAAATCCGGGGTTAATGCAAGCGGTATGCACGCCAGTGCCCGCGAGATCCTGGCAGGTCGCACGCATCATGCCGATGACCGCGTGTTTGCTGGTGGCATAGCTAAAGCTGTTGGGCACCGCTTTTTCTCCTAAGGTTGAGCCAACGTATAGGATGCTCGACGACGCTTGCATATGGGGGATCATAAATTGGTTAAGGGTATTAGCGGCAACGACGTTGATTTCAAACACGCGCCGCAGTTGCTCTGAGTCGGTGCTGGCGATGTTGTCGTTGATCAGTACGGCGGCGTTGTGTATCAAAGTGATCTGCTTGCCGCCCGTAATAGCGTGGTTTAAATCGTTCTGGATCGCTGCGATGAAGTCTGGTTGCGACAAATCGCATGTGATGTTTGTTACGCCTGCCACCGGGCAGGGCCGGCGAGACAGGTTCACAATGTCGAAGCCGTGTTTTTGAAACAGCTCGGCAGTCGCTGCACCAATGCCCGCGCTGGCACCGGTTATGACAAGATGTGGCATAGAGACATCCTTAACATTGAGTTGGCATAGGTTGAACTAATTGCGTCCCCGCCACCAGTGGAGGCGCAATTTTGGCAGCCGTAAATCTGAGTGTTTAGGAGGACGTTGGACGCCATTCAGCGCGTGCCCATTGACCTTCTCCCGACGCGCAGCGCAGCAGCAGGTAGTCAATGTCTAAGGCGGCGATTGTGGGGTCTTGGACTAATCTGTCGAGAAAGTGATGGGCCAACTCTTCTACCGTGATATTGCGGATGGGCACCAGAGTGAGGTCGCGATCCAGAAACGGTATGCGCTCGCCATTGAACAAGACGTAGGTGAATTCACTGTCGTTTTCGATCTCGAGATAGGGTGATTGGGTGGGCATGAGCACTTGCTCGTCATATTCGTCGCACAGTGCTTTGAGCGTTGTTTTGAGAATGTTGTAGTCGAACGTCAGGCCGTTGTCATGGATTGTTGCGGTCGCATTTAATGTGACGTGAAAGTTATGCCCGTGTAAATTTTCGCGCTCGGTGGCGCTGAATAGTGTGAAGTGGGCAGCTGCGAAGTGCAGATATTCTTTGCTTATTTCTATCGTGGTTTGCATGGCTTGAGTCTATCACTCTCAGGCATATGATGAAGTCAGTGGGATTAAAGGATATACGATGCGTTTTCAATTTTCTGCGGAGCAAGTGGCGTTTCAGCAACAGGTTGAAGCCTTTTTATCCGGAAATTTACCCGTTGCAACGGCCGCCAAGGTGCGCAACGGGGCGTCCGTCTCTAAAGATGAACTTACAGAATGGACGCGTGTTCTCAATGCCCAAGGCTGGGCTGCGCCGAATTGGCCCACGGAATATGGGGGTACCGGTTGGAACCTAACCTACCGGCATATTTTTGATGTGGCGTGTCGCAAATTCCATGCTCCTGCCTTGTCCGGTTTTGGTTTCAATATGGTTGGTCCTGCGATCATAAAATACGGCAGCGAGGTGCAAAAAGCGGAGTTTTTGCCAAAGATTCGCAATGCCGACTTGTGGTTTTGCCAGGGTTATTCGGAACCACAGGCGGGTTCTGATTTGGCCAGTGTGCGCACGCGCGCGCAACGTGACGGCGATGATTACCTTATCAATGGCTCGAAAATTTGGACGTCGGGTGCTGAAGATGCGGATTGGATATTTTGCCTTGTGCGTACCAATCCCGATGTCCAGCAGCAAAAAGGCATCAGTTTTTTGTTGCTCGACATGACTTCGCCGGGCGTTACGGTGAAGCCGCTTTATGCGTTCAATGGCAAGCGGTTGTGGAATCAGGTGTTTTTTGAGGATGTACGCGTACCGATGAGCCAACGCTTGGGTGATGAAGACCGTGGCTGGACGGTGGCGAAGAGTCTACTGGGTGATGAGCGGCTGATGGTATCTCGCGTGGCGGAAAACCGGCGCATTTTAGCGAACCTGCGCGAAACCTTAGAGCATCAGGCGCAACGCGGTGTGTCGGTGCTCAGTGAGACACGCAAATCCATTAATGAATTAGATATTCGTCTACAGGCGTTGGAAGCGACGAGCCTGAGAATTCTCACTGCATTCGATGGTGGCGGTGAGATTGGCGCTGAACCGAGTATGTTGAAATTGAAAGGCAGCGAATTGGTTCAGGCTCAAGACGAGATTTTGTTTGCGATGATCGATTACCTGACGCTGCCGCTGGATACGGCCACTGGCGGCGCATCCGTTACCCCCGCCTGGGCCGAATACGTCGCCTCAGGCCGTTATCACCATCGTGGTTTCACCATTGCAGGTGGTTCGTCGGAGGTTCAGCACAATATTATCGCTAAGCAGGTTTTGGGTCTGTAGCCGCGCTGAATGCGCTAGGCCAATAGCGACTTGAGGTCGCTGCTGCTGTCCTCAAGTATCGCGGCGTCTGCTTCTTTGCCCACCAGCTGTTTGCACAGCATAAAGTCTTTCGGGCTGTTCACCGCGTCTGCGGCGACGACGGTGTTGTCCTTTAAATAGATGACCGCGAATTGATTGCTGGCCATGTCGCCTCGCACTACCTCGTGGTTGCCGTCCGCCGAAAATCCAACCATTTGCAGTTTTAGTTCGTATTGATCGGACCAAAACCATGGAATCGCAGCGTAGCTTTTATCCCCGCCCAGCATGTTGCTGACGCTGGTCCGCGCCTGATCCATGGCGTTGGGCACGGACTCCAAGCGTAAGCGGCGATCTAATAGGGCATTTGGATGATTTGTGCAGTCGCCCGCTGCATAAATATCTGTGTTTGAGGTTTGGCAGTGATCGTCCACGACGATGCCATTGTCGCACGTTAATCCGGCGGCTTCGGCGAGTTCGATATTGGGGACAATGCCTATGCCTACGATGACCATATCTGCGTTGAATTCGCTGTCTCCACACAGCACTTTTTGCACTTTGCCGTCGCCACTGAAGCCTGTGACTGCGGTATTTGTATGAATGTTTACGCCGCGGCCTTTGTGTAAATCGTTGTAGTAGTTGGACATGGTGGGGGTGGTTACCCGTTGCAAGATTCGATCTTCCATCTCTAAGACGTGTACGTTGAGACCTTGCTCGACACCTACCGCAGCCACTTCTAAGCCAATGTAGCCGCCGCCAACGATGACCAAGTTGGCGCCTTCGCGCATCTCGGCACGGATGCCGTCTACATCGTCTATGGTTCTTAGGTAATGAATGCCACCCAGATCGCTGCCAGGAATGCTCAACATGCGCGGGCGCGAGCCGGTGCTGATCAGCAACTTGTCGTACTCGATCTTTGCCCCGTCCTCTAGCTCAACCGTCTTAGCATCGGCATTAATGGCGGTTGCTCGAGTAGACAGTTTTAGATCGATGTCTTTTTCTTGATAAAACTTCTCTGGGCGCAAATAGACGCGGTCGACCTCTTGGGCGCCAGACAAATAGGCTTTTGACAGGGGCGGTCGCTGGTAAGGCACATGCGCTTCGTCGCCGATGATGGTGATGGGGCCAGTGTACTTTTCCTGTCGCAAACTCGCCGCAGCCTGGCCCGCTGCGTGGCCTGCACCGATGATGACCATACCTGCCATGAACGTATCCTATCGTTGTGTCTGTATTGGCTGCTAGTTTAACCTGAGTGCAATGACATGCCATGAACTTTGTGGCGTCGTCTTTAACCAAGGAGGCCGTGTGGGGGATTTTAAAACGCTGACGGATATGGTCAGGCTGGCCCGGAATAATCTGGATAAAGGTGATTGGGACTATTTGGTGGGCGCTGCCGATACGGAAGCGTCATTAAATCGAAACCGTGCGGCTGTTGATTCCTGGACTTTTTTGCCACGCATTTTGCAGGACGTCAGCGACGTTAAAACCTCCACCCAATTACTCGGTCAAACGCTGCGGATTCCTGTGGTGCTGCCGCCGATCGGCTCGGTTCAGGCGTTCACTGAGAAGGGCGGCAGTGCGGTCGCTGAAGCCGCAGCGGATTTTGGCGTGCTGCAGATTTTAAGTTCGTCGTGTTCACCAGATTTTGAAGCGGTGGCGCAACAAATCCAAGGCCCACGCATTTATCAGCTGTATTTGTCCGGCGATCAAGCTTGGTTAGATGACCAGATTGCGCGCACCATAAGCAGTGGCTATATCGGGTTCTGCCTGACAGCAGACACGCAGGTGTATTCGCGGCGCGAGCGCGACATCATGAAAAACTACGTGCCCATGCAAGCGCGAATGGCCACCGGCACCATGCTTGATCAAAGTGGGGTTAACTATCAGTCAACCATGAGTTGGGACACGGTGGCGCATATCAAAGAGAAATTTGAT
>MDTC01068370.1_pt1 | contig 11122 bp, 13 predicted proteins | sample 811181 | NCBI WGS metagenome assembly MDTC01 (sample SAMN05326644, study PRJNA326480) | marine metagenome | isolation source: seawater | place: Pacific Ocean: North | collected 2011 | reverse complement strand
TTTTGCATGGAGCAGCTCGTAGGACTTTAGAAGACGTCCCTCTCGGTAGAGACTCAGAAGCTTCCTCGGAACATCAATTTTAATATTAAAATTCAAGGGAAGGAGGACGAGCTCATCACCAGGGAAAAGCTTATCCATTCGCTGCAGTCCGTTCATGTGCATGATGCAATCAAGAGTCGTGTCATGGCTTTGCGCGATTCGGGTGAAATTATCTCCCGATTTCACCTTATACATCAGCTTTCCCTCCATCACCTCTGTCGACAGAAGGTCATCGAGATTGAGTTCTCCAAGAATTCTCCGCGCTTCGGAGGCCCTCAAGGAAGACGGGTAGACTCCGACCAGAAATTCCAGTTTCTCACGAGCCTCCTTGAATTGGCCAGTGGCGAGCAGCTCCCTTGCCCGATCAAACGCAATTTCCCCGGGCTTTACGAGAGTCACACCTGAGGGAATCTCCGGGACCACACCCAGTTGGGGCGAAGCACTCTCTTCTCTCAATCGTTCAACGAGAAAAAAAGTTGCAGCGAGCACTGCCAAAACAATTGCCGCCGCAATGACCTTGATGATTCCGATCATAAACTCAGATGGACACCCCACCCCAACCTGCTGCAGAGCTCTTCGCTGCCATGCAGCCTGCCTGCCCCATAAGGGAAGGCCTAAAGCATACCTTTCCGTTTAAAATCGAATGCATTAATTTCCGAGCTCTTGTCAACGATCTCAAAGATAAACCGAAGAAGACTGATCTCCCAGGCATCGTCCACTCCCTCGATAACAACCTGCATGGGGTTGCCCGCCCTCCGAGCATCCTCAAGAACCCGCTCCCGAACTGCTTCCATTGAATCGTGCAGCAGCTCCTCTCTCACCTCGCCCCGCTTGAACTGGTAGTTCACCATGGCGATTTTTGCCCCCTGCTCTTCCAGCCACTCGTGAAAACGATTTGCCTCGTCGCTAAACCCCTCAAACTCGATGCCGCTGTATGCCTCTGGCTTGATGATTGTCGGTTTGTTCGCCTCTACCTCTCCAGATCGAATCCGAACTCTACCTACCGAATCCATCAACTCACTCAGGAGCAGGAACTCGAATCGGGTGTCCCCGAAGGTATCAATACGGCGATCAGGCTCGTAAATTACGCGGGTTGTTTCCAGCGCATATTGAATATCATCTGGTGAATACATTCTTTGATTTCTCCATCAGTAATTTCCCAATGCTGCGATAACGAAAAGGGCAGGCCCATGGACCCGCCCTGCACACTGAAATCTTCTCTTGGAATCCTTCAGGAACTGGACTTCGCCACGTAGTCAATGATCGCCCCGACCGTGGTGAGCCCTTCGGCCTCATCGTCAGGCACTTCAACACCAAACTCCTCTTCAACAGCCATTACCAGCTCGACTGCATCGAGGGAATCTGCTCCAAGGTCCTCCACCACTTTTGCCTCACGTGTCACCTTGTCGGCGCTCACTCCAAGTTGCTCTACGATGATACCTTTGACCTTCTCTTCGCTTGATTCTGACATGTCTCTTTAGCGTTTATTCGCTTCCCTTGAATTATCTCTCCTCACCCCAATTGGCAACCCCGAAAAATCACTCTTGGGACCGGACTCCTTCAACTCGTTGATCTGAACCAGAGTTGTCCACATTTTCCCCATTACTTTCGGGCTCATCATCAACAAGCTCAACGAGCTCTCCCTTGAAATTTTGGAGAATTCGCTGAAATAGCGCCTCAGCTGGAGCTCCATTCTCTTTCCTGAATTGCCCATACACCATACCGTCAACCTTTGCCCTCATGAGCGTCCCATTCTTAGACTTCTTGTGAGAGTCTTCCTCAAAGAAAAGGTAGGCTAAACCCTTTGTCCTCCACTTGCGGACATCGATTTTACGGATTGCACAGAAAGGCACTCTCTCTCCGCTTGGGGCATAAAACGCCTCATCATCTACCCTCATTGAGCGGCGGGAATTCCTAGCTAAAAGAGCTAGAGCGCCAATCAGAAGCACTCCACTACCGATGGCGTAGTAGAGTTGCTCCTGAATTTTACCCGAATCATAACTTTTCTCTGGAATGGCAGAACTCCAGCCCCGCTCATCAGTGTAGCTGGCCCACATCGGAGGGATCGTTTTATTTCCCTCCTCGATGACAGCGCCGCTATAGTCCGCGTAATCTGCTAGCTGATGAGGCCATTTCTCAGCCCTGTCCACGTGTGCTGGGAGAACCACATTTCCCGCAGGAAAAATCTCCTGCTGAGCCACCTCACTTTCCCACTCCTTCGCACCCCACTCCCGCTCATTAAACAGCTCTTCGGCCTTCTCAAAAGCCTTGTAGGTATAAAAGACCTCATTCTTGGTGGGCCACCCGACCTTCCAATCCTTCAGAAACAAGACGAGGAAGATTCCGAACATGACAACCATGGCACAGACTCTCAGGTAAAACCACTTTGTGGCCCTGCATTCAATAATCTCTGCCCCCTTCATCTCTCTCTGGAATCTGAAGCTCTGACCCAAATGTTCAAGCGCTCAATCAATACCACCCGAAATAAGAAATCTCATGTTCCTCAGAATTCACTCTACCAGATCCCCCGATCCGGAGAACTCACCATCCGCCAAGACCGAATAGGGTTTCGTCACTTAAATGCCGGAGTATAGATACTCATCTGTTTTCCCCTTTGACATTACGCCCCGCAAATCAGACCACTCCTTCCCCGTGAGCTTCTCAGCGTTTTTCGCAGACCCGAGGCGAGGACACTCTCCATTGTTGCGACGCTTTGCGTCGATGCTCGAGCCTGTGTCCGCCGGAAAACTCGAATCCATGGCCAGACAAAGCTCTGGGCTCTCCAAACGTCAGTTTGGAAACACCATGCGGCTCTTTGCTCCACTCTACCTCTCCAATGAGTGTGTGAACAACTGTACTTACTGTGGTTTTTCCCGCGATAACCCCATCCTCAGGACGACTCTCGAACTGGATCAGGTTGCCGCTGAGGCCGCTCACCTTCACTCACTGGGATTCCGCAATCTACTCTTGGTTGCCGGCGAGCACCCTAAATTTGTCTCTGAGGGATATCTTCAGGACTGCCTCAGGATTTTGTCCCCTTCAATTCCTACCCTGGGAATTGAAGTCGGGCCCATGAAAGATTCTCAGTATGCGGAACTAGTCTCCTGCGGAGCAGAGGGTTTAATTGTCTACCAGGAAACCTATCACCGGGAAACCTATGAAAAGCTTCACACCTCCGGACCGAAGAGGAAGTTTGACTGGCGTTTGGATTGTCCCGAGCGGGCATATGCTGGTGGCTTTCGCCGCATAGGCATTGGTGCTCTTTTCGGCTTAGCCGACTGGCGGACAGAAGCGCTGGCTCTTGCTACACACCTTGAATATCTCTACCGAACCTGCTGGAAAGCACAGTTCTCTATTTCGTTCCCAAGAATGCGACCTCATGCCGGAAACCACCGGCACGAATTGGACCCGGGCCTCACTCTGAGCGATCGTCATCTCGTCCAGCTTATCTGCGCATTTCGCCTGTCCTTTCCTCAGGTAAGCATCGTCCTCTCCACCCGTGAGCCCGCATTTCTTCGCGATCACCTTTTCTCCCTTGGGGTGACCCATGTGTCTGCTGGATCCCACACCGAACCCGGAGGCTATACCGGAGTCGGGTCCAACGACCTCCACAGAACCATCAGGGGACGCCGAGTGGAGATTGAACCGGAGGAAAGAGCCCTTAATGGTTGCAGCACCAAAGCCACACCCCAATTCGAAATCGATGACGATCGATCCGTAGCTGCAGTGGCCGATCAACTTGTGAATCAAGGTTTCGATCCAGTCTGGAAGGACTGGGACCGCGAAATCCTCGCTCCTGCTAACCCCTGAGCTAAATGACCATTACCCTGAACGGAGACAACTATGACCTGAAGGAGGGATCTACCGTTAGCGACCTTCTGAACCTTCTCAATTTACTGAGTCAGCCCATTGTCACCGAACTCGATGGCCAGGCCCTGACGCGTCACGATTATGCGTCCAGCATTCTCCTGGAGGGATCCCGGGTCGAGGTCATACGCCTTGCTGCCGGCGGATGATTCTGGAGCTGAGCTAATTCAGGAGCACGCCCACCGCCAGTCGAATCAGGTCGCCTTGCCGGCCCTCCACTTCTCAACCTCCTCGAGCTTCGACTTTACAGCCGTTATGTCCTCGTTGTTCTCGAGGTTCACCAATGAAGCAGCCAACGCGAGCCAGTCAACGTGGAGTGAATCGTAATTTGTGAGCCCCAGTAGAAACTCGTGCCCCGGAAAAAAACTATCCTCTCGAACCTGATCCTCAGCCTTTAGTAACTGCCCTGCCAGATCTACCGCCTTCTCGTGGTTCTCAAGGTCTTCAGCCATCAACATCCCCGAAAGGAGACAAAATGGATACTCCTGAACAACCCATCCACTGGGGGCACGGTAATCCTCCATTTCCTTTGCTAGCGCTGGAAAGACGTCCAGCAGAATCTCGGTAAGCTCACGGTTTCCAATGGCTCGCGCAGACTGCACCAGCGAACAACAGACATAGTTTACGATCACAACCGTATCGAGACCCGGTTCGACCAGCAGGAACTTTGCTGCCACCGCTCCACAAAAAAGCTTAAAACGCAGAAAGCGGTCCGCGTGGGATGCCTGCTCCGGGGAGCCCCGCTGGGCGATACCAAAAATCTCAAACCACTCCGGATCGACGTCCTCAGGAATTTCCTTTTGAGCTAACACGCCCGCGCACAAGGCAACGTAGCTCATATCTCCCGGGTCCTTGGGGCAAAAGACCCGAAAGTCCTCTTCCCTCACCTCGCTGCATGCGAAATCAAAGAGATCATCTAACCGGGACTTCACTGCCTCATGATTCTGGAACTTCCCCTTCGAAGGGAAAGGCTTATTTACAACCCTTCACTTTCCGCCCGGATTAAGATTTGCCAAAACCTGCTCCCACCAGTTCTTTCCTCGCTCCGCAGGGGCCAGAACCCTCAATTTCTCGGCCATAGCCTTAAACTCCACTCGTACCGCCCTGCCCCAGAGCTCTCCGTCCACCTCAACTGGGACTTTTCGGTCAGACTCAACCGTCAGCCCTGAGGTTTGATAATACTCCACCACCTTCCCATCAGCTTCAAAACCGCCACGAGCAAGGGTTCCCAGCGATCCGAGGGCCGCTGTGTAGCCAGCCTTCTTGTAGACGAGCACGTCGAGCAGATCATCAGCATTGTCTGCCTTGCCGAAAAGACGTAGCTGACCTCCGTAGAGGGCTCCGTTACCAAGAAGCACGCAAGCTCCCTCTACCGTAAAGCCCTCGTCAAAGTGAACTTTCATACGAGGAGGCTCCGAGCCAAGAACCCTTACGGCCGAGAGAATGTAAGCCAGCGGACCTAAGAGGCGCTTGGACTCAGTTGTGGTCTCCTCGATAACCTGAGCGTCAAATCCGACTCCAGCCATCTGGACAAACGGCGTTCCCTCTGCCTCAAACAGATCCACCTCCTTGACGTGGCCCCCATCGATCACCTCGAGGGCGCCCGCAAGGTGCCCGAAGGGAATATTCAGCTCACGCGCAAAAACATTCATCGTCCCTGTTGGTAGGATTCCAAGCACTGTCTCTGTCCCAATCAACCCACCTACGACTGCGTTGAGCGTTCCATCTCCTCCTGCCGCCACCACCACTTCCTCTCCTTCCTCAGAGAATCGCCGAGCGAGATCCGCTGATTCCTGAGCGCTATTTGTAGCATAAATCGCAAACCTCGTAGCGTTCTCCATCACGAACCGCCGGGCCCTTTGCGCCCGCTCACTACGGGCCCTCGGATTCAGAATCAGGGGATACCTCGAAACTGTGCTCACGCTCAATATCTCCCATAATATGACCCCTTAACCAATTCCCAACTTCACTCAGTTGCATTAATCCGTGCAGAGTAAGCGTCCTCTCACCTCCTAAGACTTTAGCGGAGCCACGCCAAACCGCGCCAACCCTTTTGACACCTCGCTCATAGGTAGGCCCACTACATTATCATAAGCTCCTTCCAGCTGATCCACCAGCATCTCTCCATGCTCCTGCACGGCATAAGCACCAGCCTTATCCAGCACATTGACCCTGCCAAGATAGTCCTCAATAAGTAACCTGTTCAGATCCCTAAACCGCACTCGGCTCACTTCAAAAAAGGAATATTTCTCCTCTCCGCGACGAAGACATACCCCTGTACATACCTCATGCACTCGCCCAGATAGCCTCGCCAGCATGCATGCCGCCTCGCCCAGATCACCCGGCTTCCCCATCACCTCCCCCTCCAGACCCACAAGGGTATCTGCACCCAGAACGACCTCCTTTGGATACTTGGCCGATACCTCTCCCGCCTTCAGAGCCGCATTCTCCTCACACAGCTGATGAAAAGGAAATGTGCCAGGAGGCCACTCATCGATTCCGGCCGGCTCTACCCTGAACTGGTAGCACTTACCCAGAAGCAGGTCCTTTCTTCTCGGAGACCCCGAAGCCAGAATAAAATCCACCACGTGCCCTCTATTTCTCGATCAAAAAGATCAAACCCAGCAAAATCAGCGCTGCCACCCCTACGACCGCAATTAGGATCTTGGGAGAAATTCCCTCGAGCATTTCCCTGCCCCCCAGCCCACCCTCCCGACGGGGGTCAGCCTCCACAAACATGCGCCGTATTTCTTCTCCATCCAACTTGGATCCAGAAGGTGCGCTTCTGTCGCGGGGGTCTGGCTCCCTATCCCCCGACAATCTCACTGATCCTTGTCCCTCTGAAGCATGCAGAGACTCTGCCTTCACCTCTTCCTTACCACTCGGCATCATCGGCATCTTGAGACGATGAAGGGCCACTTGGCTTCCACAGTTTGGGCAGGACGAGCGCGAGGCGGTTCTCTTCATCATGAACCAAGTCTCACATTTCCAGCACTTTACACGCTCAGCAAGATCGGGCTGGGACTTCATCTCCCCTATTGGCCTTACATGAATACCCATCAGAATTTTTGTATTTAGCGACTATCAACATGTCAACGGTACGAAGCCTTACTTATTCACAGTTAGTCCACATCTCATTCCGGTTCACACAGCACGAAAGGAAACAGCTACGCTGATCAATAAAACGAGACTGCAAGAAAGTCGTCCCCCAGAAGGATTTTAAGATTTCGACTTGCCAATCCACCTTCATAGTAGTGTTCTTTTGAACATGCATGAAGAGACCTTGAAGACCAGTATCACTTCGCGCAGAGCATCCTCACTGACAAGCATTCGTCAGAAGATGAGGGAGCAATTTCCCATAGCTCATGAGACACGAAATCCTTCTGGCTCCAGTTCATCTTCCGCCAATCTTCCCCCTTTTCCATCTGGAGCCCTCTCCGAGTTAACCCCTGCTCATCCATCTTCCGGCCTCTCTCTTATTCTCGCTGAAATTTTGAGAGTAGACCTCGATCACGCACACGGAGAATCCAATTCCTCTGACTCCTCAATTCTATCCGACGAACCAATCGCACTCATCGATGGCCGAAACTCATTTGATCCCGGTTCCTACGACGCAGAATCATGCTCCCGCCTCCTCTGGATTCGCTGTCATGACAGCAAGGAGTCTCTGCGCTGCTGCGATCTCCTCCTCCATGACGAAAACCTGTCCCTACTTGTCCTTGACCTCCTGCTCACTCCTCCAAGGGAACTCCATCTCATCCCTAGCTCATCCTGGTATCGCTTCCGCAATCTAGCGAAAAGATCTAATACTGCTGTTCTCATCTTCACCCCCCAACATCTCATTCCCTGCGCTGCGCTCCAACTTTCTCTCGACTCCTCCTTCCCGTTATCTGCCCTGAAACAAGATCGTCATGAGCTGAAGCCCACCTATTCCCATCGGAAAATAGCGCTTCATAATTCGTGAGAAATCAGCTCTTGCCCCCAGCAGAAAAACTCCCGGGAAAACCTCTATTCAAAGCAAAGAAACAGGCTGCCGCTTCTGCTCTCTTTGTTCACCTGCCGAAAAAGCATTTCCGTTGTACGCCTCTTTCCAAGTGCCACTCTTCTCCTTGGCTATCCTTCTCCGGGATAACCCAATCCTTGCTTCTGGGCCCGTTGCTCTTATCAATTCTGCATCCGATCCGGCTTCCTCAAGTTCTTCTTCCAGTAAGAACCCAGTCATTCTGGCCGCAAATCACGCAGCAGCTCAATGCCGTGTTACTCAGGGACTTTCCCCTACCAAGGCTCTCGCCCGTTGCCCAAACCTCAACCTTATTTCCTCAACTCCTGTTGATGAACGGCTGCATCAGAGCGCTCTTCGTGAATACCTTTCTTCTCTAGGCCCCGACTTTGAAGAGACTGCTCCGGGAGTTTTCATCCTGGACCTGCTGTCTCTTCCTCACGCAGTGCAATTTCCCGGGGAATGGGCTAAACAAGCTCTTCGCAAGGCCACCCCTCTCCGCCTTCCTCTCGATATCGCTCTGGCCAGAACACCCGACCTTTCGCTTCTCGCAGGACAATCCCCTGCCCTGCGTCATACCCTACGATTTAATTCGGAGCCCATCTTTAGTGGTGCGCAGCATGACACTTTCGCTATCTGTCATATTAGCTCTCATCCAGTCAGCTTTCTTAACGACGTATCCACCGGGATTTCTCTGGAGCATGACCTGCTCTCCCTCTGGGGCATTGAGACTCTGGGCCAGCTCGCTAACCTTCCTAGACAAGGTCTTGCAGAGAGACTCGGACCCGAAGCGAGAATGGCCCATGACATTCTCCATGGAAAACACCACCGCCTTCTTAGGCTCCACCGTCCTCCGGAAAAATTCTCTCTTAGTCAGGATCTTGAATATCCTCTCGAAAAGCTGGAACCTCTCCTCTTCGCTCTTCATCGCGGCCTGAGAACCCTCTGCTCACGACTACAATCTTCGCAACGTGCCACCTCTTCTATCAGCATCACTCTGAAGTTTGACGATGGAGACCTGTACGTGCACCAACTTGATCTTCCCGAACCGACCTGCCGCTCATCCCTGCTACTAAGGCTTATTCAGACCCACCTGGGCACAATTCACGCCCCTGCTGCGGTAACTGGCTGGTCTCTTCACCTGGCCCCAGCCAGCCATGGAGAAAAGCAACGCCACCTTTTCCAGCGCGCCCTGAAAGACCCCCGTAGATTCCTGGATACGATTGGACGAATCAACGCTCTTCTAGGTCCCGGGCGTCTGGGCACTCCTTTCCTTCTTGATACTCATCGCCCTGATTCCTTCCAGATGAAAGAAGTCCTGTGCAGCGACAATCATGCAGCTCGAAAAGGCCAAAAAGAGCGCCCCTCACCTCCAAATTGCAACCTTATCCAAGGCGGCACCTCCCTGCCACTAAGCCGATTCAGACCAAGCCTTACCATTCATGTTGCCTCTGATCCAGAAGGCCGATTTCCCAGACCGCTTGCACTCCTGAATGGGCCACACTGCGGTCCTGTCACGACCTCACATGGCCCCTTTCCTCTCTCCGGACACTGGTGGGATCCCCAAGAGCGGTGGCAGCAAGTTGAATGGGACATTCAACTTGCCAGCAATGCCCTCCTTCGTCTCGCCTACCACCCCCCTGATATCTGGGTCCTTGAAGGTATTTATCAATGATTACTGTGCTTCGCAGACCATTCCGGAGCATCACCGCTTACCCCTTCCCAAAGCTTGTTTACTGAACTCTATGCACGGTCCTCCTTTTCCTTCCTACGAGGAGCTAGCCATCCGCAGGATCTCATCCGGCGTGCAGCTGAACTCAACTACAAGTCCATCGCTATTCTGGACCATATGGGTGTATATGGATCGGTTCAGGCTCATCTGGCAGCACGAAGGCATGGAATTCGCGCACTCGTAGGGGCAACTGCCGAGCTACCGGGAAGCGGCCCTCGAGGTTCGTCTCTGAAAATCCCACTTCTGGTCGACAGTATTACCGGATACCAGAACCTGTGTCATCTGCTGACAGAGCTTCATTGTGATTCTAAAACGATTCTGCCCGGCGTGTCATGCGATCATTCAGATCCATCAGTTTTCTTTCCATACCGCACGGAAGGAATGGTCGCATTTCTAACTCCTGAGTCCGTTTCCTCTTTAGACAGAAGAAGCCTTTCAAGAGCTGCGCTCCTACTTCGGCGCATCTTCGGGCAGCACAATGTCTACATCATCCTAACCCGCCACTACAATAGAGCTACGGATAGAATAAATCGCCTTTTCATCGACCTTGCCAAATTCCTCAAGATCCCCCTGATAGTATCTAATGCTCCTCTATTTTCTCACAAACGATGCCGCCTACTTGCAGACTGCTTCACATGCCTTCGCCATCATACGACCCTCGATGAAGCAGGGTCTTTGCTCGCCACCAACTCTGAAAGATATCTGAAATCTCCAGAGCAGATGGCTGGATTGTTTCGCGATCAGCAGGAAGCTCTTATCAATACTGAAATTTTATCTGAACGTCTCAAATTCACCCTCGATGACCTCGAATACAAGTTTCCCTCCTATCATGAAAACGGAAGAAGCCTGACCCTCGATGAGGAAGCCAGACTTCTGAGAAAGCTGACTTTTCTTGGCGCTCAAAACCGCTACGGAAAGATTGGAGAGAAGGTCCGCCAGCAACTTGAGCACGAGCTATCGCTAATCATTCGTCTCAGATTCTCCGGGTATTTCCTGATCGTCTGGGAGATCGTAGACTTTGCAAGATCCCAGGGAATCCTCTGCCAGGGTCGTGGCTCTGCTGCTAACTCGGCGGTGTGTTATTGCCTGGGAATTACAGCCTGCGATCCCATCGGTGGCGGGCTCCTGTTTGAGCGGTTTCTTTCCGAAAACAGACGATCGTGGCCAGATATCGATATTGACTTTCCTTCGGGGGAGCGGCGCGAGGCCGTCATCCAACACGTGTTCCAGAAATACGCTCCAAGGGGGGCCGCGATGACCGCCAATGTCATCACCTACCGCCCAAAATCCGCATTTCGAGAAATATCGAAGGTCCTTGGGCTCCCCGATTCAATCGCTACACGCTTCTCCTCTCTTGTTTCCTCACCTCATTCCCCCGATAGCACCAGTGAAAGCTCCGGTCCCCCGTCAGACACTACTAAAAAGCACAGCACCCTTCCTGCAGCAGACGGAATACCAAACGATCACACCTTTCCTACGAGGGA
>MDTC01154315.1_pt1 | contig 11123 bp, 14 predicted proteins | sample 811181 | NCBI WGS metagenome assembly MDTC01 (sample SAMN05326644, study PRJNA326480) | marine metagenome | isolation source: seawater | place: Pacific Ocean: North | collected 2011 | reverse complement strand
GTCTTCAAAAGAGGAGACATCAATTTATACTGAACCTGTTTTACAAAAAATAGATAAATTATATTTAGCACCCTTTGGCGTTGAACCACTAACAATAATTCCTAATGTCTTGACAGAGAACAAATCACAACAAGATGATATTGAATTTTCATGGGTTGGTGAAAATGCGAAGAAAGCTGGAATTATTGTGCATCGCTGGTTGGAAAAAGTTTTTAATGATGGTGATATGCCATCCATTGATAATATTTATGCTAGTGAAGAGCTACTGATTTATTGGGCAAGAAGCCTTTATGTTAGAAATGAGCAAATTAATGATGTAATTTCAAGGGTTAAAATGGCTATAATCAACATATCCGAAGATGAGGCTAACCATAAGTATATTTTAGGCAAAGGTTTTTCTGAATTACCCATAACAGGATTATGGAATAATGAACGTCATTCTATAATAATTGATAAGCTTTATATTGATGACGAAGATCAACATTGGATTATTGATTACAAAACTAGTACTCATGAAGGAAGTCGTCTTTCTGAATTTATAGCATCCGAGATCGAACGTTACTCCGATCAATTAAATAAATATGCTGTAATTTATCAAAATTTTTCTCAAAAAAAACCTAGAGTGGCGCTTTATTTTCCAAATTTCAAGCTTCTTAAAAGGGTCATGATTTAGAGTTTACCTTCAAATCGAAAATCACGTTGACCAAGATTATTTGGGGTTCCAAGCAGACCCAGAAGCATGGTTATTTTTTCTGGTGTAAACTGATTTGCTGCCACAACCCCGCTAACTTCATAAGCACCATCAGTGTTAAGGGTTATAACGCCAGCCACGTCAATTAATGCATTAGCGCCCTCAATGCTACCAATAATTGCATCATTTGTTGGATCAAATTTAAGTAAATAATTACCAATAGGTTGATCTGATAATCCATTTATTCTTAGATTAATAATTTTGATATCGCCATTCAGCATTACTGGTAAATTATTCTTTAGTATTAGTGATTTAATAGCAAAATTAATTTCACCATCAATACCAAAATATGGAAATAATTCAGAAAGTGTCCCTTCAGACAGCATCCCTTTTACATTATTAAATGTAACTGATTTGGTGAAATTAGTGCTGGCAGATGCTTTTATTTTTCCATTAAAGGGATAAAGGGATATCTCATAGCTTAATTTACCAGCAAAGAGAGACATCGGCTCAATTGACCATCGCATATCACGAATAAATAACTTATCATAGGATGCTTCGCTAGCTGAACCATTCCAAATAGAGCCACTAATACCATTAATTATCAGTGATTCAGAAAGCACATGACGAACGAAGATTTTTGCAGGAAAATTACTTATTACTCCTATAATAAAAACCACAATTAAGAAGAATATGGTTTTTTTTCTAAATAGGTTTTTAAAGCCTTTCAAGAGTAATACTCGCATCCACTTTACCATTGGCGTTATTTTGTAAGGCAGAAATATTTGCCATATTAACATTCAAGTTATATGTGTTTTCTAGTTCATTAAGACTCAGGATTATATTATTAAAATTACCCTCATTGATCTCAATACGTATTGTATTATCACCAATAGGCTGGCTTCTTTGAAGATTTTCATAGAGATCATATTTTCTTAGTACAATGTCGATAATAACCACTAATGGCTGATCAGTTTTTATACTCGGCATCTTAATAACTTCTGCACTATTACTTAGTCCTTTAAGATATTTTAATTCAACGAGTGACCATTCATATTGTTTAATTTTAATTTGGATTAATTGATTTTCCTGGCTAAGAGGCTTCCAAATAAATACGTAAATAATTGTTATTATTACGAAGATTCCGCCAACAAATAACATAAGTAATTCACGTTGCTGAAGATCTTGAATCTGTTTTTTCATGACCCTCTTAACCTCAGTTCAAGACGACTCTCTATATTATTCGAAATTTGATTAGTGGATAAAATGGTAGCCAGGAATACGCTATTTTGGTTGATGTTTCTCCTGATTTTATCGAGGGATGTTACATCGGGAGAAGTTATCCGGATATTCACAATATTATCTTGGTAGGTAATTGAATTTATATAGGCATTATTTCTATTTAAAGCCTCACTCAAGTTATCTAGGGAGCCCAAAAATAGTGAGACCTCAGATTTAATTGGGCCATTAATTTGAAGGGCTGAAATTAGTTGAATTGGATCATTGATATTACGTATTCTAGAATCAAATTTTTTGTATTCATTTGCGAAACGAGTAGCTAGATCACTTTCATCGTTAGTAAGCTTGTTATATAACAATGCTTTATTAAGTAATAAGGTAAAACAAAGGGCAATAATTGAGATTGCGGCATATTTCCATGGTTTAAAATATTTTTCAAGATCAATTTTCGCAGCGTATTTTCCTTGCAATAAATTTACACTATTAGAGTTAATAATTGTTTGTGAAAGTTTTTGTAAGGAGTGGCTTGGAATTAGCTTAATATCAATATTATCATGATTATCTTTAAGATCATTTGAAAGGTGCTCGTAATTATTTATGTCTTCTCTGAGGTATACTTGTATGTAATTTGCACTCTCTTTTATTTGATTAATAATGTTATTGATATCATGTGAGTTATCATTTTCTATGACTACACTAATATTTGAACCGTTGTTTATCATAATTTTATTTGGTTCAATCATTGCAGTAATTGTGTTTTTGATCATTTCAAGACCAAATAGTTCTGAGGTAATTAAATGTGCCTCAATGTTGCAATCATCAAGTAGCTGCTGATAATAATTGAGACGTTTTTTTTCAATTATTACAATTGGTATTTCGTCATTACCTTTAATTTTTATAAAACTAAAGTGCAAATCTTTGATATCACCAGCAAGTTCTTCTTCAAGAGCAAAAGGAATAGCGGCTCTAATTTTCTGGAATGATTTGATGGGTAGTTTTAAGAATTTTGTAGTAGTTTCTGTGCCAGGCAATAAAACAAAAATTGGATTTGATCGAAGTTGATTTGGGAGATTTTGTAATGCTCCTGATTGAGGTGCGCTAATTTGTCTTCCTTGATCACTTATTTCAATCCATTCAGCAGACTCTGGAGAATTTTCATTTAGCCTTATTATGGTCTTGTTTGACATTTAAATGACCCCAAAACTTCTTTTTATAACAATGGTATCCCCATTCATATTTCTTTTTATTACACTAAACATTGTAATATTGACAGTATCAATTCTTATCATAAGTTTTAATTGAAAATAATTAGTTGTACTGCTTATCTTAGATAAATTTTCAGGCAGAAGTAAAGATTTAAATGAGTTCGAAGTATCGTTGAACCCTAGGGGAATTCTTTCTTTAGTCAATCTTTGTGCATCATTTTTGGTAACACCACTATCCAGAGATTCTATGATTATTTGATCTGCTGTATTGACATTAATCTTTGTTGGAGCAGGAAGAGCTGTAATAAATTCTTTTAATATTCTGTATTCTGATTTTGTTATTGATTTTAGCGACAATAATTCTGAAATTGAGAGCATTGGTTGGTTGCTTGTACGATAAGGTGGTATTAACTTTGTATATTCATCATCTTCAGCACCGCCTGGAAAAGTAGGGTATTGATCGGGATCAATCCAATCAATCAGCTCTGAAGCAAGATTATCATTGATATTAAGTATATTAAGTAAACGCTTGAATTGATTTAGATGGTATTCATTAATTTTACCCTCACTAGTGACTAAATTATTCACATTGAATTTAGCTTGAAGATCTGTAATTTCTCCATAAACTTCACCACCATCAATTGGTAATGGAGGTAATTCTTTTGCCCAAAACTCATTCAAATGATCTGATTTGGTATTAAGCGCATCATCTTTGAGTAAAGTTAAAATCCAGCTTTCAGCTCCTAATGCTATTTGAACACCTTGATCTCTATTTAAGGTGGTCATTGTACGCCTAGTATCTAGAATATTATCCCATAATAAATTTGAGCTAATTATGCCGGTAATAGCCACTATCATCATAGCGGTAATTAAGGCGACACCTTGATTATTATCCTTGATATTTTTATTCATTAGATATTTCAATCAAACGATAAATCTCGGTATCGTCATTAAAAATCAAAGTTACCTTGACAGCTTTAGGCAAAATTGTATAACCACTATTTACTTCAACATCTATCGGAGGCCATTGATCAGACCAGTCAGTCTTATTTTTTAAAAATGAAAAATTAAATTCTCTGACATTACCCAAAATAATGTCACTTTGAATTGTATTCAAATACGTTTTATCCAAAACATGCCAATAATGACGAACTAAATTAGTTCCCTCTAAACTATACGCAGTTCGTTGAAGTGTACTTCTTTTGAGCATAAGTGGGTTAGACCAGCCATATCTTGTAAGTTCAATTGGAAAAATATTAGTTGGTTTCGTGGTGAGTGCGGCTAGTTGAGTATTACCAATTTCACTCCTGATCGGTCTTTGAGCAAGTTGCAAGAAATCTTGCTCGATTAATCTTATTGCTCTCTGAAGAGATTGAATTTTATCCATTCGATTCGATAAAATATCCGCAGTAATAATAGTCTGATTTAGCGTGCTGTATGCTAATACTGATAAAATCGAAAAAATCGCAATTGAAACCAATGTCTCAATTAAAGTAAATCCTTTGTCATTATTATAAACATTCATGGTGCGGTTTTTGGCTTATCTTGAATAAAACCACTAATCGTTCTTTCAGGAAGTTCTCTTGATGAAATACTTACTGCGACATCGAGGCGATATAAATTATCAATACCTGTTTTAGTGATAATTGTTTCCCAATTCCAAACATTTCCAGCAAATAAAATCTCACCTTCATCTCTACCGATACTGGGAGTAATTTCATTAATTCTATATTCAGCGATTTTATTTTGTGCAATCCAGTTAGCATATGTTCTATGCTGCATAGAGTCTGCTCGCATAATATCCTGGCTGGTGATACTGATAGCTGAGCCAAGAGCAATCGCAACAATAGTTAATGCTATTAAGACCTCAATTAGAGTGAAGCCTGAATGCCTGTCTTTTGTCTTAGGTACATTATTCATTAACATTTATTGTTCCATCAATTAGAGCAACTATCTCAATAGTATTATTCACATCTCTAAATAGTCTCAATGAAAATGGATTTAAATCTCCACTGGATAAGATAAGAATATGAGGTACTCTCTCTAGATTTAATTCATCAATATTATTCAGATCAATCTGCTTTTGGTTAATCTCAATTGCATTATTTTCTATAAAAAGGTCATATTGAATATTTGGTGAAAACTTTCGTTCTCTAAATAGATTATCATTTGTTGTTATTTTCCAAGATTCAAGAGTGGGTATATACTCTAGAAACTGGTAGCCATCTTCTAAGAGCTCTATACCATAATCACGAGATTGCATGATCGCTTCTTCTCTAGATAATTCTATTAACGAAGTTAAACGTCTAGCATCAATTGTTAAATCATCATTTCTGCCCGCTGAATTGATTGCGAATATTGATATTGAAGTTATTACTCCAAGAATGGCGATGACGAGTAATAGTTCTATCAACGTGAAGCCAGATAGATTGCTTGATTTTGAATTACTAAGAAGTGGCGACTTCAATTGTTCTAACTTATTACTGATTGTCCCAATTACCAATATCAGCATCGTCGCCTTCACCCCCTATACGACCATCTCTACCATAGGTAAAAATATCAATCTCACCATTTAAACCAGGGTATATATATTGATATTGATTGCCCCAAGGATCCATTGGTGCTTTATTCAAATAAGGACCTTTCCAATTTCTAACATTTTGTCCTATTGGTTTTATAGTAAGTGCTTTTATACCTTGTTCATTTGATGGGTAATTAAAGTTATCTAGGCGATACAATCTAAGCGCACTGTCAATATTACGAAGATCTTGCTTAGCTGCGGAGACTTGAGCATCCCCAACTCTGCCAATAATATTTGGAGCAACTATTGCGGTCAATATGCCCAGAATTATTACTACAACCATAATCTCAATAAGAGTGAAGCCATGATTTTTGTTTTCTTTATCCAATATATTGCCTTGTAATTTTTACTGTTAACTAGAGCTAATCATACACCTATTAATTAAGATTATTAAAGTGCAATAACATTTTAATATTAATTAATTATGGCAAGGTTATAATATAGAATTAAACTAGGTCATCATTAAATTGGAATAATCATATGTTTGCTGCTGTATTTCCAGGTCAAGGTTCTCAGTCATTAGGGATGATGTCTGAGTTACACTCAGCCTCTAGTATCGTTCGTGATACATTTAAAGAAGCTAATTCTGAATTGGGATATGATCTCTGGAATTTAATAGTAAATGGACCAGAGGCACAATTAAATGACACACTCTATACGCAACCTGCAATGCTTGTGGCTGGCGTTGCTGCATGGCGATTCTTCAAATCTAAAACAACCATTAACCCTGCAATCATGGCGGGTCATAGTTTAGGTGAATATACCGCGTTGGTCTGCTCTGGTGTTTTAGATTTTCAGGAGACTATCAACCTGGTCAAATATCGAGCACAATTGATGCAACAAGCTATACCAGCAAACTCTGGTGCGATGGCAGCAATTTTAGGTCTTGAGGATCAAGGCGTTATAGATGCTTGCAATGCGGTAGAGGAAGATGAAATAGTAGAGGCGGTGAATTTTAATGCTCCTGGCCAAATTGTTATTGCTGGCAAGAAGAATGCAGTTGAGCGGGCTATTACTTTTTGTAAGGAGAATGGGGCAAGAAGAGCAATGTTACTCAATGTGAGCATACCCTCACATTGTAAGCTGATGCAGCCAGCTGCCATAAAATTAAAAGAAAAATTAGAAGATATCAGCTATAACAAGGCAATCATTCCGGTACTAAACAATGTTGATGTTCAGTTTTATTCTGATAAAAATAGCGTAATACAAGGCCTCATGCGCCAACTATATAATCCAGTACGGTGGGCTGATATTGTGCGAGATTTTGCAAGAAGGGGGATCGTTATTTCAGTTGAATATGGGCCGGGTGGAGTCCTTTCTGGACTAGCTAAGCGAATCGATAAAACCAACCAAACTATAAAATTTAATACCGTAGACTCATTCGATTTATTTAGTGAGTTAGTGAAACAAAAATAATCAATAACTGAGGTTTATAATGACTAATATATATGTCTCGAATGTACTTGAAGGTAAAGTTGCTCTGGTAACAGGTGCAAGCCGTGGGATTGGTGCAGCTATTGCGTCTGCTTTAGCTCAAGCTGGCGCAAAGGTTATTGGTACTGCAACGACCGTAAAAGGTGCAGACCAAATATCAGAGGTTTTGAAAAACAAGGGCAGGGGTGCTGTACTGGATATTACTAATACTGAATCATCAATCGCGCTCATATCTGATATTTTAGCTAAAGAAGAGGCCCTGGATATTGTGATAAATAATGCGGGTATTACCAATGATAATCTTTTAGCGCGAATGAAAGAGAGCGCCTGGGATGATGTTATCAATGCTAATCTAAATGGCACCTATCGCATATGCAAGCATGCATTAAAAACAATGATGAAACAGCGCTATGGAAGAATAATAAATATTTCCTCAGTTGTTGGCTTAACAGGCAATCCGGGTCAAACGAATTATGCCGCATCTAAGGCTGGAGTGATTGGATTCACCAAATCATTAGCAAAAGAAGTTGGCTCAAGAAATATAACAGCAAACATTATCGCTCCTGGTTTTATACAAACTGACATGACAGATACATTAACTACTGAACAAATAGATAAAATGTTATCTCAAGTCCCACTCAAAAGATTAGGAGAAGCACAAGAAATCGGGGCTTTGGTAGTTTATTTAGCTTCCGATTCAGCCTCATATATAACTGGTGAAACCATTAATATAAATGGTGGAATGTTAATGAATTAAATTGAATGTAGATTGAAAGTGAACTTTCGCCTACAATACTTCCCCATAAATTAGAAATTTTAGTAAAATCACGTATTAAAGATATAAAAGTGATTAAAAAAATATAACTTAAATATTTTATTTCGTTTCTTTAGTAAGTCCTCAAGGAGAAAAAAATGAGTAATATCGAAGAGCAGGTAAAAAGTATTGTTGCTGAACAACTTGGTGTTAAGGGTGATGAAGTAACCAATGAAGCATCATTTGTTGATGATCTAGGTGCCGATTCGTTAGATACAGTCGAGTTGGTAATGGCACTTGAGGAAGAGTTTGATACTGAAATTCCTGATGAAGATGCTGAAAAGATAACTACTGTTCAACAAGCAATTGATTTTGTAAAATCAAAAGAATCTGAATAATTAGTAAGTATTATATAATCTATTGAAAAACGCCTCTTATGAGGCGTTTTTTTATTGTACATTTAGGTGTAAGCTGAGTTAAACAATCAAACATAAAAAGAGATAATAGAATTCTTAATAAGCATTTAAAAAATTTTAGATTATTTTTTATATCGCTAATTATTATTGCGCTGATAATGGGTGGCTTTTTTTATAAGACTCTTTTTGCATCTATTGACCTTACTGGTCAATCGGTATTTTTTGAAATTCACCCTGGTGAGAGTTCTTCGCAAATATTTTCAAGGCTAGAAACAAATAATATTGGTAAACAAAGTCTTTGGCTAAATCTCTATTTCCGCTTTAGCGAATCCGCTACCAAAATAAAAGCAGGAGAATATTTATTATCTGGCAGGACTAATTTAATCTCGATAATTAACTTATTTATTTCTGGTAAAGTGCATTTGCATGCCTTCACTATTATTGAAGGATGGACGATAAAAGATTTGCAACAACAGATCAATGAATCGGATCTTTTTATTGATAATCATGAAGCTATAGAATGGATTAACTATAGCGGTGGTTACAACAATGATGAGTCAATGCAACTTTCTGAAGGTATGTTTTTACCAGAGACTTATATGATTCCCAGAAAATCAAAAGTCTCGACATTACTTAGACGAGCTCATGAGGCACTTTTGAGCACGCTTGCAGAAGAATGGCTCAATCGCACCATCGATATACCATTAAAATCTCCTTATGATGGACTTATCCTAGCTTCAATAATAGAAAAAGAAACTGCCGTTTCTGATGAAAGGGCAAAAATTGCAAGTGTGTTTATTGAAAGATTAAAAATTAATATGCGGCTGCAAACTGATCCAACCATAATTTATGGCTTGGGTGAGATATATAATGGCAACTTAACTAGAGCAAATATGCGTATAGACACACCATATAATACTTATATGCGCTCCGGTCTACCACCAACACCAATTGCTCTTCCAGGTAAAGCATCTATCAAAGCTGCTTTTAATCCAGCAAATGAAAAGAACATATATTTTGTAGCTACTGGTAATAATGATGGTAGACATAGTTTTTCCACAAATAAAAATGATCATGATCTTGCTGTCCAGAAATATTTAGATAGAATAAAAAATCAATCAATTAATTAAAATCAGACTGAATTTATGAAAGGTAAATTTATTACAATTGAGGGCAGTGAGGGCGTTGGTAAGACAACTAATATAAATTTTATTGTCGATTACCTTACGAAACATAATAGGTGCATTTTAGAGACACGTGAGCCCGGAGGAACAGCTGCTGCTGAAGAAATTAGAAATATATTATTAAATTCAAATGGTGAGCTAATTCCAGATATTGCTGAATTGCTTTTATTCTTTGCTGCCCGCTCACTGCATCTTGAAAACGTAATATTACCCGCACTGGTGGCTGGTAAATTTGTTATCTGTGATCGATTTACAGACGCAACTATTGCCTATCAGGGTTACGGGCGAGGCTTTGATTTAGAGCGTATCAATAACATTGCACAATGGGTCCATGCTGACATTCAACCAGACTTAACCATACTGCTAGATGCGCCAGCTGAAATTGGTATGCAAAGAGCAAAAAAAAGAGGTGCAATCGATCGTATGGAATCTGAAGAAATTACTTTTTATGAGCGTGTCAGAGAAGGTTATTTGCAGTTAGCTGAGCAATATAATGATCGTTTTGTTGTGATTGATGCAAATCAATCATTAGATTTGGTGCAAAAAGCAATAATGACGCACCTTGAAGATTTAATATAGTTGAGTTCAATGGTGAGTGAGAATAAAAAGAGCTCAGTTCCTTGGCTAGAAAAATATCAAATAACTTGGCAAAAGCAATTAACTAACAACCAAATACCTCATGCCTTGATGCTTAATGGTAATCGCGGTATTGGAAAACGCTTACTTGCTGAATGGATGGTCAGAAGTTTCTTTAGTGGTCACAAAGAAAATCTATCATACCCAATTAATCATAATATCAGTCCAGATTTTCATTGGCTCGCGCCAGAAAATGGTAAAATGACAATTAGCGTAGATCAAGTTCGATCTCTGATTAATGAATTAGCAAAAACGAGTTATTTGGGTAATGGTAAAGCTGCAATTATTGAGCCAGCAAATGCAATGACCATAAATGCTAAGAATAGTTTACTTAAGACTCTAGAAGAGCCCAGTGATAAAACATTGATTATTGTTATTGTGGATAAAATGCAGCATATACCTGTGACGATCCGCAGTCGTTGCCAGCAATTGAATATTAAATCACCGTCGAAAACTGAGGCATTATCTTGGCTGGATGAGATTGATGCTAGCAAGCCTTGGGCAGAATTAGCAGATCATTATACAAAAACACCATTACTCGCTATAGAGAATAGTGAAAATCTTGAAAAAACGACAGTATTTAAAAAACAACTAACAGATGTAATATTTAAGAAAGAATCACCAGTTAAAGTTGCTGCTTTATGGGCAAAAGATGATTGCCAATTTATATTAGATTGGTTTGGCCATTTTGTCTCGCAATTGATTTACTTTGTATCCCATCGTGAATCTTTTCCAGAAATAGACAAGCAATACCCATACTTAAATAAATTAGCTGCCAGAGATTTATTTTGTTTTTTAGATGGCATCAATAAAGTTCGCCATCAAGCATTTGGTTCCTATAACACACAAATGATATTTGAAGCTTTTTTAGTAGATTGGTCTGAGAGTCTGAATTCTTGTAATAGGGATAATGCTGATTTAAATTCTCTGCCATCAAATATATTTAAACTATAATTTCAACAGCTTTTGCCAACCAGGATGAG
>MDTC01011948.1_pt1 | contig 11124 bp, 8 predicted proteins | sample 811181 | NCBI WGS metagenome assembly MDTC01 (sample SAMN05326644, study PRJNA326480) | marine metagenome | isolation source: seawater | place: Pacific Ocean: North | collected 2011 | reverse complement strand
TCTCCCAAAAATTGCCCTCACCTGATTCGAAGCCTCGCGATAAACATCAAATCGAACCGGAGTCAGAATAATCTCCGGACACAATTGTTTCGCTTTAAAAACCGGCATCGCGGAATGGCACCCAAACTTCCGAGCTTCGTAATTCGCCGTTGTCAGCACTCCCCGACCTGAACTTCCACCCACTCCCACCGGCTTCCCCTCCAGCGAGGGATCATCGCGCACCTCAATCGCTGCATAAAAGCAGTCCATATCGATGTGAACGATTTTGCGAGTCATGACTTGGCAGCGCTCAAAGTACCCAGAATGGGTATTCCAAGCGCCGTGCCACCACTCTAGTCGAGGCGAGGCGCTTGAAAAGCGCCGCCACAGTTAAACATCAAAGAAGTCGTCACCAAAGGCGCCAGACTTCTGCAGGTAGTAGTCGTAGCCGCCGGAGTATTTCTTCACCTCTCCGTCGGCGACGTGCCAGGTGTGCTCGGCGAGAGAGCGGATGAAGTGCACGTCGTGAGAGATGAAAACGAGCGTTCCTTCATATTGCTTCAACGCAGAGACCAAGGCCTCAATCGAGGTCATATCAAGGTGAGTCGTCGGCTCATCCATCAGAAGGAGGTTCGGGGGATCCACGAGGAATTTCACCAGCGAAAGCCTGCTCTTCTCTCCACCGGAAAGAACTCCGACTCGCTTTTGCACATCGTCCTTCTTGAAGAGGAATGATCCCAAAATGGACCTAGCTTCGTTCTCACGCATCCCGCCACCAGCATCAACCACTTCTTCAAGAACGCTGTTATTCTCATTAAGAGTCGCGGCACGGTGCTGGGAGAAGTAACCAATCTTGGTCGTTGTTCCGACGTTGCGCTTTCCGGCATCGCCCTTTTCAATGCCCGCGAGCATTTTCATGAGAGTCGATTTACCTGATCCGTTTGGCCCGACGAGAACGATACGATCACCCCGCTCGATAAAGACATCGAGATTAGTGTAGAGAACATTGTCGTCGTAGGCCTTGCTGACATTCTCAAGTGAAATGACACGCTGCGTAGAACGAGGTGGCTGGGGAAAGTGGAAATGGAAAAGTTTGCGTGGTTTACGTGGCTTGGGAAGACGCTCCATCTTCTCAAGCATTTTCACACGGCTCTGCACTTGTGACGCTTTGGACCCAACCGAACGAAATTTATCAATAAATTCCTGAATTCGGGAAATTTCCTTCTTCTGATTCAAGAAGGCTTTTAACTGCTGATCGTAGCGCTCCTCTTTGAGTTGCAGATACTTGGTATAATTCCCCGCAAAGGAAACGAGTCTCATCTCATCGATCTCGTATACCTTCTCGATGACGCCATCCATGAAGGACCGGTCGTGGGAAATGATGAGAAGCGCCCCCGGATACTGTTGCAGGTATTTTTGAAACCACATCAATGAGTGAAGGTCCAAGTGGTTGGTTGGCTCGTCAAGCATGAGAAGATCGGGCTCTTCGACCAAAAGTCGTGCCAGGTGGGTGCGCATGACCCACCCACCAGAAAACATGCTCGCAGGTCGGGCGAAATCTTCCTGCGAATACCCCAGTCCAGCCAGAATCTTTTTGGCTTTGGGCTCAAGTTGGTATCCGTTGAGTTCTTCATAGCGGTCCTGGGCTTTGCCATACTCATCGCTATCATCTGTGGCGGTCCGCATTGTCGCCATGACTGTCTGCAGCTCCTCACTAATTCCCATGGAAATTTCAAGAATGGTCGCTTCGCCAGGATCTCCAGCTTCCTGAGCGAGATAGCCGACCATGCCGTACTCATCGAGGTCAAAGGTTCCTGAATCCCGATCTTCCTCACCAAGGATAATTTTAAAGAGGGTTGTCTTCCCCGCGCCATTCGGTCCAACCAATGCCACACGCTCACCCCAGTTGATGGTCATATCGGCCTCTTCAAAGAGAACCCGCCCCCCTAGGGCCTTGGTCATTTTCTTGATCGTCAACATGGCGGCGTTGATGTCAGGGGAGATGGCCTGAGAGTCAAGTTTTTTGGGGCTTGGAAAAGCCCAGAGTCCAAAGGCATATCGCAGGAGAGGAGGTTCCTCTTAGGCAAAGACATTTTTCAGGGATACCTTTTTAGGGCCCGCCTTTTTCTTACCAAGCAGGTGCACTATTGAGGTTTTAAAGATTTCTTGGGACACAATAAGGCATTCTTTTCTCAGGGGGAGACATCTCAAAGGTGAAATCCTTTGGGAAAAATTTGAGAGAGTTTTTGGGAGGCGTCGAATGGCTTATTTTGGGCCAGCGAGAGGAAAGAGGACTTGTGCCTGAAAAGGTATCGGCTAGTGCTTGCGCAGGATTGGTTGCCCTCTAGGATTCTCAAATGTCTTACCAACATTCGGTCTGTCGCTGGTGCTTTGAGTCCACCCCCCTCTCCACACTCGCGGAATGGTGCAGGGATCTGGGAATTCAGGGAATTGACCTCCTCCATCCGCACGAAGTGGCCGAAATTACGTCCTTTGGCCTGAGCTGCCCCATAACTGCGGCTCCCGAGCATCAAAGCGGACTGGGCTGCATCGAGAGAGCCTTCAACAAACTAGAGCACCACGCGACCCTACTGGAGATTTACCAAAAACTGATTCCCGAGGCGGCCGAGGCGGGAATTCCCAATGTCATCACCTTTTCCGGAAACCGGGAGGGCCTGAGCGACGCCGAGGGGATCGAAAATTGCGCGCGGGGTCTGGAGCCCCTGCTCAACCTAGCCGACAAACACGGCGTCACCCTGATCATGGAGTTGTTAAACTCCAAGGTGGATCATCCGGACTACCAATGTGACCACACGGACTGGGGAATCGCCCTCTGTGAGAAGCTCGATTCCCCGCGCTTTAAGCTTCTTTACGACATCTACCACATGCAGGTCATGGAGGGCGATGTAGTAGCGACAATCAAAAAGGCTTCTGCTTACATTGGCCACTACCACACCGCCGGCGTACCGGGACGTCATGAAATCGATGAAAGCCAGGAACTCTATTACCCTGTCATCATGAAAGCCATCGAAGCAACAGGCTACGATGGCTTCGTGGCGCAGGAATTCATTCCCACCTGGGACGATCAACGGGCCGCTCTAGCTGATGCCATTGCCCGCTGTTCGGGTTAATCCTGATCCTTTTCTTTCTCCTTTTTTAGGAATTCTTTTTCCAGAATCCGCCCCTGTTCTTCGAGAAAGATTCGGGCGGCATTGAAACTGGCGCGGGCGTAGTCCCGAAGGCCAGAATCATCGAGGAGGGCGAGTCCTTCCTCGGTCACTTCCGATTCATAAATCTTCCACGCTTTCTTACGAAGGTGATCCTCATCGACCGGCGGACGGGTCTTCACCTCGCGTTCGCGATTGTTCCCGCGACCCCGACCGCGATTACGTCCACGACGTTCGCGCTGTTCACCATGATCCTCGTCTGTCGGTTTTTCCTGCTTTTTGGAGTTAGGAGCATCATCCGGCACAAGTTTTTCGACAGATTCGGATTGCTCCTCGCCCGCAGCGTCATCGGATTTCGCAGCTTCGCTTCGAGCATCACGAACACCACCACGGGGTTCACGGGACTTTTTGCGAGGGGCTTTTTTAGAGGCTTTCTTTTCCAGCTCGGTATTGGCAGCCGGCTCATCTGAAGGAAGCTTTTCAGACGGAGATTCTTCAGTTGATTTTGAAGCCGTCTTTTTAGCTGCTGATTTTTTCCGCGTGCCCTTGCGCGCGGTCTTTTTGGAGGAAGGTGTCTCGTCGGACATGGTATTATATAAAAAGGCGGAAGAGTCGACTCCCCCGCCAATAAGTGGAAGTTAGTTCCAATGAACTCAGAGATCAATTATTTCCAGATATCGTCCAAGGTTTGGTCGTTATCCGCCTTGCTATCGATGTTCTCGTCAGATGGTTCGTTGTCAGGGCCGATCGACCAAATATCGAAAGCTCCATCGTTTTTCACAAGATCGTTTAGATTTCCATCGATATCGAGAGCAGAGCGATAGCGATACGACTGACCGTATCCATCAAGAATTGTCCTCTGACCACGGGTAATTCCAACGATCGCCGAATCTTTTCTCAATAGATCAGGCCAATATATTTCCTCGGTTGGGTCCTCGCCCTGGCCGGAGAGATCTCCCGACAGCGCCTTATAGAGTTCAATGGTGATGAGGGTTTCACCGACAGGATACGCTCCATTATCGGTTTTATAGCTTTCCACATGTTGGGAAATATTTTGCAGATTAACCTGCGTCAGCTTTTTGGCCTGGCTATCTTTGACCTTGGAGAGAGCCCCAATCACAATCCCTCCCAGAATCACAATGATGGCGACCACCACGAGAAGTTCGATTAAAGAGAACCCTCGACGGGACAGGCTTGGATTCGGTGAAAATATTTTCATCGGATAATATCAATTCGATTTAATCAGCATACAATCGACAATTTTCTAGCCGCCCTGCATCTGCTGAATGACCTTGATAAGTGGCAGGAAGAGCGCAAAGACGATAGCGCCAACCACGAGCGCGAGAATCACGATCATGATGGGTTCCAGAATCGAGGTCAACGCAGTCACCGCGCCATCCACTTCATCATCGTAGACGTCGGCGATCTTCAGTAGCATTTCCGGCAATTGACCGGTTTCCTCCCCCACATCGACCATGGAGGTCACGAGGTTGGGAAAAATTCCCGAGGAGGTCATCGGAGCGACAATGGATTCACCTTCTTTCACCGCGTTATGGACTTCGTCAATAGCATTGGAAACGATCACGTTCCCTGCAGTATCGCGGGTAATATTGAGCGCCTGAAGAATGGGCACACCGGAAGTCACGAGAGTTCCGAGCGTCCGGGTAAAGCGGGCAATCGCGCTCTTTCTCTGGATATCACCAAAGATGGGCACCTTGAGTTTGATGGAATCAACAATGACACGACCCTTCTTGGTGCGGGTCCAAGCTGCGAAGCCGAGCCAAGCCAGAACACAACCAATAAGAATCCAAACAGAGTTTGGCAGCACGAACGGTCGAGCCAGCATCCAATCGGAAAAGCCAAACACCACGCGCGAAATCAAGGGAAGTTGGCCCCCTTCCATGTCCTGGAACATCGCACGGAACTTGGGCACGATGAAGAGCATGAGGAAACTCATGATAGCCACCGCAATGAACATCACGATTAAAGGGTAAACCATCGCGGAGACGATCTTCCCTTTCAGCTTATGGGCCTTCTCCTGGTATTCCGCGAGGCGGGTCAGAACAACTTCGAGAACACCACCAAGCTCACCGGCTTTCACCATGTTGACAAAGAGCTTATTGAAAATCTTCGGATGTTGGCCAAGGCTCTCTGAGAAAGTCGAACCTCCCTGCACGGAATCGGCGAGATTATTGATGGTCGCTTTCAAGTTTGGATTGGGCTCCTGTTTGGACAAGACATTGAGCCCGCGAAGAAGTGGAAGTCCCGAGTCGATGAGAGTCGCAAGCTGACGAGTGAAAATCATCAAAATCTTGGGCTTTATCTTGCCACCAAGCTTACTTTTGCCGCCCTTACCCCTCTTAGCCTTCTTCTTGCCGGTGGACCCGGCGAGTTTGCCTTTGCCTTCCTCGACAACTTGAGTTGGGTAAAGGCCCTGGCCACGGAGTTGCTGGGCCGCTTCAGCGTCGGAATTGGCCTGCACGACGCCAGTGGTCTGCTCGCCTTTGGCGTTGAGTGCGATATATTGGAAATTTGCCATTAGAATGATCGTGTGTTGGGTAGTTCTAAAGAAGATGTGAAAGGGTGTGGAAGCTTGAAATTCCGAAATCGTATCGGAATTCCAAGTTTTCGCTCTGATTAGGTGTATTTAAGGACCTCCTCAATGGTGGTCCGGCCCTCGTAGATACCGCGAAGTCCGTCCTCACGAAGTGTGACCATGCCGAGTTCAATCGCCTTCTGCTTGATGACGACGCTCGGAGCGCGCTCAATGATTAATTCACGAATGGGGTCGGTGATATTGAGCAACTCGTAGAGACCAGCGCGGCCCTTGTATCCGGTTTCACCACAGGTTTTGCAGCCTCTCCCGGTAAAGAAGCTCTTGTCACCCAGTTCGTGCGGAGAAACTCCCAATTGACTGAGAATGGCCTCGCTGGGCTCGTAGGGAGAATTGCAATCAGCGCAAATTGTTCGAAGAAGTCGCTGGGCAAGAATTCCCTCAAGCGACGCGGCCACGAGGAAAGGCTCGGTTCCCATATCGACCAATCGTGTGATGGCTCCGGCGGCGTCATTGGTATGTAAGGTGGAAAGCACCAAGTGACCCGTCAGGGAAGCCTGAATAGCGATCTGTGCGGTTTCAAGGTCCCGCATCTCCCCCACAAGAATCTTATCGGGGTCCTGACGAAGGAAGGCCCGGAGGATTTTCCCGAAATCCATGCCAATGGCTTCGTTTACGGGCACCTGAATAATCCCGTCGACATCATATTCCACAGGGTCCTCCGCGGTAAGTAGCTTGGAATCAATGGTATTAATCTCACGAAGAGCCGCGTACAAGGTCGTGGTTTTTCCCGCTCCGGTCGGCCCGGTCACGATGAAAATTCCATTGGGCATGCGAATGGTGTCATGAATGTATTCATGAATCGATTTCGGCAATCCAAGATTATCGAGATTGAGATTCACCGAATTTCGGTCGAGCACACGGAGCACCACACTCTCACCATACTGGGTGGGAAGTGAGGAAACACGCATGTCGACCGACTGGTCGCCGACCTGCTTCACGATGCGACCATCCTGGGGAATCCGTCGCTCCGCGATGTTCATATTCGACATCACCTTCACGCGGGAAATAATCGGCAGGGCCAGATGTACCGGTGGTGGAGCCATCTCATAGAGTGATCCGTCGACGCGGTAACGAATTTTGAAATCCTCCTCAAATGGCTCGAAGTGAATATCGGAGGCCTTTTCTTTAATCGCCTGATAGAGAACCAGATCGACATAGCGCATGATGGGAGCAGAGTTCGCTTCATCTTCCAGCTCGCTCTCGCCTCCTTTAAAATTCAAGCCACCGTCCAGCTGGCTCAAAATATCATCCATGGCCTTTTCCTGGCCGCCGTAAAATTCGTTGATTTTTTCCTCAACCAGATGATCAGCAGCTATTAAGAGGCGCACTTCCTGACCGATTGAGAAGCGAATGTCTTCCACGATCTGTGGGTTCAAAGGGTCGGTCAGCACGATTGCCAGTCCGGCATCGTCATATCCCACCGGGAAGGCTCCATGCAGGCGGGCGGTTGCAGCCGGAACGAGATTAAGCAAGGCTTCCGGAGCTTCGAATCCATCGAGATCGATGAAGTCGGTTCCCAATTCCTGAGCAATGATCGGCCAAATGTCGTTTTTATTCGAGATGACCTGGTAATCAGCGAGGATCTCTGTGACCTCCTTTCCGCTGTTTTCGACCTCCGAGAGAATGTCCTGTGCCAGAGCGCCGTCGACCATGCCGCGGCTAAGAAAAAGATCTAGGACTTGTTGGTTATCCATTTAATAAGAAAAGTAAAAGTTGTGTAATAAAAAATTATTCCGAGTCGGACATAGTGACTCCAATGACTTCCTCCGCCGAAGTCATCCCGGCGAGGACTTTACGAATACCGTCCTCTCGCAAGGTCCGCATTCCCAATTCCCGGGCCCGGCTGCGAAGCTGGGGTGTACTGAGGTTTTGGTTAATCAGATGACGCACTTCGTCGTCTACTAGGAAGATTTCGAAAATACCAATTCGACCCCGATATCCCGAACCGCGACAGCTCTCACAACCGACAGGACCCATGATGTTCCCTTCATTAATAGCCGACTGGTCGATATTGAGTGAGCGCATTTCCTTCTCAGTGAGCACCGCCGGAGCCTTACACTTGTCGCAAAGCTTCCGGACCAATCGCTGGGCCACCACGGCGCGAACAGCCGAAGCGATTAGGAAATTTTTAATCCCAATATCCGACAATCGAGCAACGGTACTGGGAGCATCATTGGTGTGAAGTGTCGAGAACACCAGGTGACCGGTGAGCGAGGCGTTAATCGCGATATTCGCGGTTTCCTTGTCTCGAATCTCCCCCACCATGATGATGTTGGGCGCTTGGCGCAGCATCGAACGCAGCGCAGCCGCAAAGGTCATGCCAATGTCGGTCCTCACCATAACCTGATTAATTCCGGCCATCTCATATTCAACCGGATCCTCAACCGTGATAATCTTCCTATCCGGTTTATTGATCTCGTTCAGACAGGCATAAAGCGTGGTCGTTTTTCCGGACCCGGTTGGCCCGGTCACCAGAATGATCCCGTCGGGCAACCCAAGCAGCTCGCGGAAAGTCTCCTGGTCATCTGAAAGGAACCCAAGCTGGGGAAGCCCCAAACTGAGGGCTGACTTATCGAGAATACGCATTACGATACTCTCTCCATGGTTACTGGGAACCGAGGAAACACGAAGGTCCACTTCCTTCCCGCCCATCTTGATCTGAATACGGCCATCCTGAGGAATGCGCTTCTCCGCAATACTCATCGTCGAACTCATCACCTTGAGACGGGCGATCACTGCGGGAAGGAGCTTTTTCGGATGATTGGCAACTTCCACGAGCTTTCCGTCAATTCGGTTTCGAACACGCAGGGAGGTCTCAAGAGGCTCGATATGAATATCACTCGCGCGCATCTTGAAGGCATCCACAAGGATTCCAGAGACCAACTTAATTACCGGGGCGTCATCACCGTCGTCTTCACCCCCGGCACCGACAACAGTGAGGCCTGCCGCTTCGGACTGCCCCACTTCCTCGCCAAAAACCTGCTGCCAGGCGCTGTGAATTGCGGTTGGGGTCGCGGCATAGAAATTCACTTCACGGCCCACCACCAAAGGCAGAGCATCCGTCACTTCGAAGTTCAAGGGATCAGCAATCGCGACACTTAAATACGAGCCATCGTCAGCAAAAGGAACGGCATTGAATTTACGGCAATCTTCGAGAGACATCACATTGGAAAAAACCGGATCCACGAAGGCATTGAGGAGATCCACCACCTGGGTCCCGGACCCAGCTGCGGTCACCTCGGCGATATTGCCCTCCGATACGTCGCCCTGATCAAGAAAATGCTGGACTAAATGTTCATCCCCCAACTTGCTGCGGACCTCAGCGGCGTGTTCGGCCGTCATGTGCCCCGCTTCAACTAATAGCTCTATCAAATAATCTTCGTTCGAATACACGGTGTCGTTTTCGGTGTGCGTTAAGCCGGAACAGCAAGGCCAATTTCCAGCATGCGCGAGAGCTTGCGGAATCCGCTCTCAGGTGTCAATGCACCGAATCCGATAAGGCGAAAAAACACGGGAATCACCGTATCTAAAGGCCCGGAAAGACCTTCAATAAGAGTTCCTCCTGTCGAAGTGACATGATTTTTGCGTCTGCCGGATCACGGTCATCGAAACCCGCAAGATGTAACATTCCATGGATCCCATAAAGAGCGATCTCTCGATCTGCCGAAGTTCCAAATTCGATCGCTTGCTTTTGAGCTTCCTCTACCCCGATCAAGAGCTCCCCGTGCTCGAAGGTGATCACGTCCGTTGGAGTGGCATCCTGTAAAAACTCACCATGAATCCGGGCCATTTCCCCGTCATCCAAAAGTGAAATTTCCAATTCCTTCAAATTTGCAATTTCTCCGACTCCGATCCCTTGAAGAATAGCTGCCACTCGATTCCAACCAGATTCGAGCACCCCTTGAAATTCAGATGAAATCTCACGAGACCGACAGCCTGAAAAAACCTCCACCATCTTACCGATCGGACTTCAACTTTTTACTGCGAACTTTCTCGCCAGCATCAACTGACATCACCCTGCCCCCTTTTGTTCCCAGGCCGGACGGCGGGTCCTCGACCTGATCTTTGGGATACTCAAGACGGCTATGCAACATGCTTCGCAAGGTCTTGGAAAAGACCGTCCGAACGGTTGTCAATTCGGACATAGTCAAACCACAGGCATCGAGCTGCCCGTCCTTGAGCCGTTTAAAAACGATCTCGTCCACCAAAGCTTTAATGCGGCCTGGAGATGGTTTGGAAATGGCTCGTGACGCACTCTCGATTGCGTCGGCAAGCGAAATAATCCCGCTTTCCCTCGATTGCGGAATTGGACCGGGATAACGAAAACTTTTTTCATCCACCTTAGGAAGATCGTCGACCTCCACTCCTTCTTCTTTTCCGCGGTTCTCTTCCTCTGATAGGCGCTCCCGGGCCTTGCGATAGAAATAGTAGACTAGGGAATCTCCATGGTGCTCCCGAATCACCTCAAGAATCCGCGGATTTAGCTTATCCTTGATCGCCATATCGACACCATCCTTCACGTGAGCGACGATAATCAGAGCACTCATCGTCGGTGTTAGTCCGTCGTGCGGATTTTCGCCACCTTGGTTTTCAATAAAATACTCAGGCTTCTTCAGCTTCCCGATGTCGTGAAAGTAGGCGCATACACGACTCATCAAGGCGTCGGCCCCAATCGCCTCGGCGGCACTTTCGGCAAGGGAGGCCACGATCAAACTATGATGAAAAGTACCCGGAGCTTGTATTTGCATCCTCCGCAACAAAGGATGATTCAAGTCGCTCAATTCAAGCCAACTGATTTCCGTAGTGAGTCCGAAGACGCCCTCCAGGAGAGGAAGAATTCCACCCACAAACAATCCCGTAAGTAAGCCCGTGATCAAAGCTACGAGACATGGCTTCCCAAAATTCTGCCACAACGCGCTGCCATCGAACCCCACCGAATCGAGCGAGATTTTAGCAAACAAAAGGTCGACCAAAAGCGCTCCCACACCCACCCAAAATCCAGCTCGCAACAAACGCCCGCGCTTTCGAACCTTCTTCGTCGCGAACACCGCAATCAAACCACAGAAGAGACTGATCGCCAAAAATGACCACCGGTCATCGGCCGGCATTGCGAGCGCACCAAACATACTCACAAAAACCGCCGAGTAGACTCCCGCCCTCTGCCCCAACAGCACCGAATGAACCATCGGCGCAAAGGCCAGGGGTAGAATTAAAAACTCATACTCTTCCGGTAGGGCTGTGCCATTTGCATAGCCGCAAGCCACCCGAACCAACCACAAGTGGGTAAGTATGCCGCCAAAAACAAGAAAGACAGTACCATTGCGGCGAGCTGAGCTTTGATGATTCAAATGGAAAATGGCC
>MDTC01000600.1_pt1 | contig 11126 bp, 2 predicted proteins | sample 811181 | NCBI WGS metagenome assembly MDTC01 (sample SAMN05326644, study PRJNA326480) | marine metagenome | isolation source: seawater | place: Pacific Ocean: North | collected 2011 | reverse complement strand
TGATCACCTTGATTGACAGTATAACCAAGTGATTTTAGTGTATTCTTAAAAGCATTTTTTGGCTTCATCTTACCAACTGTACTTATATATGCTACAGAATCCCTTCCATATTTACCCATTACATAGTCAATTATTTCACCACGACCATCAGTACAAAAATCTATATCAAAATCAGGCATTGAAACCCTTTCTGGGTTAAGAAATCTCTCAAATATTAGATCAAATTCTATTGGATCAGGAATTGTAATATCAAGACCATAAGCAACGATAGAACCTGCACCAGAACCACGACCAGGACCAACAGGTATCCCCCTTTTTTTAGATTCTGCTATAAAGTCGTGAACAATTAAAAAGTAACCAGCAAAACCCATAGAACAAATTATATCAATCTCATGCTCAAATCTCTTCCTATACTCTACCAGTCTTTCTTCAGCATCATCATAAGAAGAACGAACCAACCTTTCTATTCCAGCCCAAGCTATTTCCTCTAAATAAGGTTTACTGATAACATTAGAAAATTCTTTTTTAACCTCTAATTCTTTTTCCAAATCAGACAAAGATTCATCCACCTTATTTTCCAAAAAGTATTCTCTAAAAGAACCCATAAAGTCTTCCATACTATAGTTATCTTCATAAGGTATATTTAGTTTTGAAAACTCTTCCTTTAATATTTTTTTAGAATAGTCTTCTGGTATTGGGGATGTAGGTAAATAATTTTTACCTAATAGAATTTTTGGATTTGATATTTCTGCAATTTTATAACTATTACTTATAACACTCTTTGGTAAATCTGAAAACATTTTTTCTATTTCTTCATCTGATCTTAAATATTGTCCCTGATAACCAGTTTTTATTCTATTAGGAGAGCCATACCACTGATCTGTTAATGATGCTGACTTCATATCAAAAGCTTTAAAGTTTTCCCTCTTAGGAAATTTTGCGATATGAGTGCCATAAGCGGGAACACCAAGTCTTTCAGCTATCAACAAGCCAGTCTCTATTCTTCTCTCTTGCCTTGTGTATTTTTCACCATCAATAGAATCAAAAAAACGTGTTAATCCAACCACATAATTATCACCAATAATACTTTTTACTTTGTCTGCCGCATACAAAGATAATGCTTGACTATCAGTGCCGAAGACCAAATCTTCATCTTCTGTTAAAGAGTGCACTAATATATTTTCTTTGTTCTCAATAAGACAATCAACAGAAATAAGAGGATAGGAAAAGTCAGCCCTTTTTAATCTATTTTCTGCACCTTTTTCAACTTTAATTTTCTTTTGACCATTTTTATATGAATCAGTCAATATTCTATTGATTGCTATAACCCCTTCTGAATTAATAGCAGATATTCTTAATGTCTTATATTTTATATCCCTATTAATTTTTGAATAGGCACTAACCATATCTTTTATTGATATATCAATAGCCCTATTCGCCCCATAGTTCTCTATAGTTTGACAAAAATATTTATCATCACTTAAATCTAGCTTTTTAATAATTGATCCCAAGTTGTTCCAATCAATATTTTTTGTAATTTCAGACTGTGAAAAACCAACAGACTTTAAATAATCCGAAATAGCCTTTTCAACAACCTTTTTTTCCTCTAACTTATCTTTTCCAGATTTTTGATTATTAAAATATAATGAGATGTCTAAAAAATTAGGAAACTCATATCCACACTCACCAAAAAGTGGAGCTATAGACTTTAATAATATTTCATCTTTGCTTTTATTTTTAGATCGATTATAAAAATCAACACTTTCACCCATTTCTAGAAAAAGAGACTTATATTTTTCTAACAATTCCTCATCCCTTACAAGCTCTTTTAAATTCATAGCCTCTAAATTTAAAGAGCTTAGTATGCTGTTTATTTGCTCTTCGTTATTTTTTAAAAAATTTAAATTATCAATATAAGGAAAATCAACTGAAAAAAGCCCTCCCAATATTGGTTTTATACCACCCTTTTCTGTTTTGGGAAAAAAATTAACATAACCAGAAGTTGTACTTCTGTCAGACAAACATAAATTGTTTAAACCTAATTCTTGTGCTCTTGATATAAATTTTTCTGGTGTCCCCATACCATCATGCAATGACTCCGTACCCATTATGAATTGAAACATTGATTTTTCTTTTGACATTAATTCCTCTTCTTATTTTTTATTAACTTTATTATTATAACATATTTTTGAAAAACTCACATCATTTTATGAAAAATAACAGCCTAAAAATAACACAATACTGCACAAATTCAATCATAAAAAATACTACAACAATACATCACTTAATTATAGAAAATCACATAATCATCAGCTTGTTTTGTATTTGTCTAGTTATTCCGTCGAATTGATTCTTGTCATCAAAACCATTCAAATCTAAATACTGAATAACCGTTTTTAAAACAACCATCATAGAAGTTGAAACCTTCAATATAACTGCGGCAGCCAAAAATACAAAAACGATATAGAATGCAAAAAACATAAATAAGGCAAAAAAGCCACCACCAGAGACCGACATAAAACCAAGCATAGCTATTTGTATTCCATAGTTTAATATATTTAATGCAATAAAATTAACCATAAATGTCACCAAAACACCAATAACTAAAAATAACGGTATAATAAGCATTTCAGCTAAAAGCTTATATATCCTTCCATCTTTTTTATCATTTGTAAGATCCTCACCATCATCAGGAATAAAATAATCAATTGCATATATTTGAATAAAAATAGGTGCCTTGAATATTTTATAAATCCACTCCAATATAGCTGAGAAAAACACAAAGAATGGTATCATAGGTAATAAATATATCGAAAAAACACCAAATGTTGTTAATGCTAAACTGATATAATATATAAATTTAACAATACTTGATCCAGTACCATCAGCACCAACAAAAGAGAGATAAATATTAGATGTTAAAGCAACAACTGAAGAATACCTAAAAACATTATCCCCTATGTATAAGTAAAGCTCTAGAGGATTTAACATAGCAGTCGCTAGAGACATATCACAGTCTCTACTTGTAATACAACTCTCCCCACTATCCATAACACTCATTGCCTCTTGGATGTTAAGTACCCTTGAAACATCAAACTCATAACTATCATCAAATTGTTTTTCTATCTCCTCTTTATTAAAGTAGTATTGCAACCCAGTACCATACATTTCACTATCCTCAGATATATCATAATTAGTTATTAAAACTGTTTGCTCAACCCTATTCTTAACATCTTCTATAGAATCTGAAACATCATCAGAATTGAACAACCTTAATAAACCCTTAGGTAAAAATATAGATGATGAGGCAATAAAACCATTCTTTATTATTGGCCTAAGCTCTCTTTCCTTGTATTCTTCTATAACACCACTTTCAACAGAAGACATAACATCAGAGGTAACTATAGATTGATAAAAACCCTTTGCTTGATTTTTTACATTTAAATAAACATCTTCATTTATCTCTTTCAACCTTTCGGATTTTTCTAATTCACTTACCTCATTAGCACCTGGTGCCTTAGATACTTTCCATCCATCTTGAGGATCAAGATAAAGTTGATAATTACCTAAAGAGTTAAATAAACCACAATTAAAACCTTTACCTATCTCCCCGACATTTCTCTCTAAACAACTATTTCTATAATATTCAGAAGCAAACGAAAATGTTATCCCTTCTAAAGTTTGCCTCAAACTATTAACCAATGACATAACATCTCTATTCTCTTTTATATCAGGTATATTTGCATAAGAACCACAGTTAGACTCACTTGCAAAGAAGGTTTGTTTTTCACCCTCCATATCATAGTAGTAATTATAATTTTTCACACAATAATCGTGTAATGTTATCCTACCCTGATTAAAACCACTTGTTTTCTGCCATTCATCACCAGCCGCCTCATCTATAAGACAGTTAATAAAATCTGGTTTAGTCTGAAAACCAACCTCCCTACTATTTTTTAATATTTCAGGCTCACTAATATTTGCATCCAGTGAATCTTCCACCTGCTTTATTAAACAAATGTCAGATTTTATTAAGTCATCTGTTAACTCAACAATACCAGACAAATTCTTTCCATAAAACTCCTCAAAGTTATTTGATGTCCCTACTGCCAAAGAATCTATTTGAGCGGATATTAACATTACCTGAACAAATGCAAAAAAAACATTAGCCAACATAACACTTGCAGATATTGCTATTATTAAAACAAATTGTATTACAGAATAACCCATCAAAAACGGCATCGGAGAAACCAAGGTTATCCCTGTAAATATTTTCATAATATCCTTTGTATCTTCCTTTTCAAAGTCTCCCGATTGATATTTTAAAACCTTCTTACCAAAAACATAACCGACTATCAAAGCAGCAACAGAATTAATAAATAAAACAAAAACCCCCACCATATCAGCAAAAACATCACCAAAAATCATATGATTTGAAAAGGTTGACTTAAGATCATCTTTATCAAAGTTTGCAATCCCTGTTTCCAAATCTACAGTTTTATTGTCATAATTTGATAAAAAGAAAGAAATTATAGAAGAAAATGGTTTTGAAGCAATATACATCCCCTCAACATAAACTTCACCAAAAATAAAATAAAGTATTCTATTTGAAGAATTATTAAGAAAAAGATCATAACCGCACTCATTTATCATATTAATAACAAACTGTTCTTGCGCAACATCACCCTCAACATCAGACTCTGTAAAATCAAATATCATCATTGCACAATTAGACTCTAAATTAACGGGTAAGGTTGATCCAGAGGAAGTAGAGTCTGCATAACTCTTAGTACTAAAAGTTAAAACAAACAGAAGCAAAACAAAAGAAACAAATTTTAACAAACAATTCCATTTAATCATCTACTTTCCCCATTTCTTTTGTATATCCAGTCTTTTTGTCCTTCTTCTCCTGTTGACCCTTCATCATTCTCTGCTCTTCTTTGTTTTTCATATTATTATATTGTCTATTAGAGAAGTAAGCATATTGTTTTACCCTCGATGACATATCACCAGACTTATTTCCCATAGATACATCAAATGATGTACCCCTAACAAATGATAGTGTAAATTTCTCAAATGATTCCATAACACCCATTGTTAAATTTGTTATTATATAAAACAGAATAACATATACAAAAGCCTTTAATAAGAAAAATACAGCAGAAACAACAAGCTCACCTATAGGATCACTAGCCGTATAATAAAATAACGATTCAAAGTCTAATATTTTAAATATTTTTGAAACAACACTATTAGTTAACACCCAAGACATTATTAACCCTATTATTGTTATAGGAACCTTAAACAACATTTCTGTTATAAAACCAATCATTTTTGTTAGCATATTGTTATTATGGTTTTCACTTGGCTTCATTATAAATGCAGACATAATTGGGAAGGTAAACATTTTTGTAAAAACAAGAATTAATATATTTATAATAATAAGCATGTAAAACCAAAAAGGCATTAAAGGAACGATAAATCCCATAACTATACCACAAAATATCATACCCCAAGTTATCAAGGAAAGAAAAGGCAAATCCCAACCCATATACCCCGACAAGAAAAACATTGATGGTACTGTCATCTCCATACCTAAAGGTGCAGCACTATTCAGCATAGATCGATACATATTTTCATTAAACATGGTAAACCTATCACTTCCATAATCATTTTCTGGACTTACAACCCAGTCAAGCCCAAATTCAACTGCAAAAATACTAAAAAATGCCAAGATTTTTGCTATATACTTAGTAACCCTTCTTTTTTTACCTTCTGTACCCCCAACAGTTACACCCTTATTAGATCTTAATCTATTTCCAATAAATTCAGCATACTTAGATGTTACCAACATATTTAAAATCTCTCTACCAAAAATATTATATTCTTGCGGGATGCTACCACACATATAGCCTTCAGTATAACTAAGTGGGTTTTGCGAGCAAGTTATCATTCTAAATAAAAAATTCCTAATATTATATTTTTGCACGGGTGTTGTAACCAAGTCACCAAACTTACCGCCAAAACCTTCAATATCCAGCAATGTTTCACCCAAAATCATCTCGTTATCACCAAAAACACTATTTAGTTGAATTGTATCAGAATCGATACTATCAAAATATTTATACAACTCTATACTGTTAGAAGATGTTATTTCATTTAATATTTTTTTAGATTTAGTTACATTATCACTGCCAAAACCAGAATAAATAGCACCACCCATGACAAGAAAACCAAGACTTGATAAATCATTATTACTCTCATGAACAGCAAACAAATAGATTGAAGAAGAACACATATAAGCATTACTATTTAATCCGCCCAAAGAAGAACACATTTCCATTACACAATCCAGTGTCGTTTTTGTTCCCATACTATAGTCATAACCACCAATTTCAGTGTTATCTGGATTAGCACACAATATTTCTCTTTGGTATTCTTTTCTGCTTCGAGTATATTGTTCCTCGTAATAGTTTGTTTTATAACCTGGGTATACAATATTTTTTACTAAATCATGAGATATGCAATATTCAGCATATTCCCTATAAAACCTTTTATCAAACTCTGATATATTGCCACCAAAATTGTAATTATAAATAGAGTTACACCTTTCTTCCCATTTTGGAGTTGTAGCATTATCTTTCATGAAAGAACTTAAAACAGAACTATCTTTTGCATCTTCAAAGTTAGTTGGTGCTCTATTTTTATATGGTAACAAAGTATTTGTAGCCACCTTCATACCATTATTAATAGCTTCTTTAATAATCTCCTTATAACTTTCTGCAAGTGCACTAACATAGTAGTTGTAATTAACTCCATCATCCCTAAACTCAAAATTTGTATTAACACTGTATCTGTTTGAAAAATAATCACCAAGTTCTTGGCTCTTATTAATTACATCTCTTGCCTCTTTATCGGCTGAAAACTTTACTTTTAAATCACAGTTAGCAGTACTTACCAATATTGTTATTAAACCCTCGCCCTTTGAATAATGAGTTGAAAAAATACCCGTATTTGAATCATCCTCTACCGACTTACATTCTAAAAAATCTATTATATCAGCAGCCACATCTCTCAAAACATATGAGTTTGGTGGCATCGGCATATTAGGAAACATTCTTGGCTGAGATCTTTGAAATGTCTCATTTATGCTTTTACCAGCTTCATTGGAGTAGCCAAAAAGCTTTATGACAACAAATTGTGCACCACTCATATATTCACCATTTTGATCCCCACTTAAATTTATATTTAAAGGCATAACCAAAACAAATGCGACCAACACCTTTATTAAAATAAAAACTTTATTCCATCTAGATCCTAGAAATTGACCACTTCTTTGGCTTTTGAATATTCCGTCCGAAACAATGTAAGTTAAATAAGCTATAGCCACAATTAGCGCAATAAATGCTGAGAATGAAAAAAAGTACTTACTTTTGTGATAAATATAAGGAAACGGCTTTGTGTAATTTGAATAATCAGGCTGATCAAGATCGGTTATTTCCTTCGAAACAAAAACCTGCAAAGCAGAAGGACCCATTGTTGAAAGAACAAAACGACTAGTCAAATCAACTGTAGCCTCTTCAATTGTGATTTCCTCAATAGGCTGACTCGAACTTGGATCTGTTGATGGATCAGCAAAAGCATTAGTATCAAAAACAGACACTAAGAAAATAATAAAAATACCTAAAGTTTTTAATATATTATTCATTTTATTTTTTTCATTTTGCTTACCATTTTAGCTATCGAAATATTACCATTTTTATTAAATGATAAATTTTCAATAAGTTCTGAATCCTCTTCCCTTAAAGCTTCTATCATTTCTTCCCTACTATTATATAATACACCATTAAATGTATTATTGTTAAAATCAATACCCCTATAAGTATTGTTATTTTTTAAATCAATAATTTCTTTTAGCTCTTCATACCTCTCATTGTTACCAATAACTTTTGAAATTTCTTGATTTTTAACAATATGTTCATTAGCATCCAGATTATTAGCCTTTGCAATTCTATTGATTTCCCTATTTTGTTTTTCAACATATTTTACAAAATCATTTAAATCTTCAACCTTTTTAGTAACATATTTCTTACCTTCTTTTTCTCTATAAGTTAAATTTTTAAATATATCTTCATTTTCTGACTTTATCTTTTCAAATTGCTTAATATACTCTTCTTCTCTTAATATTAGGTGGTGCTTATTATCTTTTACAACCCCTTCTTTTGTCACTTCATAAGCATTTAAGCTCTTAATACCGCCATACTTTTCAAGCATATCACTTTCTAAAGAAAACCCTCCAGAATTATCCACAGTTACAGTTTCTTCAACTGTTTCACCATTTTCCATAATCATCCTAACCAAAACATCACCCTCATAACCCTTCACCTTGCCATCAACTTTTATTTTATCATCTTTCATTTCATAACTTATAGATGTTTTCTTATTAAAGTTATCAACATCTTCTTTATTAGTTTTAGCCAAAGCCATTAAATCTTCTGATTTTTTGTATTGAAATACCTCTTTTGATACATTTATCATTTCGCTATTTTTATCCAAGAACTTATTCATCTCTATAAGAGCAACTGTCTCTTTAAATTTATTCGTATCATAACCATGTTCCGCTTTTACTATATCCCTTTTATCTTCTCTTATAATATCTTCCATATTGTCATAATTCATACCTGTTATTGATAACTCTTTCAGGGAATCTCTTGCTACAGCATTAAAAAGATCTCTTCTTTCTCCAAATTCCTTACCTTTATAAGTCATTTTATCCCAGTCAACATCCAAATCCTCATCATATCCACCCTTAACATAAGAGTTAACTAAATCCAGTCTTTTTGTTTTATTGTCCAGCGTATCTAAATCCATAACATTTTTGTCGTCATTTATGGCTTTCATCATATCAACCTCATCCCTATAAGTTTTCTCATTACCCATAGCATCAGTTACTGTCTTATTTGCAGCATTAACTCTTTTTCCATTATATTCTAAGTCTTTATCTTTACCCTCTGAAATATTATCAAAGAACTGCTTATCCTCTTTTATTTTCTCTTTCTTTTCGTCTGACAATTTATCAATTTTTGATTTCTGTTCTTTTAAACTGCCATACGCACTTTGAAAAATCTGTTTCCCAGCAACAAATGTTAATATATTATCAACTGAACCATCTCTACTGGAACCACCAGAACTAACATCTATCATATCAAAAATCTTTTCATGTATATCAGCAATCGTAACAAAAACATATCTTGTTATAATGAAAATAACCAAAACAAAAACAACAATAAACATTATTGGAGCACTTAGTTGAACCCATAAATTATCTGATATAAAAGCTTCAGACATCATATCAAATATTGTTAGATTTATAAAAAATATAACTATATAATAAAATGACCAAAGGAATATCATTGATATAATTATTATCATAGGTCTCAAAACCAAAGATAATATAGAATTCTTAATAAACTTACTAACTTCTTTTTCAGTTTGACTAATATTAAAAAGGTTACTTACAAATATTGGTGCAGTAATCATCAAATTAAAAGATAATATAATCCACTCAATAAAATTTATTAATAGAAAAATAAAAGGAACTAAGGGAATCATAAATGCCAAAACAAGACCAAGAAACATCAAAACAACCCCTATTGTTAATAAAAGATTAGAAAACAATTTTAATATTTCAGCAAACTGATCCATAACTTTTGAAAAACCAGAACCCGTTTTCTTTGAAAGATTTTTACCCTTACCTATATTAGTTCCCTCATTAGATCTTGTAAATTTTGCCCCCTTTCTGTTTAAAGCCCAAGTTGTTATTGAAGGCAAAAAAGAAACCGTAGTTAATTTTACTCCCTGAAAAAAGAATGTTAACCCTACTTCATTAAAAGAAACTAAAGGGTTTGTTTTTGGCATAGGACATAAATGAAACTTAGAAGGATCAGAGCAAACTTCTCCATAATTTATTTCATCATCAAGAAAAACCCCATCGCGCTGAACATTAAGTGCACCAGCCAATGTTTTTATAGGATTTAAATTATCAACCATATTACCTATGAAGTCTAGCATATTTCCATCTCTTGCTATAGATTCCATAGTTCTGTCATCTTCAGCATTTACATATTTAGGATCATAAAACTGATTTTTATAGTCAGTAAGAAAATCATTATTAACCTTATGAGACTCAAAGTTATTCTTATATCCATCCTTATCCTCTTCATCTGTTGCTGTTGAAGCTGGATCCTGATCCATACTTATTAAATTACCATCACCATAATTTCTTATTGTCTTATATGAAAAAGCAAAGTCCCTTCTAACTTTCTCTTGCATAGAATAATAATCATCCATCATCATCATAATGCTAGGAAAAGACATAAAACCTTGTTGCCTAGCCTTTATTAACCTATTTAATTCCTCATTAGTATCCTTAAGATTTAGATTTATTATTGACTGCACAAGCGATCTTTCAATTGTATCTCTATTATTTTTTATTCTTTCTATAACCGCAACATATCTATTTTTACTATCATCAATTAAACTTTCTATATTATTTCTTATCTCTCCACTTAAAGCACCGACCTCTTCTGGTTCCATATCATCAACATCTTGATAACCCATATCCTCTCCATAAACACTACCATCACTTAAATTAAGGCATATTGATGACTTTTCGTTACTATCTACATCTTCTGCATCTACCATATCAAGAGTTGATTTTATATCTCTTATTGCAGGTGCACATGTAATATTAAGAATATCTTCCGACACCCTATTTAAATCAGAAAATGCATTATCAAAAAAACTTGTGTTCTGATATATTATTCTATTACCTTCATCACTTGTCCCCGAATAAACAGGCTCATATATTGTTGTACCTATATTTAAATGGTTTAATAATGCTTGGTGATAATAAAAAACTATTCTTACATCAACTTTATCTTTTGTTATACCAGATACATAATCCCCAGCAATATCCCTAACCTCTGATGTATAAGCTAACCCATTTTCATCAATTTCAATCATTCTTTCACGATAACTACTTAGAAATGACTCTAGATTATTTTTTACAGTATCATAGTTATAATTATCACCAACCATAGAGCTTATAGTTGAACGGATTGATT
>MDTC01000265.1_pt1 | contig 11126 bp, 13 predicted proteins | sample 811181 | NCBI WGS metagenome assembly MDTC01 (sample SAMN05326644, study PRJNA326480) | marine metagenome | isolation source: seawater | place: Pacific Ocean: North | collected 2011 | reverse complement strand
ATTTAAAATATAAAATCCAACAATAAAAACCATTGAAAGATCTCTGTTTTTTTTATGAAAATCAGCTCCATCTAAAAGTCTGTCATCGTCAGTTATTAAATTTTGGAATTCATCATTGTTATAACCTGCTTTTCTACTTTTATATGCATTTCTGTAATCCCAGTATCTTTTTTGATTAAAATCGTAAGAATAAATAGAAGTTCCAATGGCAGTATATACAATTGGAATTTTCCAATATTTTTTATTAAACGCTTGGCCAGCACCTGGAAATACTGCTGAAAAAAAAGCAGCTTTTGAAGGGTCTAAAGGATCTAATTCATCAAATGAAAAATCAGATTTCTGAGAAAAAATATTAGATAAAAAAAATAACGCAATTATAAAAATAAGTTTATTTATTATCATTTAATTTTTTATTTAATTTCTTGAAATGTTCAATATTATTAAATGGAATTATGATTGAACCCTTTTCTTTACTGTTTAACTTAATTTTAACTTCTACATTATATGTTTTTTTTAATTGAGTTAAGCTAGTATTAAAAGGTTCTTCTAATTTATTAGTATTTGGTTTTTTTTGAGGATTTTTGTACTTGTTTGCTAATTTTTCTGTTTCTCTTACTGATAATGATTTAGATAAAATTTTTTCATAAATATTTAATTGATCTTCAATCTTTTCGATTGTTACCAAAGTTTTACCATGACCCATAGAAATAAACCCATCTCGAATCCCTGTTTGAATTATTGGATTTAATTTTAAAAGTCTCAAATAGTTTGAAATAGTAGATCTTTTTTTACCTACTCTTTCACTCATTTGCTCTTGTGTTAACATCACTTCTTCAATTAAACGCTGGTAACACATCGCAATTTCAATTGGATCCAAATCTTCTCTTTGAATATTTTCAACTAAAGCCATTTCCAACGACTGTTGATCATTTGCAATCCTTATAAAGGCAGGAATAGAATTTAGTTTCAATGACTGAACTGCCCTAAATCTTCTTTCACCTGAAATAATTTCAAATGATTTCAAACCAATTTTTCTAACTGTAATTGGTTGTATTATTCCTAATTTATCTATTGAATGAGCTAATTCATTTATTTTTTCATTTTCAAAATTAGTTCTAGGTTGAAATGGATTTACTTTAACTTGATCAATTGGAAGTTCAATAATTTGTCCTATTATTTGATCAGAATTTTCATCTTCTATTGAATTAATTTTTTCAAACGAATCATTTAATAAAGCAGAAAGACCTCTGCCTAAGGGTTGTTTGTTGTAAGCTTTTGCCATTAAAAATTATTATTTATTAATTCGTGAGCTAATTTAATATAGTTTTTAGCCCCTTTACTTGTGGCATCATAATCTATTATGTTTTTTCCATGGCTCGGAGCTTCTCCAAGTTTAACGTTTCGTTGAATTATAGTTTTGAAAACCATATTATAAAAATGTTTTCTGACTTCTTCAACCACTTTATTAGAAAGTCTCAATCTTGTATCATACATTGTTAATAAAAGACCTTCGATTTCTAAGTCTCTGTTATGTACTTTTTGAATACTTTTTATCGTGTTTAATAATTTTCCTAGACCCTCTAAAGCAAAATATTCGCATTGTATAGGAATTATTACCGAGTTTGCTGCAGTCAAAGCATTTAATGTTATTAAACCAAGAGATGGAGCACAATCAATTATTATATATTCATAAAGATCCTTTACATCATTCAATGCCTCTTTTAGCATAAACTCTCTGTTTGGATGATTCACAAGTTCTAGTTCAATGGCAACTAAATCAATAGTTGATGGTACAACATCTAAATTAGGAGTCTTTGACTTAATTATAATATCACTAATTTTTTCAGTGTGTTCTAATAAATTATAGGATGACTTTTTAACTTTTATTGATTCTATTCCAATTCCTGAAGTTGCATTTGCCTGAGGATCAAGATCAATTAAAAGAACTTTTTTTTCTAAAACCCCTAAGCATGCTGCAAGATTTAATGAAGTGGTAGTTTTACCAACACCTCCCTTTTGATTTGAAACAGCAATTATCTTTCCCATAATGATTAATAATTTTAAAAATACAATATTTTGTACAGTGTGTTTAGGTGTTGGAATTCTTTTTGTTAACTAGTTTTTAAGAGTGTCTTTGAATTCTATTATGTAAATTTCTTCGCTATCTTTTTTCATATAATACTTTTCTCTTGCATATGCCTCGTAATTGTCAATATTTTTTAAATCTTCAATAATTTTTTTATCTTTTTCGATCTCTATTTTTAATTTTTTCTTTTGTTCCTTTAAGTCATTTATTTCCGAATTTAATTCTTTATGAAATAGAAAAGAATTAGTATCTATAAATAGCATCCAAAACAAAAATAATAATGAAGTTATCACATATAAATTTGTAAAAAAATTAAAATATTTATTAGATAAAATTTTTTTTAAAAAACTTAACATTTTATTTTTTTTGAAATTAAATTTAAAACTCTTTTCAACGAAATAGTTCTTGATTTTAATATAACATCGGCATGCTTTTTTGATGGATTAATAAACTTCTCATGCATTGGTTTGCACATATAAAAATATCTTTGTTTTACTTCATTAATTGATCTTCCTCTAAATTCTACATCTCTACAGATTCTTCTTTTCAGCCTTGTTTCTTCGTCCACGTCAAGATAAATACTATAATCAATTAGATTAATTATTCTTTTATCACAAAGTATATGTAAACCCTCAAGTATGATAATTTTTTTAGAAAATATTACTTTACTTTTTTTGAGTCTTTTATGAGTTTTATAAGAATATATTGGTTCATTTATTTTCTTATTATTTTTTAAACTTTTTAGATTGTTTATTAAAAGTTTGAAATCTATAGAACTTGGATGATCATAATTTATTTTTGAACGATCTTTGAAATTTAAAGTATAATAGTTTTTGTAATAAGAATCTGAAAGAATTTTTACAACTCCAATACTTTTAAAGTGACTTTCTATTTTATTAGTCAAGGTACTTTTTCCAGATCCAGTTCCTCCACATATTCCAATTAGAGTCATATTATTTCTTTAGAATTTTAACATCTTTCTCTCTAATTCTTTTTTCGTATTTATTACCCCAACTATTCAATGTATAGTTCATGATGTCTGCAATTTCATCATCATATAAACCCATTTTTTCCATTCTTGAGTTATATTTTACACCATTAACAATTATTTCACCATCAATCCCCCCATATTTTAAGGCTTTTATACTTTCTTCCATATGCTTAAATAAAAAATCTGATTTTGCAAGTGGAGGAATAATTCCCTTTTGACCTTTTCCATTTGGCATATGACATCTGACACAGAAATCTTCATACAAAGATTTTCCTTTTTTAATTGAAATAGATAAACTGTCATTTTGTGACAAAATAAATGCTGGAAAGAATAACATGAAATATTTTAATTTCATTTTGTTGGAATAATTTTATAAATACCTTTTCCCTCAATTGAGGCATAAATATAACCATCAGGACCTTGTTTAATATCTCTAGGTCTACCTAAATCTTCTGCTATTTTGGATCTAAAAATAACTTTGTCATTTTTTAATTCAATTCTTTCGATATATTTAAAAACCAATGCTCCAGCAAGTAAACTTCCTTTCCAGCCTGGATAAATATCACTAGAAATATATTCAAACGAACTTGGAGCTATCGAGGGTAACCAATAATACAGGGGTTGTTCCATATTTGGAAGACTTTTATTTTTTGTTATGGTAGTTCCACTGTAATTAATTCCATAAGTGATTTTAGGCCATCCGTAATTTTTACCCTTTTCTATAATATTAATTTCATCTCCTCCTCTTGGTCCGTGTTCATTAGTCCAGATTTTCCCTGTTTTAGGATGTTTAAACATTCCTTGAGGATTTCTATGACCATAAGAATAAATTGCTTTTTTTGCATTTGAATTATTAAAAAAAGGATTGTCATTTGGAATTGTTCCATCATCATTAATTCTATATATTTTTCCTCCATCTAAACTTATATCTTGAGGATAAACTGTTCTATTCCCTCTATCTCCAATTGAAAAATATAAGAAATTATTATTATCAAACTCTAATCTTCCACCAAAATGTTGTCCTTTTCTTGTATTTGGAGAGGCTTTGTATAGGACTTCTAAATCTAAAAGTGTATTATCAATTAATTTTGCTCTAGCAATTGTGGTATTTCCTCCTTTTTCTCCTTCTTTTTCAGATGCATATGAAAAATAAAGCCATTTGTTTTCCTCAAAATTAGGATGAAATGCGATATCCATTAATCCTCCTTGTCCTCTTAAATATATTTCAGGAAGTCCTTTTATCATTGTTTTAGTTCCATTTTTGTAGTGAATAAGAGATCCAGACTTAACTGTTGCTAGAATCGAATTATCTTCAAAAAATTCAATTGCCCATATTATATTTTCATCCTCAAAAACTAGTTCCATTTCATAGTTTATTTCCTCAGTTACTTTTAAATTTTCGCCTTCTTTTTCAGAAGTTTTTTGATTTTGAGCACAAGAAAAATTTGAAAGTATTAGTCCTAAAATAATAGTTAGTGAAAAAAATTTGTTCATTATGTAATATAGTTTCTTACTAATATAAATAAAATGTTGTGAGAAAAGACTTTAACTTTTAAAAAAGAAACTGTTTTTTTAATAAAAAATCCAGTAATAATTCACTGGATTTTTTGTCGGGGTGGCAGGATTCGAACCTGCGACCTCCGCGTCCCAAACGCGGCGCGATAACCGGGCTACGCTACACCCCGAAAAGAGCGAGCAAATATAGGATTATTTCAAAAATCATCAAACAATACTTGATATTAATCAATTTTTTTTTTTTGATGATAACTTTTTATATTTTTTTATAAAACAAAAGATCAAATATTTAATTTTATCTTTTTAAATATAGATATGTCAATAGAAAGAATTAAAACTTTAATTATTGGTTCCGGACCAGCTGGATATACGGCAGCCATATACGCTTCAAGAGCTGATTTAAAACCAGTTCTTTATACAGGAATGGAACCTGGGGGGCAATTAACAACCACCACTGAGGTAGATAATTTTCCTGGATATCCTGATGGGGTTGATGGTCCTACAATGATGGTTGAACTACAAAAACAAGCAGAAAGATTTGGAACTGATGTAAGAATTGGATTGGTTACAAAAGTTGCTTTTAGTAATTCTCAAGGAGGAATACACAAGGTTACTATTGATAGTAATAAAGAAATAGAAGCAGAAAGTGTTATTATATCTACAGGAGCTACTGCAAAATATTTGGGTATTCCCTCGGAGGAAAGACTAAAAGGTGGGGGAGTTTCTGCTTGTGCTGTTTGTGACGGCTTTTTTTATAAAGGCCAAGATGTGGCAATTGTTGGGGGTGGAGATACGGCTGCCGAAGAAGCTACATATTTATCTAATATATGTTCTAAGGTGACTATGATTGTTAGAAAAGGTCAAATGAGAGCCTCAAAAGCCATGCAGCATAGGGTAGAATCGAGAGATAATATTGAAGTGCGTTATTTCTCAGAAATTGATGAAGTTTTAGGGAAGGATGTAGTCGAGGGTATTAGAGTTTTAAATAACCAAACAAATGAAAAAGATGATGTTGAAGTTACTGGTCTTTTTATAGCCATTGGTCATAAACCCAATACAGAGATTTTTAAAAGTCAACTAGAAATGGATGATGCAGGATATATAATTACCAAAGGAAAGACAACTGATACAAATTGCCCAGGTGTCTTTGCATCTGGAGACGTTCAGGATAAGGATTATCGTCAAGCTGTTACTGCTGCGGGAACAGGCTGTATGGCAGCCCTTGATGCAGAACGTTATTTAGCAGGGTTAGAATGAAAAGTCCAATTCAATACAATATTTATAATTTTTTTAAACTTCCTTCAGTTTGGTGGTGTGGTATTAGGGTAAAATCTGTGAATGAGGAATCTTGTTTAGTCAGCGTTAAGCATAGATGGATTAATCAAAATCCTTTTAAGTCAATGTTTTGGGCAGTACAAGGTATGGCTGCAGAATTGTCCACAGGTTTATTGTTAATGAATGAAATTTCTAGAAGTAAAAAAAGTTTTTCAATGTTAGTTTTAAATAATAAAGCTAATTTTTCAAAAAAAGCTACCGGAAGAATATCATTTAGTTGTGATCAAGGCCGCCAAATAAGAGACTCTATAAATCTTGCAGTATCTTCAAAAAAACCACAGACAATTTGGCTTAATTCATCAGGAACTGATTCTCAAGGAGATACAGTTTCTACATTCAGTTTTGAATGGACTTTGAAATTAAGAAAATCAAAATAGATTTTAATATAACTGGGTTAAATTATTTAATTGAATTGAACTGCCTCTCTGTTTTTGATTGGACTAATAATATTAACATCGCTAAATTGTAGACTTGTATTAGTCACTTTATTTAAGAGATCCTTTATTTCATTTATTATGTGAATTTTAACTTCATTTTTATGATAAACTAGGCTGACTTCCCTTGCTGGTTTAGGATTTTTAAAACTATGAAGCATTTTTTTTTGAGTTTCGTTTAATCTAAGAGTGTGCAAGTATGGTAGAAAAGTGATTCCTAAACCTGCATCGACTAAGTTTATTAATGTTTCAAAACTTCCACTTTTTAATTCAAATTTTCCTTTATATTCTTTACAATCAAAACATAAATTTTCAATACTATTTCTAAAGCAATGACCATCTTTTAGAAGAAGTAAATTATTTGAGTATAAATTTTTAGGAACAATCTCTTTTTTTCCAAAATTTTCATTTGTTTTAGGTAGGTAAGCCATAAAAGGTTCATAGTAAATTGGATTTTCGATGAGCTCATCATCTTCTAATGGAGTGGCAGCAATTATTAAGTCCAATTTATTATTTTTTAATTTATTAATTAATTCTGAGGTTGGTAATTCGAAAAAAGAAACTTTAAGTAAAGGGAAATTATTGACTAATTCTCTCAAAAACATTGGTAAAAGTGTTGGCATGATTGTAGGAACAATCCCAAGCTTTATATTACCTCCGATAATTCCCTTGTCTTTATCAACTACATCTTGCATTTTTTCAGATTCGCTAACTATTTTCTTAGATTGTTTAATTATTTTTTCACCAATTTCAGTTAATGAAATCGGTTTTTTTCCTCTGTCAAAAATGGTAATATCCAGTTCTCCTTCAAGTTTTTGAATTTGCATACTTAAGGTAGGTTGAGTAACAAAACATTTATCTGCTGCAATTGTAAAATTTTTGTATTCAGCTACTGCTATCGCATATTTTAATTGAATTATTGTCATTTCTTATTTTATTATAATATAAGGTATAGGAATATATTATTAAATGCAAGAAATAAATAAGAAAAAGTAATACTTATGATTTTAATTAATAATAATTGTTTTGAACCTCACATTATCAATCGGCCAATCTCTTTTGTCTGTTTCAAGATTTGCAATAATATCAACTACACTCATCCCTTTTATAACTTTTCCAAAAACTGTATAATTTCCATCTAAATGGTATGCTCCATCCTTTTTTTGAACAATAAAAAACTCATATGGAGAGGCAAGTTTATGCGGATTTTCAATTTTACTACTAGGCATTGATATGGCACCCCTATGATGTTTATAACCCTTTTTTGTATCAGGTGGAAGTAAGTATCTTCCTATAGATTTTCTTTTCATTGAGGTTTTTCTATTATCAGAATTACCCCCTTGAATAATAAAATCTTTAACAACTCTATGAAAAAATTCTCCATCAAAATATTTTTTCTTTGTTAAATAAATAAAATTTGCTCTGTGAAACGGAGTATCGTTAAATAATTTTATATCTATGTCTCCATAATCTGTTAAGATTCTAACTAGATTTTCTTTATTATTCTTTTCGTAATCAAAGAAAAATGGAATTACATTTTTATCATTTAACAAAAAAGGTTTTATTTCTTTTACAGTTTTAGCTTCAGTTTTAATTACCTTTTTATTTACAATTTTTTTTGAAGACCTATTACTAATATCTTTACAAGATATCAAGCACAAGAAACTTAATATTGTAAATATATTGTTAATATGCATTTTTCTGATTTTAAAAATATTTTATTAAAAATAAATGATTTTAATCTTCCAGGAAACAATTCTCTTTTAAAATTAGCTCCACCAAGTAGAGTCAAACAGCTCAGAGATGGATATAAGATTGTAAATCCTAAACTTGCCGCGGTAATGTTATTTTTTTATCCCGATAAAGATAAAAAAACTAGAATGACACTTATTTTAAGAAATAAATATAATGGAGTTCACTCAAATCAAATTAGTTTTCCAGGTGGTAAAATGGAAAAATCTGATATTGATTTAAGAAATACCGCAATTAGAGAAACTGTAGAAGAATTAGGGATTGATAAATCTTTAATCAACGTGATTAGACCTTTATCTGAGGTTTATATTCCTCCTAGTAATTTTAATGTTCAACCTTTTTTAGCAGTTTATAATTGCGTTCCTTCTTTTAATCCAGATAGTAAAGAAGTTTCTGTAATTTTAGAACCTTTATTAGAAGACTTATTAAATATGAAACATATTCAAAGCTTGATCTCTATACAAAATAAAGATGTGTTTGTGCCAAGTTATATTATTGAAGGTCACGTAGTTTGGGGAGCGACCGCGATGATGCTCAATGAATTTATTACTATAATAAAAGATGTAGTTAATTCTTAATACATTTACCATTTATAAAATTAACCAGTGAATATATTTAAAAGAAATCCCTTCGGTCATAATCTTTTTATAAAGAAGTGGTTGATTAGAATTTTAGGGTTTTTATCGCACACAAGATTCAACAAATTCAATAAACTTAAAATTGAGGGTTCAGATATTTTAAGGTCTATTCCTAAAAATAATGTTTTATTTGTATCCAATCATCAAACTTACTTTGCTGATGTAGTTGCGATGTTTCATGTCTTTAACGCAAGTCTGAGCGGTAGAGATGACTCAATCAAAAATGTCACTTACTTATGGCAACCAAAACTGAATATTTATTACATAGCGGCAAAAGAAACAATGAAAGATGGTTTATTTCCAAGAATTTTAGCATATGTCGGATCTGTTTCTATTGATAGAACTTGGAGATCTAAAGGAGAAGATGTAAATAGACAAGTTAAAATGAGTGATGTAAGTAAGATTGGAATTGCACTTAATGATGGTTGGGTAATTACTTTTCCTCAAGGCACTACTACTCCTTTTAAGCCAATTAGAAAAGGAACAGCTCATATTATAAAAGAATTTAAACCTACTGTGGTCCCAATTGTTATTGATGGATTCAGAAGATCATTTGATAAGAAAGGAATTAGAATAAAAAAGAGGGATATTTTACAATCTATGGAAATTAAAAAGCCTTTAGAAATAGATTATAAAAATGAATCTGTTGAAAGTATTGTTGAAAAAATTGAATATGCAATAGAACAACATCCATCATTTTTGAAAGTATTATCTGAGGAAGAAATTGCTATTCTTCAAAAAAATAATAAAAAAAGAGAGTGGTAATATAATTGCTTTATAGATTGAGTATTTAAAATAATAATTAATATTTTATATTGTTTAAATTTGTATTAAATAATTATTTAATATGTTAAAAAAAATACAAAATTTATTTTTTTTCTTTTTCGTTTTTTTATTTTTTTCATGTGATGATTCAAAGAAAATTACGATTACTAAAGTTAACGGTTCCCCAAGCTATGAAAACGCTAAACTTTCAATTACAGATTTAGCAAAAGATAAAGATGAGTATTCATTTTTATTTGATTCAAGTAATTATGAACTGGGAATTCAAACACCAAAAGATTTCGATTATCAATTAGCAAATTCGGATAAAGGTCAACATATTCATTTTATTGTAAATAATGATCCATATTCTGCTCATTATTCTGAAAATGTTACAAAAAAAATTGAAGAAGGTGATGTTATATTAGCGTTTTTGTCACGTTCTTATCATGAATCAGTAAAAAATCCAAATGCATTTGTGTTAACGGAAGTCGGTGATAAACAAGAAAAAGATTTATCAGATGAATTTCTTTTCTACAGTAGACCAAAAGGTAAGTATGTGGGTGAGGATACAAAAAAATTACTTTTAGATTTTTATTTAGTAAATACTAATATTTCAAAAAATGGAAATAAAGTAAAAGCAACTATTAATCAGACAGAGTTTATTATAGACGAATGGGCACCTTATTACATTGAAGGATTACCTAAAGGCGAAATCAATATTAAATTAGAATTAATAAATTCTGATGGTAATATGATTGAAACTCTATTTAATCCCTCTATTAGAACTGTAATTCTCGAATAATTTAAATTATATTTTAATTAATTGTGATTAAACTTCTATTAAGCACAATATTTGATAAGTAATGTAAATGAAATATATATATTTTATAATTATGCTTTTTCTTGGTTCTTGTGGTTTGTTATCTGAAAGCAATAAGCCAACAGAGTATAGTAGTTCATTGTTTTCTAATTTTGAAATTTCTGATCCTCCAAATTACGAGCTCTATAAATCATGGGCAGTTCATCCCAAAATTGATTCAAATATTTTGTCTGAATTTAAATCCAAAGAAAAAAAACTCCCTGTTGATATTTTTTTTATTTATCCAACAATGCTTTCAGATAAAAATGATACATCATGGAATGCAAATATTTATGACACAAAAACTAGAAACTATATTTTAGAATCAACAATTAAGTATCAATCTTCAGCTTGGTTTTCAACTGGAAATTTATATGTACCATTTTACAGGCAAGCTCATTTGAGGGTTTTTAGAGAATCTTTTTGGAAAAATGGAGGCGAACAGGCTTACGAGATGGCATACCAAGATATTAAAAAAGCTTTTGAAATATTCTTAAAAAAATATAATAAAAATAAACCAATAATTATAGCGGGACATAGTCAAGGAGCAGGGCATGCTAAAAGAATTTTACAAGATTTTTTTGATAACAAGCCATTAGAAAAGAAATTAATTGCAGCATATTTAATTGGAACAAAGATTACCGATAAAGATTTTTCAAGTATTAAGATAATGACTAATAAAAATGAAACTGGAGGTTTTGTTACTTGGAATACATATAGGCTAATGTCTAAAAGAAAAACAGAAAAAGCT